>Ga0265316_10001105_pt1 | contig 29254 bp, 15 predicted proteins | sample 4522metaG_FD_202092 | JGI IMG/M metagenome (GOLD analysis project Ga0265316, IMG submission 202092) | Rhizosphere microbial communities from Carex aquatilis grown in University of Washington, Seatle, WA, United States - 4-5-22 metaG | ecosystem: Host-associated > Plants > Roots > Rhizosphere >...
AGCATCGAAGTCATCAAGATGTCGGCGTGGAAGGGCGATGGTCTGCAGGCCTGGTTCGACTGGTTGCTGGCGCGCATGGCAGCCCGCAAGCGTGACTAGAATGAGTTCGCGCGAGGGTCGTCGCATTCTGGTGAGTGGCGTCGTGCAGGGCGTGGGGTTTCGGCCCTGGGTGTGGCGTCTGGCGCAGCAGGCGGAACTGGCGGGCCGGGTTTTCAATGATGGCCAAGGGGTCACCATCGAAGTCTTCGGTGCACCGGAGGCGCTCGACCGATTTGTGACCAGTTTGGGCCAGCTGCCGCCCGCGGCGCGCGTTCACAGTCTTCACAGCCAAGTGATTCCCGCCGAGGATTGCGGGGAATTCATCATCGCGCCGAGCGGCCCTGCCGGCGAGGCGGGCCGCCGCGTGTCGATTCCGCCCGACATCGCCACGTGCGCCGACTGTCTGGCGGAAATTGAAGATGCGAAGGCCCGTCGTTTTCACTACGCGTTCATCAATTGCACGCAGTGCGGGCCGCGTTTCTCCATCGCGCGCGAGATCCCCTACGACCGCGTTCACACGACCATGGCGTCGTTTGCCATGTGCGCCGACTGCCAGCGCGAGTACCAGGATTCCGCGGACCGGCGTTTTCACGCCCAGCCCATCGCCTGCCCAGCCTGCGGTCCGTTGCTGTTGCTGGTGGACGGAGAGGGAGCGGTGCTGGACGTGGCGGATCCGGCAGCACCTGCCGCACGCCTGTTGGCCGAGGGGAAGATCGTGGCGGTCAAGGGAATCGGCGGCTACCACCTGGCGTGCGACGCGACTTCATCAGTGGCGGTGTGCCGCTTGCGCGAACGCAAGCAGCGCGACGAGAAACCCTTTGCGGTCATGGTGCGTGACCTTGCCGCTGCCGAGGCGCTGGCAGTGCTCGACGACGCCGAGCGGGCCTGGCTGACCTCAGTCGAGCGGCCCATCGTGCTGGTGAAGCGCAAGGCGGACTCCGGGCTGGCCCCCGAGGTGGCGCCTGAGAATCCGATGGTCGGCCTCCTGCTTGCGTATTCGCCGCTGCACCATCTGTTGCTGGCCCAGGCCGAGCGGCCCCTGGTCATGACATCGGGAAATCTTTCCGAGCAGCCCATTGCGTTCGACGACGCCGACGCGCAGAACCGGCTGGCGGGGATTGCCGACGCCTGGATGGTGCACGACCGTGCCATCGAAAACCCCTGTGACGATTCAGTGGGTCGCCTAATCGCGGGTCGGCCAGTGTTGTTCCGCCGGTCGCGCGGCTATGTGCCTCGGCCCATCGTCTTGTCGTCTCCAGTCGCGCCGCTGCTGGCTTGCGGGGCGCAGCTCAAGAACACTTTCTGTCTGGCACAGGGCCGCGATGCCTTTCTGGGTCCTCACATCGGCGACCTCGACAATCTGGATACCCTGGCAGCTTATGAACACGCGGTGGCGCGCTTGCAGCGTTTCGTCGGCATCGAACCCGAGATCATCGCTCACGATTTGCACCCCGACTACCAGTCGACCCGCTACGCGCTGGCACGGCCCGAGGCGCGCAAGATCGCGGTTCAGCACCACCACGCCCATGTGGCCGCCGTCATGGCCGAGCACGGACTTGTCGGCCCAGTGGTGGGCGTGGCCTACGACGGCACCGGGCTAGGCAGCGACGGGACGGCATGGGGCGGCGAGATCTTGCTCGCCGATTTTGTGTATTTCGAGCGTCTGGCGACACTGCGTCCGATCCCGCTGGCCGGCGGCGATCTCGCTGTCCAGCAGGTGTGGCGTCTGGCCCTGGCGTTGCTCGACGATGCCTTTGCCGGCGACCCGCCGCTCGCCGACCTGGATTTGTTCAAGTTGATTCCGGCAGGAGAGATCGCGCTTTGCCGGCGCATGATCGCGGAGAAGCTGAACACGCCGCTGGCTCATGGGGCCGGTCGCTACTTCGATGCCCTGGGCGCGATCGGCCTCGGCGCCGCGCAGTTGCATTTCGAGGCGCAGGTGGCGATGCGTTGGAATTTCGTCGCTGATGCGAGCGAAACGGGACACTACGATTTCGCGCTGGACTCGACCGGTCGCCCTTGGCAAGTGGACCTGCGACCGATGGTACGCCAGGCAACCATGGATCTCGTCGGTCGGCGCGCACCGGCCGTGGTATCAGCGCGTTTTCACAACACCCTGGTTGCCGCAACTGCCGAGACTGTACGCCTGCTCTGCCAGCAACACGGCAAACACCCGGTGGTGCTCAGCGGCGGCTGTTTCCAGAACGCACGTCTGAGCGAATCGCTGCTGGCGGCCTTGTCGCCCGAGTTCTCTTGTTACTTGCCTGGCCAGGTTCCGCCCGGCGACGGAGGCCTGGCACTGGGCCAGGCACTCATAGCCGATGCCGTAGCCAAGACAATCTAGCCGAAGACGCTGCGCCAGAACTTGCGCACCAGTTCGCGTTCCTCGGCAGCGAGGCCGAACCCAATGAGTATGAACCCGTAACCGGCCAGGATAACCACGGCTTGAAGCAGCAGTCGAGCCACCGTGGGCATGTCGATCGCGCCGACAGCAAATTCCGCCAGCAGCAGAACCACTGCCCCTGCTGCCAGGGCCTTCCAGAACCCGCGCGAAAACGGATGCACGCGATAGAGCAGGGCCACTTCCACGAGCTGAATGATTTGCAGCAAGGCCACGGACGAGGCGGAGGAGAGCGCAGCACCAATCAGTCCCATGCGGGGAATAAGCAGACAGCACAGCACCACGTTGCTGCCGGCAGCAACCAGATTGTTGATCAGGATGAGGCGCGAGCGTCCCGCCATGGCAATCACCCACCCGGTCAGTCCAAGTGTTCCATTGACCAGATGCCCGAGCAGAAGAACCACGAGTACCGGGCCCGCCGCAACAAAGGCCTGCGGGAAGAAGCGCAGCAGCTCGTGGCGAAACACCATCATCGCCAGAATAAGGGGGACTGTGATGATGGTGGTCCAGCGGGTCATGAGCTGCAAATTGTAGCGAAGGCGCCCAATGTCTTTGAGGCGCAGGGCCTCGGAAAGCACGGGCGAGGCCACTGGATCAAAGGCGTAGCGAATGTTGGAGGCAATTCGACTTACGGCCTCCGCCCCGGCGTAGACGCCCAGACTTTCCGGCCCGGCCAAGAATGCGATGAGGATAATGTCGGTTCGCTGCAGGATGGAATTGAGGAATTCCGAGATCCCCATCAAGACAGAGAAGCGAACCATCTCGCCGTGAAAGAACGGCGCGGAACCGCCGGCGCGCGCTGCGGGCCACAGCGCCTGACTCAGCGGCATGGCCCGAAAGACGCGCGCCGCGGACCAGAAAGCCAAAGCCACGGTGAGCGCCGTGGCCAGAACATGGGCCGCGCACAGACCTCCGAGCGTAGGCGAAAGCAATCCGAGCAAGCCTGCCAGCAACAACAGGGAAAATGGCTGCGCCATCCCGCGGACCAACAGGTTGTAGCGCATGGTCTTGGCGGCCATGGTGGCGGATATCAGCACCAGGATGAGAGCGGAGCAGGGCAGGCTCGGGGCCAACAAGCGAATGGCCGTGGCCACCTCCGGCTTGCCCTGCAGGGCGGCCAAGGGACCCGCAAGAAGAAAAGCCAGCAACCCCAGCAACAGGCTGGTCCCCAGCGTGAGCCAGAAAGCCGTGCGTAGCGAGCGCTGCTCGAGCTCGCTCTCGCCAGCCACACGGTGGGAGGCGATGTGGCGCAGCAGTCCCTTGTCGGTGCCCAATGGGCTCAGACGCAAGAGCGGCTCGGCGCAACTCACGCCCCAGCGGTAGATGCCATAGAACGTGGTGCCGAAAAGATGCGCCGCCAAAGGGTGAAAGGCGGCTTCTGACAGGCCCGCCAGGATGGCGAGAAAGTTGGTCCCGGCCCCGACGGCCGCGTGCTGCACGTCCTTTCGCCGATCCGTGGTCCCTGGCGACGGGGCTTGATCCGCAGGCACTAGCCGGAACCTCCGGTGTCATGGGTGCTAGCCACAGCGTGTTCCGCGAGGCGCCCCCGGATTTCACCACAGAGAGCACAGAGACGGAACGGAAGGAAGAAAACGTTCGGGCTCGGATCCGGAACCCTTTCTTTCCGGCCTCTGTGGCCTCTGTGCTCTCTGTGGTGAAACTCCGGATCGCGCAGCTGGCCGGCGAATCCCGCGAAAAATGTGGCTAGCACCTATTACCTCCGATGTCGGGGCGACCTGCGGTCGCCCGCTCGCTTACCTCGCGGGCCAGCCGCTCAGCCGTTGCGGCCACCTCGCTCTGAAAATGCGCGCGCCCGTCCACCAACTCGCGGTGCCATTGTTCCAAGACCACCAGGTTCCAGATGCGCTCCCCATGATCCTCGCCGGACGCGTGACGAGCCAGCAGTCGTTCCACGGCGCCCATGTCGAACAGCCCTCGCTGGCGCGCCTCGGGTGACAGGAGAAGGTCGCGCGCAAATTGGCGCAAGGGTCCGGCGAACCAGCCGCGCGTGGGAGACGCGAAGCCCTTCTTGCGGCGGCCGCGGATTGCAGGCGGCACCACATCGGCAAAGGCTTGCTTGAGAATGTACTTGCCCTTGCCCCCGTGCAGCTTGAGCCGGCCGGGCAAAGACGCGCCCAGCTCCATCACCAAGTGATCGACGAACGGGGCGCGCGCCTCCAGCGCAAAAGTCATGCTGGCAATATCCACTTTGGCGAAGATGTCGTCGGGAAGATAGCTGTGCGCATCGACATCGCAGTAGCGGCTGACGTTGTCTTGTGCCGCGCTGGCTTGCAGGAGCTGAGAGAAAAGCGTATGCGCGGCGTTCGATGCCAGGGTTCCGCGCAACTTGGGGCCATACAGTGCCTGCTGTTCCTCGCGCGAAAAGTGGCAGATCAACGACAGGTAGCGTGCGGCATCGTCCTCGGCCAGGCGACGGCCGAAGCTGCGAATCGCGTGGGCCCGGGCGCCGGGCGTCGCCTGCAGGGCTTTGCGGGCGAGAAACGCCAGCGGCGAAGACGATAGCCTCGCCGCCAAATCGCCCCACCGGTAGCGACGGTAGCCGCCAAAGGCCTCGTCGCCGCCGTCACCGGACAGCGCCACGGTGACGTGCTGGCGGGTCATCTCGCACAGATAGCGCGTGGGCAGCGCCGAAGAGTCGCCGAATGGTTCGCCGTGGTGGCGCACGATGCTGGGCAGAAGACTTGTCATGTCGGGCTTGACGACCAGCTCGTGATGGTCAGTGCCGAAGCGCTGCGCGATTATGCGCGCGAAGGGCAACTCGTCCACCTCGGCGCCCACGAAGCCAACCGAGAAGGTTTGCACGGGCCGGCTGGTCGCGCGCGCCATGCACGCCACCACGATGGAGGAATCGAGACCGCCCGAGAGAAAGGCACCCAAGGGCACGTCTGACATGAGCCGCACGCGAACCGCGTCCTCGACCGCGGCGCGCACGCGCTCCGCCGCTTCCCGTTCGTCGAGGGCGCGCAACGTGGGTTGGTAGCTGATCTGGTAGTAGCGACGCACGCGCGGCTCGCCGCCGCACGCAACGTCCAGCAGGCAGCCGGCCGGGAGCTTCTTCACCTGGTCGAAAATGCTGTCGGGCGCAGGCACGTATTGCAGCGACAGGTACAAATCCGCGGCCGCGGGTGACACGTCAGCGTCGGTTCCCGGATCCGCCAGCAAAGCCGCCAATTCCGAAGCGAAGGCAAAGCCGTCGGGGCGTTGCGTGTAGTAGAGGGGCTTTTCCCCAAATCGATCGCGCGCCAAGAGCAGCCGGCGCGCCTTCACATCGTAGATGGCCAGGGCAAACATCCCGCGTAAGAGTTCGGGAACGCGATCGCCGACCTCCTCGTAGAGATGTGCCACCACTTCGGAGTCGCTATGGCTGCGAAAGTGGTGTCCCTTCTTCTCCAGATCGCTGCGCAGCTCCTGATGGTTGTAGATCTCGCCATTGACCACGATCGCGACCTGGCCGTCTTCATTGGTCATGGGTTGAAGTCCAGCCTGGGACAGGTCAATGATAGACAGGCGTCGGTGGGCCAGGGCTGCGGGACCGTCGAAGAAAAAGCCGCCGCCATCAGGACCACGGTGAATCATGGCTGCGGCAAAGCGCTGCAGCACCCGCGCATCAGGGCGCGCGTCGCCCTGCTTGGCCAAAAAGCCAGCTATTCCACACATGGCGGCAGTCCCTTTTGCGCCAACAAGGAATCGTAGAGCGCAACCGTCTCAGCGAGCACCCTTTCCCGCCCGAAAGTAGCCGCCACGTGGGCACGTCCGCGTTCACCCATGCGTCGGAGCTGCTCGGCAGGAGTTTCGATCAGACGGCCCAGCGCTTCGCCCAGCGAACGCATCCCCAAGGTGGGGACTTCAAAGCCGCTCTCCCCATCGAGGACGATGCGATCGACGTTGGCGGCATGTGAAACCAGCGCGGGCAGCGCGCTCGCGTGCGCTTCCAGTACGGCGTTGGGCAGCCCTTCCCACAGCGAGGGCAGCAGCAAGGCGTCGGCCGCGTGATACAGGGTGGGCATGTCGGTCACCACGCCCAGGCGCACCAGATGTGAATCCACGCCGAGCAGCGCTGCCAGGCGCCAGGTGGCCGCTGCGTAGAACCGATCACGCTCGCGGCCGGCCAAGAACACCCGCAGTTTGGCGGGAAGGCGGCCGCGCCGCTTGAGCCAAGCCAGCGCACGCACCAGCCGCATGTGATTCTTCTGCAAGCTGATCCGTCCAGAAAGGAGCAGCGCCAGCTCGTCACTGGCCAAGTTGAATCGTGCGCGGGCCGCCACACGTTCCTCGGCAGTGGGCGGATGAAAGCGCGCGAGGTCGATGAAATTGTGGATTGTCTGTATCTTCGAGTCCGGCACCCGCGCCCAGTGCACTAGCTCGTAGCGCACGGATTCTGAGTTGACCAGCACGCGATCCGAGCGGCGCGAAAGGTACCGTTCGGTCAAGAGATAGAGGAGGTTGATGGCGCGGTTGCGCACGCTGGTCAGAACAACCGGAACCGGCGCCCGCCGCAACGCCAGCCGCGCCAGAAAGTTGGCCTTGTCCCGATAGCTGTGCAAGATGCTGGGTTTCTCCTCACGCAGGATCTCTTGCAGACGCCGCAGGCCCTTGCGTCCCAGACGTCGCACCCCGAGAACGTGGCGCGGCTCACCCGCAGGCAAGAGATCGCGGTAGTGAATGTCGTCGTTCCAGAGACAAAGCGTTGGCGAAAAGCGGGCAGGCAGCATTCTGGCCAGCTCAAGGATCTGCCTCTCGGCTCCGCCCTGCTGCAGGTTCGGAATCAAGAGCATTACTTTGTGCGGGTTTTCGGCCATCGGGCCAATTCATGTAGGGGCGGCAAGCAGGTGACCGCAGGTCACCCCTACCGCTAGCTCCGCGATCTCGTAGGGGCGACCCGCCGTCGCCCCTGTGACCTCCGTCGCGCGGTTCACTTGGACGGACTGCCCGCCGGCGGGCTGCTTGGCGCCGGCGCATTCGCCGCGAGCTGGACCTGCACAGGATTGGCGATCCGGCTCGACAGGAGCTGCGCTTCCTTGGTCCAATTTGCGGCGCCGCCAGCCGCGCTGGTGCGATCCCAGGACGTGCCGACATAGTAGGTCAACGGTCCGCTCTTCGGAGAGGGCGTGACCAGCAAGAAGTCGAGGTCGGTCTGTTGCGCTTCGACCTGGGATCCCGGCGGCAGCACGATGGCGGTGCCCAAATTGCCGCTCTTGCCTTCGTTCAGCGGTTCCCAAACTCGCATCAAGGCCGCCTTGTCGTCGACATCCACCACGCCGCCAGGGTGCTTGGCGATGCCGATCCCGAAGGACGGCGTGCCCTTGCCTCCCTTGAAGGTGCTCTCGAACTTGTTGAAATGCGTGCCCGCATCGAGGGTCACGCGCTTGGTTTCGGTCACGCGTGCCGTGCCCCAGGCGGCGTAGGTGAGCTCGAAAATCAGGCGGATGGGCCCGTTGGCCAGCACGCGCGTGCCGGTGAAGTTCTTCGACACCTGCAGCTTGCCACCCGACCAGATCCCCAATCCGCCGCAGCCGCGCGACTTGCCTACAGCGTAGAAGTCAGCGCCTTCTCCATGATCCTGATGATAGTTGTCCGTCATGTACCATTCGTTGACCACCAGCTTGGGCACGCGCTTGACCCAGACGTCGACGCCACTGGAGGTCAGCGGTTCCTTCTTGCAGGTTTCCAGGTCAGGCCCATACACGCGGTGGGCGATGAGGTCGTTCTCCCACGCGAAGTCGTCGTGGCGCTCGCGCACGAAACGACCGTAGGCCTTGTAGTCCGCCTCGACCGCGGAGGCGCGCTCCCCGACCCTCAGCTTGAACGATTTACTCTCGCTTGGACCCAGGTCGGTCTGAAACACGATCTGGTCGGGCGTTTCGTCGCCGTCCGAGTCGACCAACTGCGAAAGCGCCGGCTTGCCCTTGGTATCGACCACTTGCAGCCTCTTCAGCTCCAACCCGGGCACGACCTTGACCAGGTCGGCGAGCGCGAGTGCAATCGTCTCAGCCGGGCGTTTCACGGCGAGCGGATTGGTCAGCGTGACGACGATGACATCAGTCTTGTCGGCGATGGCCTTGGGCGCGGCCGCTGCCGGGGATTGACTCGCAGAAGCGGCGGACGCAGACGCGGGCGCGAGCAAGCCTGCGAGCGCGAGCAGGAAGAGGCAACTTGTGGTCTTCATGGTCAGGAATTATCACCGAAGTTCTGACCGCAAGGAACAGAAAGTTGAAATCTACCCGCCGACAACGGTAACTCTCGCAAGCCGCGACTTGCTCGTGGACGCCACACTTATTCGATCCGCCCTCAACGACGCGCAACCCGGGAGTAGAAGTTCAACAATCCGCCGAGCCGCTGACGCGCGTCAGTGCCCGTTCGCGGCCGTGTTGCCAGTACCTTCGGCTGCGGCCATAGGAGGCTGCCGAGTCACCCGCATTTGCTGTTACGGGGTTCCGCAGAAGTTCCTGACGGATTGCGTTGCTGCCACGCAGTTGACGTCATTGCACGCAAACACCCGAGCATTGGAGCCGGGAACGTCAATGACGAACTTGCACTGGCCTTGGTCGGTGTTTGCAACGGCGTGACTGACACTGCAGCACGCCTGCACAGGCGTTCCGGTCGCCGGACATTTATCCATAGAACCTGCGTCCGTACCAATGGTGGCCGGTTGGCATTGGTCGTCAGACCCACAGCCGACGCTCAGCAATGAGCAAACCGACAATAGGACACTCAATACGACCAGAGAAGGCTTCATGGTATTCCTCACAGAAGTGCTGATGGTACGTGCGATTATCATGGTGCAATGCCGTCCGATTACCATGTGAACATCATGCCGCTGTTGACGAAGTAGTCGACTTGCTTGTCGCCCAAGAACCAAGCGAAGTCGGCGCGAAACAGGTCCAGGTCGATGTGAAGCCAGGGCCTGACGTGATAGATGGCACCAGCCGAGATACCCTGCTGGTACTTGATGACGTTGTAGCGCTGATTTGCGCTGTCAGACGCATTTGGGTCAAGCGTGTGTATCGCAAACGGAATAAGGTCGTCGGCGCTTGGGAAAACGCGCGTGATGCCCCAGCCCGCAAAGACGTCCAGCTTGCCCAAGACAACCATCGGTTGCACGGAGTATCCGTCTATCCAGCGCAAGCTGTTGGCCTGACTGACTGCTGCCTGGCTCGGTTCCAGGGCGTAGTTCAGTCCGAGACCTTGCCCATAGTGACCGCCTAGGCCCAGGCGAAACCAACCTACTTCGGCGCGCAGGCCGTATGCGAGGCCCTTCGCTGCCACGCTGGCCGAGTCCGGCATATTGGGACGGTAGAGTTTCTCGTAGACACCATTTACGAAGACAATGACCTTGCCGATTCCTGCGATAGTCGGCGATTCAAAGGTCAGCTCCGCCTCCGGACGCGCCCATTTCGTGCGTGTCCAGGCGCCGTTGAGCTTGACGGGATCGAAGGCCCCGATGTTGAGCTGCAGGCCATGAAACACAGGCGTCCCGTACACCACACCAGAACAGAAACCACTTCCCAGCACACCGAATCCGATTTGGCCCTGCGTCGGACCTTGTGAATCAACTGCGCCCGCATAGCCGACACCATAGCCGTGGGCGTACTGAACGTCAGTGTCGGTGTTCCCGCGGGCAAACAACCCCCGTGACCGGCCGGCGAGCAGGCTGCCCCAACCCCCTTCCAGCTTGACGTAGCCCTGCCTCACATCCGCCGTATTGAACTGCGTCTTGTCCTCGCCCAGGTTTTCGACCCACGCCCAGATTTGAATGTAGCCCTTGATGGTTGTGTGTTCGGTCAGGGGGCCCCTGACGCCGAATCCGAACGTGTTTGCGATCATTCCGCTGCGAAATCGCAGGCGTTCAACTTTTGCCTGGGGGGTTTCCTGGGTAGTGGTCCCAGCCGTCGTCTCGCTGACGGTCGGCGCCGGCTGCCCCGGCGGCCAAGTTTGCGACGCGTCGGCTGACAAGCCACCGCCATAGGGAGTTATTTGGCTTCCTTGGCTCGCGGACGGGTCCGACCGCGAATTCGGACTTCCGTCGCCTCGAACATAACTGGCAAAGGCGCCTACCCGGCCGTCGCTATACACCGTCCAATCGCCGTCATGGGCCAGGATCTTCTCCGCTGCTGCATTTTTCACGAAGAGAGAAGAGCCAAGCGCAAGTGAACAAAGGACAACAGATGTCTTTCCGCACGAGAACTGTGATTTCACGGATACTCCCTGTGGCTGGGGGAAGACAGGAGGGCAGTCGCTATGGGCTGGTTACCGTTTTCACATTGAAGAGGACCCACTGCGGGTAGTCGCCATTGGACTGTTTGTAGGGCTGAGTGAAATTGGCTGGTGCCGGCATGCCGGTCAGATCGATCGTGCGGGAATTGGCGCAGCTCGCTTGTCGGTTGGGACCTCCACAGTTCATCTGTGCCAAACAGTTGGAGTCGTGCAGAGTCAGCGTGATTACTGAGTTACCCATCACCGGGAACGAGGCGGAGTACTTGAAGGGGAAAGTTTCGTGGGCTTCGCAATAGGTGTCCTGGCCATACGTAATCGCTGGGGGGTAAGGGAACGCGTTCAGGAAGTAGATGTTTTCGGTGTTATCGAGCGGGTTGAGGTTTGTTGTCCCGACGGCGGGCTTGACGTGGATTTCATAGGTGTTCCACTTGCTTGGAACCGGCTGACCACCCATGTACCAACCGTCGTTGCTGGCTTCTGGATTAGCGCTCAGCGTCGTGGTTCGCATTGTCCCGCCCGAGTAACACTTGCCCCCCAAGACGCCCCGCACTTCGAAGTTGAGGGTGTATTGCTTCCCGGCTGCTCCCGTCACGGTGTGCGTGACACTGCGGAATGTCCCTTGTTTGGTGAAGTCAGTTGAGGTGGCGTTTGGGCAAGCGGTGCCGCCGGTCAACGGGAGCAAGTTGCAGTCGAGCCCGGTAAGGGGCCCATCTGAACATGTTCCGAGCCACATGTATCCGTTCAGCGTGGGGACGATACTGTTGGGGTCGAGTGCTGTCACGCCGCCCGCGCCGGTCGTGCTGGTGGTCGTGCCGCCCGAAGCGGTCACGCCGCCCGAGCTGGTTGACCCGCCAGCGCTGGTGGTCCCACCTGTCTTGGCTGTGGAACTCGCGGTGGTCACGCCGCCTGAGCCGGATGTGCCGCCCGTCTTGGTCGTTGCGCTCGTGGCAACGCCGCCCGAGCTGGTGGTGCCGCCAGTCTTGCCTGTAGAACTGGCAGTGGTCGAGCCGCCGTTTTCGGTCACGCCGCCCGAGCTGGTGGCGCCGCCGGTCGAGCTGGCGGTGGTTACGCCGCCGGTTTCGCTAGAGCCGCCGTTTTCGGTCACGCCGCCGGTTTCGGTCGAGCCGCCGGTTTCGGTCGAGCCGCCGGTTTCGGTCACGCCGCCGGTTTCGGTGCCAGTGGAGCCGCCGGTTTCGGTGCCAGTGGAGCCGCCGGTATGCGTGCCGGTCGAGCCGCCGTTTCCGGTGGTGCCGGCCGCGCCGGTGTTACCGCCATGAGCCTGGCCAGCGACAGGAAGCGTCCCAGACGTCCCGCCGCCGGAACAGGCCGCGACGAGTGCAAAGCTCGCGACGCAGAGGATATTCAAAGTCGGTCGGTTCATCGGATGCCTCCTCGGAAACATTGTTCGAGCTTCGCCGGGTCGAGTTCCATGCGACGCCTATTTCTTAAGCAGTGGCGGCAAGATGCGATTTGGCTCTCAATATACCGCAAGTTCTGCGTCGATAGGTTGGCTTTTTGTCGACGCTGGAGTCGCTGGCGCGCACGCGGGTCGCTGGGCGCTGCAGCGATAGCGCACCGCGCTCGCCTGGCGTAGTGGTCAGAGAGCGCTATCCAACTTTGGTTGCGTGCCCGTCGAAAACCGCGCCGACATGTAGCCCTCTCTCGCCAACGCGTGGTGGGGGTGCGGCGCGAACGCAATGCGAGTAGCATGGTGTTCGAGGGTGCCGCCATGTGGCTTTTCCCGCTGGGAGTTTTCACGTCGGAGTTCAGTTTCGGGTCAGTCTCGTGTTCTACGGGGATGGCGCTGTGCCGAGTCCGCTGACCGTCCTGCTCATCGCGATCGCGGCGGTCTTCTGCCAGAACGGGTTGAACTATGCGCTCTCGCTGACCGGCCGGCGGAAGGATCCGCTCAAGGCGCTCTTCGGACTGCTGTGCCTGCTGGGCAGCGGCTACGCCCTGGCTTGCCTGGCCGGGTACCGCGCGGTCGATGTGCCTGGGTGCCTGCACGCGGTGAAGTGGCAGACCAGTTTCTCGCGCCTGATCATGCTGGTGCTGCCATGGTTCGTCGGTCTGTATTCTGATTTCCGACCCAAGCGCTTCCTGGTCGCTCTCTCCGCTGCCTACTTCGTTCTTTGGGGCGCTGACCTCATCTCGGATCACGGGATTCTCTATTCGGAGATCATTGCGTTGGTGCACCACGAGACTCCCTGGGGGGAACAGCTTGCCGCGTTTGCCGGCAAGATTTCTCCCGCCGCCTACCTGATCTACGCGACCGATCTGGTGACCATCGGGTTCTGTGCGCTGTGCGGCCGGCGGCTGCTCCGGCGCGGAGAGCGGAGTCGTGCATGGCGGCTGCTGGGTCTGGTCGGCTTCGCCTTGGTGGCCTTTGTCAACGACACCCTCCTCGACGCGGGCAGGATCCGCAGCGTGTATCTGGAGGAGTACGTGATCTTTGCGTTCCTCTTGGTCATCGGTGCCTGGTTGGGCGCTCGCCGCATTCGCGCCGAGAGCAACTACCAAACCCTGTTCCACGCCGTGAGCGACGCCATCACGGTCCACGACGCCCGCACCGGCAAGATGATCGATGCCAACGAGAGTGCGGCGCGCCTGTATCGAACCACCCGCGCAGACCTGCTGGCCGGCGATCCCGGTCGCGCTACCACCGGTGTGGCTCCCTATCAGCCCGCACTGGCGGTGGATCGAATTCGCCGCGCGGCCAGCGAAGGTCCAGCGACTTTCGAGTGGCTGAGCCGGCACTTCGACGACGGCTCTCCCTTCTGGATCGAGGTGGCCCTGCGCGCGGAAGTCATTGACGGTCGTCCTGTGGTACTGGCCGCCACGCGCGACATCAGCGCTCGCAAACGGGCCGAGGAGGCATTGCACGACAGCGAATCCCGTTACCGCGCCATCGTGGAAGGCTTCGACGGGTTGATCTACATCTGCTCGCCCGACCACAAGATCGAGTTCATGAACGCCAAGTTGATCGCGCGTACCGGGCGGGATGCCACCGGCGAATCTTGCCACAAGGCGCTGCACGATCTGGACGAGCCTTGTTCCTGGTGCGTGAGGGATCGAGTGCAAAGGGGCGAGACCGTGCGCTGTCAGATTCAAAGCCCGAAAGACAACCGCTGGTACGACGTCGTCAGCACCCCCCTGCCGCGCGCCGACGGAAGCATCTCCAGGCAGGGAATGCTTAGCGACATCACCGAGCAACGGAAGGCCGAGGAAGAGCGCCGCCAGCTTGAGGCGCAGATGCAGCAGATACAAAAGTTGGAGAGCCTGGGTTTGCTGGCCGGCGGGGTCGCGCACGATTTCAACAACTTGCTCACCGCGGTGCTGGGCAACACCGAGCTGGCGCTCAAGGACCTGCCCGCGTCCGCCCGGTCGCGAGAACCGCTGGGCGAGATCCGCACCATCGCCTGCCGGGCCGCGGACCTGTGCCGGCAGTTGCTGGCGTACTCGGGCGGCGGGGGCTTCGTGAGCGAGCCGATCGCACCCCAACACATCGTCGAGGAGATCTCCCGAATCCTGGAGGTCTCGGTGGCGGCGAAGGTGCGATTGCTCTTTCGTTTCGCTGACGATTTGCCGCTGATCGTGGGCGATCCAACCCAGATCCGGCAGGTGGTGATGAACCTGATCACCAATGCCTCGGAGGCCATCGGTGACAGGGAGGGCGTCATTACGCTCAGTCTGAGCAAGCGTCTCATCGAGCGCAGCGCATGGCGCGACTTCGTTGTCCCCGCGGAGGTCGCCGAGGGCGACTACGTCGAGCTGACCGTGACCGACACCGGCTGCGGCATGGATGAAGCCACACGCAGCCGCGTGTTCGAGCCGTTCTTCTCCACAAAGCTGACCGGGCGCGGGCTGGGCATGGCCGCGGTACTGGGTATCGTGCGTGGTCACAAGGGGGCCATTCGCATTGCCAGCCAAGTGGGCAAGGGCACGAGCGTGACCGTGCTGCTGCCCGCAGCTGGTCCGGGGGTCAGTCTTCCCGTCGAGCAACCCCCGCCCGCCCCGGTGGCGCGACCCGCGAACGCGGCGGTGCTGGTAGTGGACGACAACGCGCGGGTGCTGCAGGCAGTTTCGCAACTGGTCGGGGCGCTGGGCTACCCGGTAATGACCGCTGCCAGCGGCCATGAGGCGCTGCGTGTGTTTCGCGAGCGGCATGCGCACATCGGGTGCGTGTTGCTCGACCTCACCATGCCCGAGATGGACGGGCTGGAGACCATGCAAGCCCTTCGCGCTGTCGATCCCAAGGCCAGGATTGTTCTGTCGAGCGGCTACGGCGAGCAGGCGGTGCGACGTCGTGTCAGCGGGGACGGCCCAACGCACTTTCTGCAGAAACCGTTCGTGGAGGACGATCTGAGGGCAGCCATCGAGTCGGCTCTGCGCACCGGCGACGGCGCAGACAAGCCGGTGTGACGGATCCGGAGTTTCACTACAGAGAGCACAGAGGTCACAGAGCCGGATCGGAAGGGAAAGGGTTGGTTTCCGTTCGGTCCGAAGCCCTTCTCTCCTTCCGAACGCTGTGTTCTCCGTGCTCTCTGTGGTGAAAAATTCCCCTGCACGCGGGCGTCACTCACTCGCAATGAATCGGAACCGCCACCCGTTTGCTGTTGAGTACCGCGTACTCCCCTTCGCCTTTCATCTCCCAGCCGATAAAGCTGGGCTTGCCTGCGCAGAAAGAAGGACCATGGCCTTCGTCGCCGTCCTTGGGCGAGTTAAGCCGGATGTTGAAGGAGTAGAACGGATTGTTGCTGGTTAGTGCCTCTTCGGCGGTCTTGCCCTGGAAGAGGTCCACCCGCAGGTGCGAGGTTTCGAATCCCTTGGCGCAGGCGTTCCACGCAGGATCGACCTGGATGGTGAACTTGGCTTTCTTTTCGGAATACGGCCCGTAGTTCGCGGGCGTCTGGCCCTTCTTCCAGTCGAACACCAGAGCCGTGCGCGTCTTGCTGGGGTCGAAAGGACAGCGGCAGCTCAGGTGCCGCGCCAGCGAACGCGAGATGATCGTCTCTTTGCCGTAGTAGCGCTCGGACATGTCCTTCATCACTCCCTTGAGGCACCAGCACAGCATCCCGTAGGCCGCGTCCAGCTCCGCCGTCTCGGCTTCCTCCAGCTTGCGCAGGCGGCGGTCCAGGCTGTCGCAAAAGTCACGCGGCTTTTCCGTGACGGGCTCGTGGCCCAGCGCCTTGGCAAAACGGGTGGCCACCCGCTTCTGCACTTCCGCGCTGGCGTGTCGTTTGGCCTCGTCAAACACGGCGTCCCACATGCGGCCGTCGTACCAGGTGCGCATGGCCTCGGGCAGCTTGGGTTCGATACGCAGAAGGAAATCGGGATCGTTGATGGGCATGAAGTGCTGGTACAGGTGGTTGAGCGCCCCTGGCTTGCTGGACGCGGGCAGGGTGTCGTAGGCAAACAGCAGCCGCTTGAGGCGCACGTCATCGCCGCCGTGATCGCGGGCAACCAGAAGATCCCTCAAGCAGCCCACGCAGGGAGTGAGCTGGTGAGACTTGACGACGTAGTCCCACTCTGGCGCCGTGACTTTGTCGTCGCTGGCAAAGAAGATGGCGATGCTGCCGTCCTCTCCCATGAAGTTGCCCGTGCGGTGGAGCGATTCGACCGAGTACAGCTTGCGAAGCAGGTCGCCAATTGCCGTGGTGTCGGTCTTCATCTTCTTCAGCTTCCACAGTATTGCGATGTTCACGTCGTTCCTCGCGTCGTAGCGGGCGCCCGGGGGACAGCGCTGCATGGCCGCCAGAAGTCGCTGCACGCCCGCCGGCGTATCGCGGTCTTTGGCCCAGGCCGCGTCGTGAACCGAGAACACCAGAAATCGGTCGTGCATGTAGTCGCGCACCTTCTGAATGCGGCCAATCAGGGTCTTGGTCTCGCGCAATTCCTGGACGAATCCCGACGGAAACCCGGTGTAGTACTGCCAGTCCTCGGATGGCAGGTCGGTGGCGCCTTCAGTGTAAAATGAGTTGAGACCGTCTTGCAGTTTGGCGTCGAGAGCCATGATGGCCGGGGTGGGACGGATGTCGATGCTCCGGCAATCGGTCAGGGCGCGATCGAGTGCGTCGCGCCTGGCCTTGAAGGACACGGCACTGTGTCCGCGAGCTCGGGCGTACTCGTCGATGTCCGTTTCACAGCGCGCGGGGTCTTCGAATTTCTCGTCGGCGTAGCGCGGGCATTCAGCTTCTTCGTCGGCCTTGGAATAGAACACCTGCACCCAGGCGCGGCAGCCTGCCGGGCCGCAGTCCACGTTCTTGAACTTGATGGTGGGCTCGCTCTTGCGGATGCGACGGCAGCGCTCGGTTACTTGTCGCTCCATGCCGACGCCCGTGAGAGTTTCTTTGGTCTTGAGCACGGACTCGACCTCCACGCCGCACACCTTGCAGATCTTGTCGTTGCACACGCCGAAGGCCGCCGCGAGCGCCGCGGCTTCGCTCGCGCCCGCGCCTTCGCACGCGAAGGTGTGGCCGCTCTTGTCAGCCGTGTCGGGTTGCTTGGCCCAACCCGGTTGGGCGAGCGCGGGCTGTACCAGAAGCAGAGGAAACAGAGAGACGGGAAGAATGATGGTTCGCACGCCGCGAGCATGCCGCGGGGAAGGTTAGAAGGGAAGTAGTGAAGAGTTGTGGCCGCCAGCAAGCGCGCGAATTCATCGAGACATCGACCCGCCACCACATCGCCGGCCGAATGCGCGATCCGGAATTTCACCACGGAGAGCACAGGGGCCACAGAGGCCGGAAGGAAAGGGTTTCGGATCCGGATCCGAACCCTTCTTTCCCATCCGTCTCTGTGAACTCCGTGGTCTCTGTGGTGAAATCCGGGGCGGACTCGCGGGACACGTTGTGGCTAGAACCGATGAGGGGGAGAGGAGGGCACAGAGACGGCTCGGGCGGCGCGGCGCTTCGCGTAGCCTTCTATTGACGGCGGGACCACGCGCTCGCACGATGTTGCTCAGTCAGTCCGAGGGAGGAAGAACCGTGACCATTCGCTCTCAGAAATTCGCTCTTGGTGCTTTGGCCATATTCATCCTGGCCAGCCCCGCCTGCCGCAACCCGAGCGCCGCGCACGTCGTGCAGGTGACCCCGCAGGGAGAGGCGAAAGCGGAGGATCTGCGCGCTGGCGTGCGCATCAGTTTCGATCGCCCGGTGGTGCCCGCCTCCGCGCTCGGCGCGCAGCTCTTGCCGCCACCGGTGGTGCTCACCCCGGGCGTGCCCGGCATCACGGTGTGGTTGGATCAACAGACTCTGGTTTTCACGCCCGCACAGAAGCTGCAACCTTCAACTCGCTATCGGGTCGCGCTGACGCCCGCGGCCTTGGGCAAGACGCTGGTACCGGTGGAGTCGTGGGGCGGTTCTTTCGTGTACCAGCGCGTGCGCGTGCAACAGGTCACCTTCCCGCCGCCCGGTCCACAGTTCCAGGGTCAAACGCCGGTAGTTCGGGTCGAGTTTAGTGAGCCAGTCGATCCTGCCCAGGTGGCCAAGGGCTGTCGCTTCGTCGCCGAACGAGGCAAGAAGATCGAGGCGCGGGTGGGCGCGCCTGCGGCCAGCAGCCCTGAAGACTTGGAGGGCGACGCACAGGAATCGGAGCAGGGCAAGGTTAGGGGAGTGCGCGTGGTGCCAGCGGAGAAATTGCAGCCTGGCACCAGCTACAAGCTGCAATGCCGCGCCGGCTGGCTTCCGGTGGTCGGCAACGAAGGCCTGGCGGAGAACCTGGAGTCGGCGTTTCAAACCTACGGCCCCCTGCGCGTGGTCAAGGTCAGTCCCGAAGGCCATGACGTGATTCCCGACGAGGCGGTGGTGAAGATCGAACTCTCAACGCCGGTCGATCCCGAGCAGGTGCGCCGCTACGTCAAGCTGGATACAGGCGGCGACAAGGCCAAGGAGCAGCCTAGCTTCGAAGCCAACGGCGCGCGCACAATCCATTCATGGAAGGGCAATCTCGAACCATCGACTTGGTACAACCTGGAAATCGCCGGCGAGCTTAGGGACGTCTTCGGTCAGAAACTGGGGGTTGACGAAAGGCACGCCTTCCAGGCCGGCGACGCGGGACCGCGCTTGCGGGTGGAACGCGGCATCTACGCGGTCGAGCGTAGCAACGGTCGCTACGCGGTGTGGACGCGCAATCTGCATGCATTCAACGTGACTTGCGCGCGGGTTTCCGAGGCCAAGCTGGCCACGCTGCTGGCCGGTCCAGTGAATTTCGATTCCTGGTACGGCGGCGATGACAAGCCAGTCGACTACCGTGATCTGGGCGTGCGGCCATCCCGGCTGCACATCAAGACTACCGGATCGGTGAAGAACAAGTGGCACGACGACAACTTGCTGCTGGCCTCGGTTTGCGCGGAATCGTCGTCACAATCTGCGCCGGCAGGGCAGGACAAGCCGGCGGCGGAGCCCGCGGCTGCCGAGAGCGAAGCCCAGGCTGCGGCGCCGCAGGCCGGTCCGGCGCCGGGTGGCGTGTATCTGCTCGAACTCGATTCGCGCGAACTGAAGCCCGAGGCGCGTGAGCGCCCGCGCCGAGTTCTGGCCAATGTCACCGACTTGGGGCTGCTGGCCAAAGTGGGCGACGCCGCTTCGCTGGTCTGGGTGGTGCGTCTGTCCGACGGCCAACCAGTGGCGGGCGCGACCGTGCGCATCCGCGATATCAAGGGCAAGGTGCGCTTTTCCGGCAGCAGCGCAGCCGACGGCACTGTCATCGCGCCGGGCGTGGCCAAGTTGCTGCAGATAGCGCCCAAAGCCCCGCAGGGCAACGGCGACGACCACAACGAAGCGTACGAGGATTGGGACAGCCGCGGCGACCGGCGCATGATCGTGACCGCGCAGACCGGTGACGATCTGGCGGTGCTCGACACCAACTGGTCGAGCGGCCTGCAGGTGTGGAACTTCGGCGTCAACGAGGAACACGGTGGCGGCGAGACGCGCGTGCGCGGCTTCTTGCAGTCGGATCGCGGCCTGTATCGCCCAGGCGACACCGTGCACCTGCGCGGCCTGGTGCGCGCCATCGACCTGGCCGGCAAGATGCGCGTGCCCGCCAGGGCGAAGAAGGTGCACTTGGTGATCGACGATCCGCGCGGGACCACGCTGGTCGAGGAAGACCTGCCGTTGAGTGCGTTCGGTGGCTTCCATCGCGATGTGAATCTCGACCCCGAGGCGCGCCTAGGCGACTACCGGGTCAAGGGCAGCGTGCTCGGGCAAACCTTCTCCGACAAGTTCTCCGTCGAGGAATACCGACCGCGCAGTTTCGAGGTCAAGCTGGCCGCGGGCAAGAAGAACCTCTTCTTCGGCCAGAAGATCTCTTTCAAGGTGGAGGCCGACTATCTATACGGGGCGCCTCTGCGCGGCGGCAAACTCAAGTGGGACATCCGCCGCCGCGCCCATACGCCCAGCTTCCCTGAATTCGAGGGCTACTCGTTTCAGGATCTGGTCGCCCTGTGGGACGAGGGCGCGTACTGGTCGCGCAACGAGGAACGCTCATTTTCCGCGTTCGTGCAGGACGGCGCGAGCGATCTCGACGACAAGGGGCAAGCACGCGTTTCGGCTCGCGACGACGACAAGGATCTGTCCGGCCCGCAGGACTACCTGGTCGAGGCCACGGTGACAGACAGCCGCGGCGAGGCGGTGAGCGCGCGCCAAGCCCTGGTCATGCACCGAACGTCCCTGTATCTGGGTTTGCACTCCGAGGAATTCGTGCAGAAGGCCGGCGCGCCCTTTGCCATCCAGGCGGTCGCCCTCACCCCTGAGGGCAAGCGCCGCGCGGCTCAGGGAGTGAAGCTTACCATCACGCGCTCGCGCTGGGACTGCTCGGGCTTCGGTCGTTGCCAGCGCAAAGTCGAAGCCCCGGTGGTAACACGGACCATCGACGTTTCGGAAACTGGCGCCGCCGTCGAGCGCGTCGAATTGCAACAGCCTGGCTCGTACGACGTGAGGTTGCAGGCCAGCGACGGACGCGGCGGCCAGGCCATCGCGTCCGACAGCATTTACGTGGTGGGCAAGGGCGAGGCGTTCTGGAGCGGCGACGAGGGCGCGCGCATGACCCTGGTTTCTTCGCGGCCGAAATACCAGAGCGGCGAAATTGCCAAACTGGTGGCCCAGGCCAACCTGCCGGGCGCGCTGGCGCTGGTCACGCTGGAACGCGACGGGGTCATGCAACACCAAATCAAGCGGCTGGAAACCAGCGGCGAGGCCATCGAGATTCCGGTGGAGGCGCGCTTTGCCCCCAACGTGTACGCGGCGGTCACGCTGGTGCGCGGTCGAGTGGGCGAGGGTGAAAAGGGCAAGCCGCAGTTCAAGATGGGCATGGTGAATCTGGAAGTGGACAGCAGCGGGCGCCGGCTTGCGGTCACAGTGGAAACCGACCGGCCTAGTTACCGTCCCGGCGAGACAGTCAGCGCCACGGTCAAGGTGCGCAATGCCCAGGGCGCGCCGGTGAAAGCCGAACTGGCCCTGGCCGCAGCCGACGAGGGCGTGCTGCAGATCGCGGGCTACCAGACGCCGGATCCCTTGCCGACCTTCTATCGCGCCTGGGGTCTGGGCGTGAATTCGTCCACCACCTGGAACCGCATCGCAACCATGCACGATCCTTCGCAGAGCAGCGACGACGAGGAAGGCGAGGGCGGCGACGCGGGCGGGGAAGAGGCCGGGCGCATCCGCTCGCGTTTCATGGCCACGGCCTACTGGAACCCGGCCCTGGTCACGGCGGCTGATGGAACCGCCCACGTCACCTTCAGCGCCCCCGACAACCTGACCGCCTTCCGCGTGATGGCGGTTGCCGCCGACATGGGCGAACGTTTCGGTTCGGGCGAGAAGCGTTTTGCGGTCAACAAGCCCTTGCAGGCGATGCCCGCGCTGCCGCGCTTTCTCACCATGGGCGATGCGCTCAACGCCACGGTGGTCGTGCACAACAACGGCAAAGAGCCGGCCAAGGTCACAGTCAGCGCCGCGGTCACGGGCGGTGTGCGTCTCTCGGGCGAAACCTCGCAGGTCATCGACGTGCCCGCCAACGGAGCGGCGCCTGCCGTGTTTCCAGCTGTGGCCGAGACGGATGGCGAGGCCAGCTTCACCTTTCAGGCGCGCGGGGGCGGCGAAGCCGACGCAGTGCTGACCAAGCTGCCGGTCGAGCGGCCCAGCACCAGGGAAACCACGCTGGTGGGCGAGGGCTCGACCGCCAAGCGCGCCGAGCACCCTTTGCCCAAGGTTGCTGGCGTGCTCCCCGGCCGCGGCCGCCTGGAAGTGGTGCTGGACACCACGGGACTGTCGCGCCTGGATGAAGGGCTGGCCTATCTGGTCGGCTATCCGTACGGCTGTCTTGAACAGACGACGTCAAAGGTGGTGCCCATGGTGGCGGTCGGCGATCTGGCGGCGTCGCTGGATCTGCCGGAAGTCAATCAGGCCAAGCTCAAGCGCTTCGTGACCACTGGAATCGCCAAGATCCTGCGCCACCAGCACGAAGATGGCGGATTCGGCTTGTGGATCGGCGCGCCCACCGAGGAGCATTACACTGCCTTTGGTTTGTGGGGGCTGGCCGTGGCCCGGCGTTCGGGCTGGGCGGTGGAGCAGACCGCGCTGGAAAACGGCGCGCGCTGGTTGCGCAACTCGCTGGCGCATTCGAAGAACCAGGACGGCTATCATTATATGGGGGTGGCCGGCGCGCAGGCATTTGCCCTGTACGTGCTGGCGGAACTGGCGGGCGACAAGCTCGGGCCTGGGCCCGACGCAGCCTTGCTGAGCAAGCTGGTCGGCGAGCGCAGCAAGCTGCCGCGCTACGGGCGTGCGTTTCTGGCGCGCGCACTGGCACGCATGCACCGCAAGGACGAAGCCAAGAAGGTTCTCGACGAGATTTTGGCCGAGGCGGGCGCGGGCACAGGCCCGCTGGTGATCGGCGAAGGCCACGACACCGATCTGTCGTGGTACTGGAGCTCGGATACGCGCACCTCGGCCATCGTGCTGGGCGCGCTGATTGAATCCGACGCCAAGAATCCTGCGGTCGAACGCCTTGCCGACGGTCTGCTTGCCGCGCGCAACCAGGGGCGCTGGGAGAATACGCAGGAGAACCTGTATTCGCTGGTCGCACTGGCCGACCTGGCGCGCGCGCGTGCGTCCAGTGGCGGCGCCAAGATCACGGTCACGGCTGGCGGCCAGCCACTGTACGCGGGAGCGCTCAAGGGCGCCGAGGTGAAACGACTCGCGATTGCTTCTGACGGGCTGGGAGCGGGCAATCTGGTCGTCGAGAGCGATGGCGTGCCGGTGTATTACATGGCGCGACTACACAGCGTGCGCGCCCTGGATCCCGCGGCCCGGCAGGCCGGGATGACGGTTGTGCGCGAGTATCTCGACGGTGAGAGCGGACGCCCGCTGACCCAAGCGAAGGTCGGCCAACTGGTGAAGGTGCGGCTCAAGATTCAGTCGGCGACGTCGCGCGCGCATGTGGCGGTGGTGGATCGTCTGCCGGCTGGCTTGGAGCCGCTGCTGACTCGCTTCAAGGCCAAGAACGAGGAGGAGGGTGATGAGGAGACCGTGCACTGGTGGTGGATGGCCAGCGAGACGCGCTGGCAAGACCAGCAGCTTCACGACGACCGTGTGGAACTGTTCGCCGACGTGCTGGTGGCTGGCGAAACCACACACGAGTACTTGGCCCGCGCCATGAGCGCCGGCAACTTCACCGTGCCGGGCACGCTGGCCGAGATGATGTACAAGCCGACCGTGAATGGACGCAGTGCCGGTGGCAAGTTCCAGGTGGTCCGGTAGCGAGCTATTTCACCACAGAGAGCACGGAGGACACAGAGCCGGATCGGACAGGAAGAGGGGTGGACTCATGTCCTGTCCGAACCCTTTCTTCTTTTCCGACCTCTGTGCTCTCTGTGGTGAAATAGCTAACCAGCCAGCACAGCATGGACCATTCAAGGAATCGGATCGCGTTTCGCAAGATCCTGGCCAGGTTTTCGATCCCGCTGGGCTTGGGTGCTGTGGCGATTGCCGCCGGCCTCGCGCTTGTGGCTGCGGTGTATCTGGTCGACTATCCAGTCAATCGGCTGGCACCCGAGGCCGCGGCCTCGCTGCAACTTCTCGATCGCGACGGGCATCTGCTGCGCGCTCTGCCGTTGCGTGGCGGCGGGCGGGCCACCTGGGTTGGGCTGGACCAGGTGTCGCCGTCGGTGATCCTGGCCACGCTGGCTTCGGAAGATCACCGCTTCTTCGATCATCACGGTGTCGACGCGCGCGCGGTGCTGCGGGCACTGTGGCTGGACTTGCGGCCGGGCCGGGCGCGCTCGGGTGCTTCCACCTTGACCATGCAACTTGTGCGCATGGTGGAGGCGCGGCCGCGCGGTCTGGCCAACAAGCTGCGCGAGGCGGTGCTGGCGCTGCGCTTGGAACGCGCGCTCAGCAAGCAGCAGATCCTCGAGCAGTACTTGAATCGCGCCTACTACGGCAACGGCGCCTTTGGCATCGAGCAGGCCGCGCGCCACTATTTCGGCAAGCCCGCCTCGGCGCTGGGGTTGGCCGAGGGCGCTTTGTTGGCGATCCTGCCGCGCGCGCCAACCAGCTACGATCCCAAACGCCATCTGGCGGCGGCGCTGTCCCGGCGCGCGCATGTGCTGGATCTGTTGGTGGAGCGTGGGCTGGTCACGGCCGAAGAGCGGCAGCGCGCCCAAGCCACGGAGCTGGCGTTGACATTCAACCCGCCTGACCCGGGTCTGGCGCCGCATTTTTGCGACTGGGTGCTGGCCGGGCTAACTCCATCTCAACGGGCGCAAGGCGGGGCGCTGCGTACCACGCTGGATCTCGATTTGCAGCGCGATCTGGAACGCGCAGTGCGCGCCCATGTCGACGAGCGACGCAGCTTGGGCCTGCGCGAAGCAGGCGCCGTGATGCTGGATCCGTCGACAGGTGCAGTGCTGGCCATGGTGGGCTCGCCCGAATATGGCGGGCCCGCGGGCCAGCTCAACATCACCACCACGCCCCGCCATCCCGGCTCGGCGCTCAAGCCGTTTCTCTACGCCCTGGCCATCGAGCGTGGCGACACGCCCGCCACGATCGCCCTTGACGTTGCCGACGTCGATTCAGAGTGGCACCCGGCGCGCGAGGTGCGCCAGCACGGCCCGGCCCGCTATCGCGAGGCCCTGGCTGGCTCGTACAACCTGGCCGCGGTTCACGTGCTTGAGCACGTGGGCGTGGAGAGACTGCTCGACCGCTTGCGCACGGCCGGGTTGGGGCCGCTGGCGGGAAGTGCCGCCGACTACCGGTTGGGCCTGGCCTTGGGTTCGGCCAAGGTGCGGCTTGTGGACTTGGCTGCGGCTTATGGCTTTCTTGTCGATCGCGGAATGGTGGCCCGCGCACATGGTGTGGGCTCGCCGGCTGCGCCGGTGCGCCTCTTCGACGAGGAAGTGAGCTGGCTGGTGATGGACATGCTGGCCGATGCGGACGCGCGTCGACAGGTATTCGGTGCCGAGTTGCCGGTGGACTTGCCGTTTCCGGTGGCCATCAAGACCGGGACATCAGGCGGCTTTGCCGACACTGTGGCAGTGGGCGCCACTCGCGAAGTCATTGTGGCGGCTTGGGCTGGCAGCTTCGACGGCAGCGGCACGCGCGGCTCGCTGGCCATGTGGAGCGCGGCGCCGCTGGTGCGCGCCGGCCTGCTAGTCATGGCCAGCCGCCGTCCATTGACCCTGCCGCCGCGGCCTGCCGGCATTGTCACGGCGGAAGTGTGCCGACTGTCCGGCATGCGTCCCGGCCCGTACTGTGCCAGCAAGTCCGAATTCTTCGTGGCCGGCAGCGAGCCAAGCGACACCTGCACCTGGCACCGTCTGCGCAATGGCCGTGTCACAGTCGAGTTTCCGTCGGAAATCGCCGCGTGGGCGGCGCACGCCGGGCGCGAGGCGAGGTGAGGGGCGTATGTATGGATCCCTCGGCGCTCTTCCCATCTTCCGTTCGCGCGCATCTTCCGCCATGATGGGCCCCCGGCTGCCATGAAAGTCGAGCAAATCACCATCTTCCTGGAAAACCAGTCGGGCCGATTGGCCGACGTGGCCAGCATCTTGGCTGCCGCGGGTGTGAACATCCGCGCGCTGTCGTTGGCCGATTCCGCCGATTTCGGCATTCTCCGCCTTATCGTCAATGACACCGATCGGGCCAGCCAGGTGCTCAAAGCGGATGGCTTCACCGTGGCCAAGACCGAAGTCGTGGGGGTCGAGGTACCCGACCGGCCGGGCGGACTGGCCGAGATTCTCAACGCCATGAAGGCCAACCGGGTAAATGTCGAGTACATGTACGCCTTCGTACACAAGTCCGCAGTCAACGCCACCATCATCTTCCGCTTCGACGACTTGGAGAAGGGCATCGCTTGCCTGCAGCAGGCCGGAATCAAGATTCTGCAGGGCGAAGAAATCTACTCAATGTGACCATCAACCCATCGGCAGGGAGTCAACCGCATGAAGACATCAGGAATCGTTGCCACCTTTGTCTTGACGTCACTCCTCGGCACAGGGGCGTCGCAGGCCAAGGGGCCCACCATCAAGATCGGCGCCATCTTCAGCAAGACTGGCCCGGCGGCCAACCTGGGCGGCCCGGAAGCCAGGACCCTGGAGATGCTCGTGCAGGAGGCCAACAAGAAGGGCGGGCTGGCGGGCAATCAGATCGAGCTGGTTGTCAAAGACTCGGGCAGCAGTCCCGAAAAGGCCATCTCGTTTGCCAAGCAGCTCATCGAGGAAGACAAGGTTTTCGCCATCATCGGTCCTTCCACCAGCGGCGAGACCCTGAAGATCAAGGCCATCGCCGAGGAGGGCAAGACCATCCTGCTGTCCTGTGCGGCCGCTGAAGCCATCGTGAATCCGGTGGCCAGTTATGTGTTCAAGGTGGCGCCCAATGACAGCCACGCCGCCCGCCGCATCTTCGATCAGATGAAGAAGATGGGGATTTCTAAGATCGGTCTGCTTTCCAGCAACACCGGGTTTGGCAAGGCGGGCAAGGAACAGGTGGAGAAGCTGGCCCCCAGCTTCGGCATCCAGATCGTGGCCAACGAAGTGTACGAGAAGGAAGCCACTGACTTGACCGCTGTGGTGACCAAGCTCAAGGCCGCCAACGTGCAGGCGTTCATCAACTGGTCCATCGAGCCGGCGCAAGCCATCGTGATCAAGAATGCGCGCCAGGTGGGCTTGACGGTGCCCATCTTCCAGAGCCATGGCTTCGGCAACATCCAGTATGCCAAGGCCGCCGGTCCTGCCGCCGAGGGTGTGATCTTCCCTGCCAGCCGTTTGCTGGTGGCGGACAGCCTTCCCGCCAGCGACAAGCAGAAGCCGGTGCTGCTCAAGTACAAGCAGAGCTACGAGGCGCTCTACAAAGAAGATGCCAGCACCTTCGGCGGCCATGCCCACGATGCCCTGTTGCTGCTGGGCAAGGCTGTCGACAAGGCCGGCTCGCTTGACAAAGAAAAGGTGCGGGCCGCGCTGGAAAGTCTGCAGGGCGTGGTGGGCACAGCCGGGGTCTTCAACTTTTCTGCGCGCGATCACGGCGGCCTGGGCATGGACGCCTTCGAGATGCAGACCGTGAAGAACGGCAAGTTCGTCGTGTACAGCGACGCGGCCGCCAAGAAGTAGCGCAGACTCGCGCGGGCCGGTCCCAAGATGACTGATCGTGATGTGCGAACTGGGACATCGGGGATGAGCCTGAATCGCACGGTCCTTGCGCCCGGATTTCCGCAGGTTTGCCCGGAATTTCACCACAGAGAGCACAGAGTTCACAGAGACGGATGGGAAGGAAAGAAGGGTTCGGATCCGGATCTGAAACCCTTTCCTTCCGGCCTCTGTGGCCTCTGTGCTCTCTGTGGTGAGACTCCGGATCGCGTCGTCGGCGGTCAAATCGCGAAAGAATCGTGCCACGGCACAGGCGCATGAGTATCGCTCTTTTCTTTCAGTACCTGGTGGCCGGCATCACCTACGGCACGATCTATGCGATCGTCGCCATTGGCTTCAACATCATCTACAACACCACGGGCATCATCAATTTCGCCCAGGGCGAGTTCGTCATGCTGGGCGGGATGATCGGGGTGACTTTGCACGCCTTCGTGCCGGTCCCGGTCGCCATCGCGGGCGCCGTCATGGCCACCATGTTGGCCGGGGCGCTGATTGAGGTGGTCTTCATTCGCTGGCTGCGCCGGCCGTCGGTGTTGCGCCTGATCATCATCACCATTGGCCTGTCCATCGCGATTCGCGAGCTGGCGCTCTTGCTGTGGGGCGAGGGCGTGCGTGCTTTGCCGTATTTCACCGGAACCGCGGTGTCATCGCTTTCCGTGGGCGATGTCCACATCTCGCCCCAGGTGTTGTGGGTACTGGGCATCTCGGCTGTGATGGTGGCGGCGCTCAACTTTTTCTTTTCGCGCACCCTGCTCGGTCGGCAAATGCGCGCCTGCGCCTGCAACCGCGAGGCCGCGCAGCTGTGCGGGATCAGCGCCAAGAACATGGTGACCTTGTCCTTTGTGCTGAGCGCGGGCATCGGCGCGCTGGCCGGCTGTGTGATCTCGCCGATCACCTATGTGCAGTACGACAGCGGTAGCAGCCTGGCCCTCAAAGGATTCACCGTGGCCATCCTGGGCGGCCTGGGCAACAGCATGGCCGCCATCGCTGCCGGCCTGCTGCTCGGCACCCTGGAATCGTTTTCCATCTGGGTGATGCCCGCTGCCTACAAGGACGTCATCGCCATCAGCATTCTCTTGCTGATTCTCTTTGTGCGGCCGTCAGGGCTTTTCGGCAATGCCGAGGCTGCGCGCCTCAAGGAATACTGATGGCACGTCGGCGCAACCTGCCCCTGTTGGTCTTGGCCCTGGCGGTGATCGCGGTGCACTTGCTGGCTTCGGCCGCGGGCAAGCCGCAGTACCTGACCCAACTCACCATGGCTGGGTACTACTCGCTGGTCATCGTGGGCCTTACCCTTTTGATGGGCTACACCGGCCAGATCTCGCTGGGCCACGCCGGATTTTTCGCCATCGGCGGCTACACCTCGGGCTTGCTCACCACCTACAATCTGCATTCGCGAAGCAGCGAAACCTTTGTTTCGCTGTTGCGGGCGACCGGTCTCCTCGTCGGTGGGCAGGACTTGTACGGCGGCGATCTTCTGGTGGTGCGGCCGTGGGCAGCCTGCGTGATCGCGCTGCTGGTGACTGTCGGCATTGCCTATTTGGTGGGCAAGCCGGTCTTGAAACTGAGAGGCCACTACCTGGCCATGGCGACGCTTGGGTTCGGCACCATCGTGTACAAGGTGGTGCTGGGCAGCAGCTTGTTGGGCGCGGCTGACGGCATCTCGGACATTCCTGCGTTTCCACTTTTTGCGGGCTTGGCCGTGACGGGAAAGTCGGCTTTACGGACGCAGAACTACTATCTGGCCTGGGGGCTGGTGTTGGGCGCGATGGCATTACTCACCAATCTCATCCATTCGCGGGTGGGCCGCGCCCTGCGCGCGATTCACGGCGCCGAGGATGCGGCCAACGCCATGGGCGTGGACACCGCCCGCTACAAGCTGCAGATGTTCGTGCTGAGCGCCGCGCTGGCCGCCCTGGGCGGCGTATTTCTCACCCACTACAACGGCG
>Ga0265316_10001106_pt1 | contig 29252 bp, 27 predicted proteins | sample 4522metaG_FD_202092 | JGI IMG/M metagenome (GOLD analysis project Ga0265316, IMG submission 202092) | Rhizosphere microbial communities from Carex aquatilis grown in University of Washington, Seatle, WA, United States - 4-5-22 metaG | ecosystem: Host-associated > Plants > Roots > Rhizosphere >...
GCTGCCCGGATTTCTTATCGTGTCGCAAGTTCAGCTTGCGGGATCGCCTTCCGCTGACGCGCAGAAATCGGAAGCGCTTCCCGGGTTCAGTGTCTCCGTGCTTCGCGCCGACGGCGCGAAATGCGAACGCTGCTGGAATTATTCGACACACGTGGGCGAAAGCGCCGATTACCCGACCGTCTGCGAACGTTGCGTGAAGGCGCTGGACGAGATCGAAGCCTCTGGCCACGCCGGAGGCCAAGTGGCTGCTTCCTGATGAGCGGTCCTTCGAACCCCAAGGTTGGTCGCTATCCACGCACGCGCTGGCTCTGGTTGTCGCTCGGTGTTCTGGCAGCCGACCGCGCAACAAAATTCGCGATCGAACGTTACACAAGCGTTTTTTTTCGCCACCCGATTGTGTCGGACATCGTCACTCTGGTCCACAATCAGAATCCGGGGATCGCGTTCGGCGTGTTTTCGAATTCGAATTCGCCGTGGCTTTTGCCGCTCCTTCTTGCGGGCGCTCTGGCGATGATCGGATTGCTCGGATGGCTTCTGATCGCGGGCCGGATGGGCGGGGCACTGGCGCAGGCAGGCCTTGCGATGATCCTGGGGGGAGCGGCTGGGAATGCACTCGATCGCATAATTCATCGTGGAGTAACCGATTTTATTGAGGTACGGCTGGGGACGTATATCTGGCCCTCGTTCAATGTCGCCGATTCCGCGATTACGGTCGGGGCCGTGCTGGTGCTCATTGAATTGCTATTCGGCGGCCAGCGCTGGCAAGTTGAGAAGCACTGAAGCCTGTGCACCTTGAAATGCCACAACCTCCAACATCGCATCAGAAGATAAACGCCGCATCGGGAGACGCGGGGCGCCGGCTGGATCTTTTTCTCGCCGAGCGCGTTCCGGAGCTGAGTCGCACGCGCATTCAGGAATTGATCCGCGAAGGCCTCGTGCGAGTGAATGCACAAATCGCGAAAGCCGCGCACAGGGTGGCGGCAGGCGAAGCGATTGAGTTACGGATTCTGCCGCGCCCCGCGTTGGTGGCGGAGCCCGAAGATTTGCCGCTCGAGATCTTGCTGGTTGACGATGATTTTGTGATCGTGAACAAGCCCGCCGGGATGGTGGTCCACGCGGGTGCGGGACATGCGAGGGGAACGCTGGTCAACGCGTTGCTACACCGGCTCGGAAAACTTTCCGGCGCCGGCGGCGCGCTGCGTCCCGGGATTGTGCATCGCCTCGACAAGGAAACATCGGGCGCACTGGTGGTGGCGCGGAACGATCGAGCGCATGAACAACTTTCCGAGCAATTCCGGTCACGCAATGTCCGCAAGATTTATCTGGCGCTGGTACACGGTAAAATGCCGCGCGACTCCGGCACGATCACACTGCCGATTTCTCGCGATCCGCACCGGCGCACCCGAATGACGGCGCGCGAAGCCAAAGGGCGCCACGCGAGGACCGACTGGCGCGTCATTGCCCGGCTGGACCGCTGCACGTTGATCGAGGCCGTGCTTCATACCGGGCGCACGCACCAGATTCGCGCGCATTTTGCGGCGATTGGCCATCCGGTGGTGGGAGACACGCTCTACGGCGCTCCACGTGGATTGAATGCAGGTTCGCGGAACCTTCCCTTGCTCGAGCGCAATTTCCTGCATGCCGCGCGCCTCGGATTTGCGCATCCTTCGGGCGGAGCATGGGTGGAAGTTCGCGCACCGCTGCCCAAGGATTTGCGGTTATACTTCGAACAGATCGCAGCATCTTTAGGGGGACGCGGCTCGGAGGTCGCGGAGCCATTGGCGCCGTACATATGATTACATTCAGAAAACGTTTCGTTTGGTGCTCACTGCTTCTCTTGCCGGCGATGGTTGGCATTGTGAGCGCGCAGCAGTCTCCCGCGCCTGTTGCGCCTGCTCCCCCAATGCCTGCCCAACCGCCTGCGCCGCCTGCGCCCTCTATTCCGCCTCAAAACATGACGAAGGACAGGCAGGGCGCGATTGTTCGCAGCGTCAACCTGGTGGATGTGCTGTTTAGCGTCGTGACCAAGCGCGAAAAGCTGGTCACAGACTTGAACAAGGAAGATTTCAAGGTCTTCGACGACAATGTCCAGCAGGAAATCACGTCCTTCGCGCAGCCAACCGATCTGCCGCTGCGCATCGGCATGGTCCTCGACACCTCCAATAGCATTCGCGATCGCCTGAAGTTTGAGCAGGACGCCGCCATCGATTTTATTTTTAACGCAATCCGGCGCGAGCGCGACCAGGCGTTCCTGATGTCTTTCGACGACGGTCCCCAGGTGATTGAGGGTTTCACCGGAGACACGGGCGACTTGCGAGATACGATTCTGAAGCAGCGCGCCGGCGGCGGAACTTCCCTGTATGACGCGGTGTATATGGCCAGTCAGGAATTGCTGACGAAATCTCCCGTCCCTCGGGGGCCGAATCCGGATGTGCGCCGCGTGCTGGTTGTCATTTCGGACGGCGACGACAACAGCAGCAATCATTCGCGCGGCGAAGCGGTGGAGGCGGCACAGCGCGCCGGCGTGATCATCTACACGATCAGCACAAGCACGGAATGGGTGAACATCGACGATCAGAGCGACCCGAACAAGCGCATCAATCGGAAGTTTGAAAAAAACGAGGGAGATCGAGTTCTCGAACAACTGGCGCAGGAAACGGGCGGCAGGGCGTTTTTTCCATACCGCGTTGACGATCTGGGCCAGTCCTTCCTCGACATCGGAGATGAATTGCGCCACCAATACGCGCTTGCCTACAGCCCGGCGGGGCGAGGACCCGACGGCAAATATCACACGATTCGGATTCAGGTGGAACGCAAAGATGTGGTCGTGAGAACGCGAAAAGGATACTACGCAATCGCGGCGCCTCCGCCAAGTACGCTTCGGCCCGCGCAGTAAAGTCCGTACCTCAACGAAGCATGTTTTGGAATTCGGGAACGTTCCCAACGGTCGTCAAATAAAAATACCGCCGTTCGCCGCTCGGCCCGGAATAACGATCGTGGCAGGCCTCGCTACTCGCTCGGCGCGTAATACCCGCGGCGCGTGAGCGCGGAATACTCCTTGTTCTTCATATCCATTTTGATTTTCCGGTAGGTTCCGTCGTGCGCTTTGTTTGTGGACGAGTAGCTGATCACATACTGATTGCGAAGCTCCTCGGAAATTTCATCGAACGCCTGCTCCAGGTTTTTTTCGCTGCGCACAACGATTGTGCGCCCCCCGGTTTCGTCGGTCATTTTTCTGGCTACGCCCTCGTCGCCTCCATCCTGGGCCACCAGCAGAATGTGCACCACCGTGTCGGTGCGTTGAGCAACTTCAATCGCGTCCTGCATCCTCATTTTGCTTCCCGTGTCTTCGGCGTCGGTCAGAATCACAATCGCCTTGCGGCCGGCTTCGTCAGCCAGCTTGTCATGGGCGGCGAGGTACACGGCGTCATAAAAATTCGTGCCGCCACCGCCGCTGCTTGGCAGGGGGCCCTGCGCGATGATGGACCCGCCGCCGGGCACGTTAATCGTCGCGCGGTTGATGGCGCGATTGAGGCGAGCGCGGTCGTCGGTGAAGTCGGCGAGCAGGTCTACGTCGGTATCGAACGACATCACCATGGCCAGATCGCCCTTGCGCAACACGCGCGCAAGGAAGCGGGAACCGGCGGACTGTTCCGCTGACAGCATGTAGGATTCGCTCCCGCTGGTATCGAGCAGAATGCCGAGCGTGATCGGAAGATTGGACTCGGAGGAAAAATTGCTTATTTCCTGGGGCTGGCCATCCTCGTAGACCTGAAAGTCATCTTTCATTAAGCCGGTGACAATCGCCTTATGTTTGTCCCGCACCGTGACGAATAGGTTGACCAGGCTGACTTCCACGCGGATCTGTCCCGGCGGCGCAGCGGCAAGCAGCCCGCCGGCAAGCGCCGTGATGCACAGAAAGCAAAGGACGGCTCGAATCCGCATTGTATAATCTCCCCCGGCGACGGTCAGGCCAGTGTGATGCGGCCCCGCGAAATTTAGATGCGCGACAGCGGCGACCGCGCGGGAATAGCGACAGGATACCCATGAATTGTACACGAAGATTGCTTGTCATGACTCTCGCCGCTGGGCTGGCAGGCGCGGCTCCTGCGATTTTGCGGGCTCAGGCGGCTCCGGGCCAGGGTGGCCAGAGCAGCCAGGATGATAGTCCCCCGCCATCGCTCAAGAATCCAAAGACGCGTGTTCCGGATTCCCGGCCGCCGCAGCCGCCGTTCCAGGATTCTCACGCGCGGATTCGAACGACGGTTTCGCTGGTGCTTGTGCCGGTCACGGTAAAAAACGGGTCCGGAGAACTGGTCAGCGATCTGCAGCAGAACGATTTCCGGATTTTTGAGGATGGCATTGAACAGCCGATTTCCCTGTTCACTGCGGATGCCTATCCGTTGTCGGCGGCCATCCTGATTGACGATAATTTGAAGCGCAGCACGGCGGAAAAAGTGCAGAAGTCGCTCCAGTCAATCGCTGGCGGATTCAGCGCGTCCGATGAGGTCTCGCTTTGGCGTTTCGACAGCGTGCCCGAACCGGTTTCCGAGGAATTTTTTACGGAAAATGACGCGCTCATCACGCAACTCAAGCGAATCGATCTCAGCAGTTCATTCCCGGGGGTCGGCTCCGTGCCGATGACCGGCGGGCCCCTGGTCAATACGTCTCCGGTGCCGGGACCGATTCCGGTTCCTTCCATGTCTTCCACTCACCTGAACAACAAGCACATCAACGATGCCATTTACGCCGCCGCGGAGCAGTTGCGCGACCGGCCGCGCGACCGGCGCAAAATTATTTTCCTCGTTTCCGACGGGCAGAACGCGAAGAACAACACGCACAGTTATGAGGACACGCTCAAGCTGCTCCAGTCCGAAAATATTTCGGTGTACGCGATCGGCGTCGGCGAAGCCAATCTCAATCGCGGCGTCACGTTTCTGGGAAACAATGTCATCGGCAAATATGCCCACGCCACCGGGGGCGATATTTTTTACGGCACGAGCCGCGACGATCTCGAAGGCCTCTACGCCCGCGTTTCCGAACAGGCGCGCAATCAATACATCATCGGCTATTCCGGCTCGACCACCGACCGCTCCGTGCCCTATCACTCCATTGAAGTGCGTGTGCGGCGTCCCGGGCTAAATCTGTTGACCCGCGACGGCTATTACTTGAGCGGCACGCCTTAGGCGGACAGGCGGAAGCCATTCTGCTTTCGAAGTTCTCGCAGCTCCCCGGGGAGAATGGTTCACGGAGCAAGGGCGCGCATCAGGTACGTATTGGGCACGTATTGGGCACGTATTGGGCACGTATCGCGTGCGCGTCGGGCGCACTGGGAAACGCGGCACAAGGAATCCGATCCAGGGAATCGTTTCCGAACGGGGGAAGGCAGAAGCGATCGCCCCGTTTTTATTCCACGGAACTCCGGGGCCGGTTCTCGAAATGTCCGGGTTACTCTTCGCCGGAGGCGCTGGCTGCCGCGCCCTGTTCCCGGGCGGGACAGATGGATTCAAAATCGCAGAACCTGCATGGGTAACCCGGCTTCGCTGGAAACTCGCCGGCGCGAATATCGGCTGCCGCCTCCTGAATTTCCGCACGCACCCTTTGGAGCTTTTTGTCGTCGCGCGTTGAACTTACAGGCGCGTTATTCTGCAAATAATAGAGCGTAAGCCGGGACGGATTCCAATCGAACACTTCGCGCGCCGCCAGAGCGTACACGCTGAGCTGCACGTCCTTTTTCGCTTTTTCCTCGTTGCCGGGCCTGCCTGTTTTGTAATCCACAATTTCTTCTTCGCCGTCGGCGATTCGGTTCACCTGATCCATCCGCCCTTTTAACACGACGTTATTTTCCATCGGCAGCTCGAACGGTTTCTCCTGCGCGATTACTTCAGGGGGAGACGCGAGTGTGCTCATATGGAAGGCGCGCAGCTGCGTGATGCCGTCCTTTTTATATTCCTGCTCCTGGTAGTCGTCCTCGAATCCGGCCGAGGTCCACTCGAGTTGGAATTTCCGCTCGACTTCCTCGAACGGCAGCGTGAGCCCCTTCGCCAGTTCGCCGACAAAATATTTGATTGTGTTGTGCATCACGGCGCCAAAGCTCATCGCCGCGGCCGGGCCGCCGTGGAGTCCCCACGCGTAGCTGAAGAGATATTTCTGCGGACAGGAATCCAGCGCGCCGATCCCGGAAGGGCTGAGCTGCAGGGGTTCCGGCACAGGCGGACGATACGTGGCGGCCCACTCGCCGATGCGCGAACCGGTCTTCGCTCTCGTTTCCGGAAGATCGAACAGTGCAGGCTCCGCTTGCTGTGGGGCAGCCGGTTCCGGCGCGGGAGCCGGCGCAAGCTGCTCGATGTCGCGCTTTTTGATCTGCGCGTCCATCAGAATGTCGTCCAGAAACGTGGAAGGTTTTGAACGCTTGTTCTCCACGGTGTTGAGCGTGAGCCGGTGCCGCGCGCGCGTCACGGCCACATAAAACAGGCGGCGTTCTTCCTGAATGTGGAAACTCCCCTGTGGCTTTTCTTCTTTCATCAATGCGGTTGGAAATTCAAGCACGCGCGGTTTTTCGCCGGCTGGAAATCCCCGATTCACCAGATGGAGCACGTACACATGATCGAATTCCAGGCCCTTGGCGGCGTGAACCGTCATGAGCTGCACGGCGTCGCCTGCCTCCTGCTCGAGGTTGATTGAGCCGCCCGCCTGGTCGAAGTAGTCCAGATACTCGACAAATTCCTTGAGGCGCTGCGTTTCGCTTTTGGGCTGCCAGTCGCGCACGAATTGCGCGAGGCGGTCAAAATATTTGCGGTCTTCCAGTGTAACCGTGGTGTTAATTTCCAGCGCTTCGGCCAGTTCGTCGAATAATTCGGACGCCGTCAATTGCCTCACTCTTTTTCGGAGGCCGGTGACGAGTTCGACGAGTCCGCTGAGGTTGCGCCCGCCTTCGGAAAAGGGAGGCTCGCCCTTCGCAGCCTGCATCGTGTCCCACAGGGAAGCTCCTCTGGCCTTCGCTGTGCGCTCGGCAAGGCGCACCAGATCCGCAGGTTCGAGGCCCCACGCCGGCATCGCCAGCACGCGCGCGCAGGCGACATCGTCCGTCAAGTTTTCAATCAGGCGAAGATAAGCAACAAGATCGCGCACCAGACGATGCGAAAGGATCGAGAGATTCTTGATCACGAATGGAATCTTGCGCGCCTTGAGCACTTCCACCAACTTGTCGCGATGCGCGTGGCTGCGATAGAGCACGGCGAACGTGCGCCACTTCGCCCCGGCGCGATGCAGGCGCTCGATTTCGCCCGCCACCCATTGCGCTTCCGCGATGTTCGTCGAGTGTGTGACGATGCGCACCTTGTCGCCATCCTCGCGAACGGCCGTCAGAGGATACTCGGGAATGTTGGTCGGCTTTTCGTTGTGACGGATCGCTTGTCCCGCAACGCGAAGAATTTTTCCTGCGGAGCGGTAATTCAGCGTGAGCGGCTGCAATAATTTGTGGTGCGACTCATCGCCGCCCGAAGCAAACCGTTTCAGAAAAATCGTGAAGCTGCCGAACGACGCCCCGCGAAATCGGTAAATCGCCTGGCGATGGTCGCCGACAACCACAAGGTTCGGCCGATCGCCGCCCAACTGCCAGAGCAGTTCGAGTTGCGCGATATTCGTGTCCTGAAATTCATCGACCAGAATGTAGCGGTAGCGTGCGCGCAGCCTCTCGCGCAGTTCATCGTCTTCGCGCAGGCGCGCGACCGCGTCCATGATCTGCGTGCCGAACGTGAGCAGCTTGCGTTCCCGGATCAGCAGGTCGCTGGCGCGGTAGGCGCGCGCGATTTCCAGCAGCTTGGCAATTTCCTCGTCACGGATGCGGCGCTCATCCTCTTCCATCGCAGCGCGAACCCGGCTGAAGTCCGCCGCCTCCTTTTCGGCATGTCGCAGAAAATCGTCCGGCGTGACCAGTTCATCCTGGCAGCGCGAAAAAAACTGCACGAAATCGCTGAGGAACTGGCCGGGCTCGGCCAGCCGCCGGTAATGCTCCAGCCGCAACAGTGGCAAATTGCGACGCAGAAGAATCCAGTGATCGATGTTATCGATCGCCTTAAGGTCGGGATTGACCTCCTGCAACAATGCATTGCAAAACGAATGGAACGTGCTTAGCGTGACGGCCTCGGCGCGCTCGATTTCCGATTCGCCGCGCTCGCGCGATGCCGCGACCACACGGTGCTTCATTTCCGAAGCGGCCTTGTCGGTAAACGTCAGGCCGAGAATTTCCTTGCCGGTCAGTTCCGCTTGGGTGTCGAGCAGGTAGCGGATGCGTTCGGTGATGACGCGTGTTTTTCCCGTGCCCGCGCCGGCGACGACGACGAGCGGTCCTTCGCCATGATGCGCTGCGGCCCGCTGTTCCGGATTGAGTTGAATTCCTGGTGAGGGCGCGCGAGTATGCTCAAATAAGTCAGCCATTTCAATTGTTCCCGCCGACAACAATAGCACAGTCGTTACATTCCGCGTTCGAAAGAGGGCATGGACGCCGAGGGTCGATGGCCAGGCACGAAAAATACCCCATTTGTTTGCTGATGTGATATGGTACTCGAATCACACGCACCCGAGGAATGGAGAAGGGTATCGAGACAATACAATACAAGACAATACGAGACTAGGCAAGGCATAGGAAGGAAAAAGAAAATGAATTCCAGCCCGCGTTTTCCGATCGCCAAGGAATCTCCCATCGAACGTATTTTCCGCAAAATTATGCGCCGGAAAATGACCGCCCTGGAAAGGACCTATTTTCATCTCAAGCCTTTGTTGAAGCGGCCGCCGCGCAAGCTTCTTTAGAATGTGACATGGCAGGTCTCCAAATTGACCATTTGGAGGGGCACACCTATACTGATTTCCGGTGAAGCCGCCATTCCTGTGGCGCCCCCGTTGCATTTTTTTAGGAGAGCAACCGTGGATCAGGCCGTCATCCTCAGTGCTGTCCGCACACCCGTCGGAAAATTTCAGGGGGGGCTCTCGACGCTTTCCGCGATGCAACTCGGCGCGAAAGTCGTCGCAGAAGCCGTGCGCCGAGCGGGGGTCGAGCCGAACGCCGTCGATGAAATCATCATGGGCAACGTCGTTCAAGCGGGGCTGGGACAGAATCCAGCGCGACAGGCGGGCCTGGGCGGTGGACTCGACGTGCGCGTCGCGGCCATGACGATCAACAAAGTTTGCGGCTCCGGGCTAAAAGCCGTTGGCCTTGCAGCGCACAGCGTGATTCTGGGCGAAGCCGAAATTGTAGTCGCGGGCGGCATGGAGTCGATGTCCAACTGCCCGTATCTGCTGCCCGGCGCGCGCACCGGATATCGCTTCGGCAACGCCGAAATTATCGATTCGATGGTGCACGACGGCCTGTGGGACGCGTACAACAATTTTCACATGGGCATCACGGCCGAACTGGTCGCCGAAAAATACGGCATCACGCGGCAGGAGCAGGATCAATTTTCTCTGGAGAGCCACCGGCGCGCTGTGCGCGCAAAAAAATCCTGTTTCATTGAATCGCAGATTCTGCCGATCGAAGTTCCGCAGAAAAAGGGCGATCCCATCGTCGTCAAATACGATGAATCGCCGCGCGAGGATGCTTCGCTCGAAGCGCTGGGCAAATTGCGCCCCGCATTTAAAAAAGACGGCACGGTGACGGCGGGGAACGCTCCGGGCACCAATGACGGCGCCGCCGCGCTGGTCGTCACCACCGAACGCAACGCGGCGCGGCTCGGGAAACCCCCGCTGGCGCGAATCGTCGCGCAGGCCGTGAGCGGCGTCGATCCGAAATGGATTATGATGGCTCCCGTGTACGCGGTCGAAAAACTGCTGGAAAAGACCGGGTGGGACCGCGACCGCGATGTCGATCTGGTCGAGCTGAACGAAGCGTTTGCCGCCGCCGCGATTGCCATCACGCGCGAATTGCGCCTTGACCCGGCGAAAGTCAATGTGAACGGCGGCGCCGTGGCCATCGGCCATCCCATCGGCGCGTCGGGCGCGCGCATCCTCACTACGCTCCTGTATGAAATGCAGCGCCGCAATGTGCGTCGCGGCATCGCCGCCCTATGCCTGGGCGGCGGCAACGCGGTAGCGATGGCCGTGGAGAGGGTTTAAGTAGAACTGGCTTCAGGCTGTTTTCTTTTGATTTTTGTCGATGTAATAGAAATCCAAGCCGGACAGGCTGAAACCTATCCCACTGGTGCCGAAACTGAAATGTGCCTTGAGACATTCAAGGCGATCTTTTTTTTTGAGAATTGAAAGACACCGATCAAAATGACCGACGACTCCCTCGAACTTCTCTGGCGCGGCTCCGACCCCGCGAAATTCACCGCACTGCAAGCGGCCCTGCGCGACGAGGAAATCCAATTCTGGCACACGCAGGTGTACGACCCCGCCGGCGGCTTTCTTTCTTCCCGCCCCTATTATCTGGAAGCCACGCCGGGCTTTGAAATCCGTGTTCGCTCTTCGGATTTGGATCGCGCCGCAAGTGCGCTGGAATGGGTCGCGGGAAAGGAAAGCGCTTCCACTGTGTTTCCGCCGCAAGCACACGATCATCTGGATGCGAGACAGGCTCTCCCCTACGATTGGGATGCCAAGGACGCCACTTGCGAAGTCTGGGCCGGAGAAGAAGAACCGATGGCGGAATACCTGGCCAGCGCGCTCCGCGAAAACGGCATCCCCAGCCACATTCCGGACGAACCCGGCCACCGCGCCCGCCTCTGCGTCCGCCCCGGCGACTACAGGCGCGCAAAAGACATCGTCCGGGAAATCACGGACGGCAAGTTGCCTGAATGAAACGCGTCCTGGTAGCGCCGGCGCAACCAAGGCCATCCGGTCGTCCCCATTGCCAATTCGGCAATATGAATCGCAGCGCCGCAGCGTATCGCGATTCAAGGTTTCATCCTTTCCTTTACTCCCTCAACTTCCTATACTTCCTCACCATCGTGTATCCACGGAGTTGAAATGACACTCGATCCAATCCGCACCGTCGCCGTCCTCGGCGCGGGAACCATGGGCAACGGCATCGCGCACGTCTTCGCGCGTAGTGGCTACCACGTGATCCTGCGCGATGTGGATGCTCGCGTTCTCGACGCCGCGATGGAAACGATCGCCAAAAATCTCGACCGCGAAATCAGGAAAGGCAAATTCGCCGAGTTCGCGAAAGCTGAAATTCTCGAACGGGTTCACGCCACTACCAGCATGGCGGAAATCGCGCGCGCCGATCTCGCCATCGAAGCCGTGCCCGAGCGCTTGGACTTGAAACTTTCCGTCCTGCAGGAAGCCGACAAGCTGCTGCGTCCGGAAGCGATTCTGGCGTCAAACACCTCCTCGATCTCGATAACCACGCTGGCCGCCGCGACGAGCCGCCCCGACCGCATCGTCGGCATGCATTTCATGAATCCCGTTCCCGTGATGGCCCTTGTGGAAGTGATTCGCGCGCTACAGACCAGTGACACGACATTTCACACAACGATGGCGCTGTGCGCGCGCCTCGAAAAGAAGCCCGTCGCCGTGAACGACGCCCCCGGCTTCGTCTCCAACCGCGTCCTGATGCCCATGATCAACGAAGCCGCCTTCACCGTGATGGAAGGCGTCGCCACAGCCGAAGCCGTGGACGCCATCTTGAAGCTGGGCATGAATCACCCGATGGGCCCTCTGGAACTGGCCGATTTCATAGGCCTCGATGTCTGCGTGAACATTCTCGACGTATTGCACACCGGCTTCGGCGACTCGAAATACCGCGCCTGCCCGCTGCTGCGGCAGATGGTCGCGGCCGGATGGCTGGGGCGGAAGGCTGGGCGGGGGTTTTACAAGTATGAGGGACAGGGCGGCTAAAAATAGTATTTGCTTTTTATTCGCCTTGTGGTATCTTGCCGTTCGCGAGGAAGTTTCGCCGGCTGGCTCGAATTGTAGTAGACTCCGCGCAGCGGCCCCGCAGAGTCACCATTTGTGACATTCACTTTGAGGTGAAATTATGACGGACGAAAAAGCAAAACTTCTGGAAGCGGCGATCTCACAAATCGAGAAGACGCACGGCAAGGGCGCGATCATGCGCCTTGGCAGCCGGGATGTCCTGGTGCCGGTCAGCGTGATTCCCACGGGGGCGCTGTCGATTGACGCGGCGCTGGGCGTCGGCGGCGTGCCGCGCGGGCGCGTGATCGAAATCTACGGCCCGGAATCGGGCGGCAAGACGACGCTGACGCTGCACATCATTGCCGAGGCGCAAAAGATGGGCGGGCAGGCGGCGTTCATCGATGCCGAGCACGCGCTCGATCCCATCTACGCGCGCAAGCTGGGCGTGGATGTGGACAACCTGCTGGTGTCGCAGCCGGACAACGGCGAGCAGGCGCTGGAAATCGCCGAATTGCTGATTCGTTCGAACAGCGTGGACATCATCGTGGTGGACTCGGTCGCGGCTCTCGTGCCGCGTGCCGAACTGGAAGGCGACATGGGCGATCCGTCGATGGGTTTGCAGGCGCGCCTGATGTCGCAGGCGATGCGGAAACTCACGGCCATCGTGTCGAAATCGCGCACCTGCCTGATTTTCATCAACCAGATTCGCGAAAAAATCGGCGTGATGTTCGGCAATCCGGAAACCACCACCGGCGGCCGCGCGCTGAAATTTTACTCCTCGATTCGCCTCGATATCCGGCGCATCCAGTCGATCAAGGAAGGCGACCGCGTCGTCGGTTCGCGCACTCGCGCCAAAGTGGTGAAGAACAAAGTGGCCGCGCCGTTCCGCGAGGCTGAATTCGACATCCTTTACGGCGAAGGCGTTTCGCGCGAAGGCGATTTGGTCGATCTTGGCGTCGATCAGGGCATTTTGGAAAAATCCGGCACGTGGATTTCCTATGGCGGCGAGCGCCTGGGCCAGGGTCGCGATAATGCCCGCTTGTTCCTGAAGGAGCATACCGACGTTCGCTTGAAGCTCGAAAACGCGCTGCGCAAGAAGATGGGGATACCCATACCGGGCGCAGCCAATGGCGTCCCGGCTCCCGCGGAGCCTGCGGCGGAAAAGCCTGCCGTGCAAGCTGCTGCTGCTGGTGCAGCGGCGGCCGGTAAGCCGCGTCCTACGCGATAGTATTGGTGGGACAGGTTTTAGCCTGTCTTCCGTAAACAGACACATCTGAACTCGGGGGGTGCGGCCCCCTCGGTTGAGAGATCGCGTTTCAGCTTTGACCACACCGTTTCGCTAAGGTACAACTCCGGTTTCCTCTACAGCGTCCTACCTTGTGTGTTTCCAGTCTAGTACGAAGGTACTTCTGAATGGCCTATTACGTGATAGTACGTAATAGGCGAGATTGGCTATTGCGCGGAAGTGAAAAATATTCCTACAATGAACACCTTAGATCGGTACGCGCAATGGGAGCGCTTAAGGCAATCCAGATCGGAACAACAAAAATGAGCTTTCGGCCCAGCTATCTACGATTTACAGCAATTCTCCTCTGCGCGATGATTGCAGGGAACTTGCCCGCTCTCGCCGCTCCCCGGCCGCGCACGGTTCGCGCCACAATCAAACATCATTCATCCATCGTCTATGGCGTGCCCACATTCACCGATTCGGCCAAGGAAGATGTCGCGAGTTACGATGACCCGATCGTGCGCCAGGCTGCCATCGCCGCGCTGGGCCGCTACAACGGTTCGGTGGTTGCAATCGATCCGTCCAACGGCCGCATTCTCTCGATCGTGAATCAAAAGCTCGCGTTTTCGTCGGGCTTCATTCCGTGCTCGACAATCAAGCCTGTCATCGCGGTTGCCGCGTTGCAGGAAGGCGTGGTGACGAGCGACACGATGATTCGCGTTGCGCCGCGCAAATATCTGAACCTGACGGAAGCGATCGCGCATTCCAATAATGCATTTTTTGAGGAACTCGGCCGCCGCATGGGATTCGATACGGTGTCGCGTTACGGCCGCCTGCTGGGCCTTGGCGAACTCGCCGGTTACCAGATTCCCGAAGAGCATCCTGGAGGATTTCCGTCCGAGCCTCCCGCAAATGGCGGCGTGGCGCGCATGTCCAGCTTCGGCGAAGGCATCCAGATGACGCCACTGCAACTGGGCGCGCTGGCAACGAGCATCGCCAACGGCGGCACACTTTATTATCTGCAATATCCGCGCACGGCGGCCGAGCGGCAGAGTTTTACGCCGCGCGTCAAGCGCAACCTGAATATCGAAGCTCTGCTTCCCGAATTGCGCGACGGCATGCTGGCCGCCGTTCTCTACGGCACCGCAAAGCTCAGCTACATTTCAGATGACGAGCAGGCTCTGGGCAAGACGGGCACGTGTTCGGACGCCGCTTCGCGCCTGGGCTGGTTTGTTTCCTACGCCGATCAGACGCATCCGAAGATTGTTCTGGTCGTCCTGATGCGCGGGCACAGCGCTGCAATCAAGGGCGCGATGGCCGCGGGAGTCGCCGGGCGAATTTACCGCCGCCTGAATGACGAGAATTATTTCGGGACACGCAGCGCCGAGGCGCGCGTGCCTTCGGTGCGAACCGGCACGGCGCAGTAAAAAAGTCTCGGAAAATTTCAGATTTCAAATTTGAGATTTGAAATCGCATTCCAATCCCCCAACATCGATCACTTGACACGGAATGCGGATTTTCAGGTTCCGCCATTCACGATCTTTATTCGGATTCGAAATCCGGAATCTGAAATCTCAAATTCAGATTCTTTCATCAAGCAAATAAAAATAAAAAGGCGGCCCGGATAATTTGGGCCGCCCTGAAAACTTTGCAGGTTGTTGGAGTCTGCCTACCGCACTTCCCAAGTATCGCCCGAGCGCAGGAGCTTTGAAAGATCTCCCGGGCCCTTCTTGGCGACGACGTCCTGAATCTGCTTGGCCATCACGTCTTCGTACCGGTCGCGGTCCCACGAGCGGAGCACGCCGATCGGGGTGGGGAAGCCGGGTTTCTCTTCCATCTGGGCGAGCAGGAAAGCGTAAGCGGGATTCGGATGGTGCTCATCATGGACCAGAACGTCCTTCTCCGTCAGTCCGTTGCCGTTGCCAAGGTGGACGACTTCGAGCTCCATGCCGTTGAGGCGAATGCCCTTGTCGCGGTTTTTGCCGTAGATCAGGGGCTTGCCGTGTTCGAGTTGGACGACGTGTTCGCTGCGGGCTTCCTTCTCGGTCAGGTCAAACCACGCGCCGTCGTTGAAGATGTTGCAGTTCTGGAGAATCTCTACATACGCGGAGCCGCTATGCGCGGCGGTCTTCCGCAAAGTTTCCTTCATGTGCTGCTGGAAAACGTCCACCGAACGCGCCACGAATGAAGTGTCGGCGCCGATCACCAGAGCCAGCGGATTGAACGGACGGTCGGCGGTGCCGAACGGAGTGGATTTGGTCTTTTTGCCGAATTCGGAAGTGGGCGAGTACTGCCCCTTGGTCAATCCGTAGATTTTGTTGTTGAACATCAGCACCTTGATGCCGACGTTGCGGCGCAGCATATGGATCGTGTGGTTGCCGCCGATCGCGAGCGAATCGCCGTCGCCCGTCGCCACCCAGACTTCCAGTTCCGGATGCGCGATCTTCACGCCGGTCGCAACCGCGGGCGCGCGGCCATGGATCGTGTGAAAACCGAACGTGTTCATATAATACGGGAAGCGGCTCGAGCAGCCGATTCCGGAAATGACTACGAATTTTTCGCGGGGAATTCCCAACTCGGGGAAAACCGACTGGACGGCGGAGAGAATCGCGTAATCTCCGCAGCCCGGGCACCAGCGAACTTCCTGGTCCGTCTGAAAGTCTTTCTTAGTAAGTACTGGCAACGTCGCGGTCGTCATGGATTTCGTCTCCCGATATGAGTGCGGGCCTTAGCCCAGGATCTCTTCGATCTTTGCTTCGATTTCCGCTTGCTTGAAGGGCTGCCCTTGAATCTTGTTGTAGCCTTGCGCGTCCACCAAAAATTTTGCGCGCAGGATCATGGAGAGCTGGCCCATGTTCATTTCCGGGACCAGGATTTGCTTGTAGCGCCCGAGCACTTCGCCGAGGTTGCGCGGCAGAGGGTTCAGGTGGCGCAAGTGCACGTGGCCAATGCGATGTCCCTTGGCGCGGGCCGCTTTCATTCCCGCAGTGATCGAACCATAGGTTGAGCCCCACGCGACGATCAGCAGATCGCCGTCGGGATCGCCGGCCGGAATCACTTCCGGAATATCCTGAGCGATGCCTTCCACCTTGGCCGCGCGGATTCGAACCATCTTTTCATGGTTCATCGGTTCGTAGTTCACGTTGCCGGTGATGTCCTGCTTCTCGATGCCGCCGATGCGATGTTCGAGGCCGGGTGTGCCCGGAATGGCCCATGGGCGCGCCAAGGTCTGGGGATCGCGCTTGTAGGGAAGGAATCCGACCGGGTCGGTCGCGAATTTTACGTCAATGCCTGGGACCTCGTCCACGTTGGGAATCCGCCAGGGTTCGGCGCCGTTGGCCAGATAGCCATCGGAAAGGATGATGACCGGAATCATGTACTTCAGGGCGATGCGGCAGGCTTCCACGGCGATCCAGAAGCAATCGCCGGGCGTGGAAGGTGCAAGCACGGGAATCGGCGCCTCCGAGTTGCGTCCAAACATGGCCTGAAGCAGGTCCGCTTGTTCCGTCTTGGTCGGCAAGCCGGTGGAGGGGCCGCCGCGCTGGATGTCGCAAATCACCAGTGGCAGCTCGACCATGATGGCGAGACCCATTGCTTCGGTCTTGAGCGCCATGCCGGGGCCGGAGGTGGTGGTCAATGAGAGACATCCGGAATAGGCCGCGCCAATCGCCGATGTAATAGCCGCGATTTCATCTTCGGCCTGAAACGTCATGACGCCGAAATTCTTGTACATCGAAAGTTCGTGCAGGATATCGGACGCCGGCGTGATCGGATACGAGCCCAGAAACAAGGGAAGATTGGATTTCTTCGAAGCCGCAACGAAACCGATGGCGAGAGCCTGGTTTCCGCTGAGGTTTCGATACGTGCCGGGCGTCAGCTTGGCGGGCGGGATTTCGTAGCTGACCTGAAACGCTTCGGTTGCTTCGCAATAATTATAGCCCGCGCGCATGGCCAGCTTGTTGGCTTCGACCAGCAAGGGCTTGGTCTTGAATTTGTCGTCGATCCATTTGTAGGTCAAGTCCATGGTGCGGTTATAGAGCCAGTAACACATGCCCAATGCGAAGAAATTTTTGCAGCGGTCCATTGACTTGGCATCGAGGCCCAGTTCGGCCAGCGCTGAGCGCGTCAGGCGTTCGAGGCCGACGCTGAAAAGGCGATAGCCGTCGAGCGAATGATCTTCGAGCGGGTTTGAAGTCACATCCGCCTTGCGCAAGTCGGCTTCGAGAAACGCGTCGCTATTGACGATCAGAATGCCGTTGGTCTTCAGGTCCTTGATATTTGTTTTCAGCGCCGCTGGATTCATCGCCACCAGCACGTCCACGGAATCGCCGGGCGTGAAAACGTCGCTTGAAGAAAACTGAATTTGGAAACCGCTGACGCCGGGAAGCGTTCCGGCAGGGGCGCGAATTTCAGCGGGATAATCCGGGAATGTTGCGAGATCGTTTCCGTACAGCGCCACGGTGTTTGTAAACTGGCTGCCCGTGATCTGCATGCCGTCGCCGGAATCTCCGCAAAAGCGGAGCACTGCTTTGTCGATCACCTCGCGCTTATGCGCGCGGACGACTGGGTCCGTAATCGTAGCCATGGGTCGGTTTAGACTCCAATTCTGTTTATAATTTTATTTCACCCGGTATGCCCCAAGAAGGAATATCAGTTGCGGGATCCGAAGTTCCCCAGAGGGCCTGCTATACCCATATAAAATAGTAGCACAATCGCCGTTACGGGGTAAGAAGTTGATATGTGCCGATTGTTCTCAAAGGAATATGAGCGGTTGCAGGATGTGCGATACGGCGCGCGATTTGAACGCGCGCGAGACCTCTGCGGTCAACTCCACGAACATCTGGTCCGCTCGTGAACGCCGTAATTCCGTGCGGAGCGAGGAATCCCTCCCTGTTCGTTTCCGTGTTCGTTTGTGTAGGGGACTGGAAATAAAGAGGGAACCCTCGTGCCGCTAGGAATGAGCCATCCGGGACGGGTTACCTGCACTCGTATTTGGTGCTTGACGATTCGCTTTTAATTCGCCTATGCTGTGGGCGCGGCACAGGAGCGTCGAATGACACTGACGAAGCGGCAAAAGGAAGTGCTCGATTTTCTGGTGAGCTTTCACAATAAGCACGGTTACTCGCCGAGCTTCGAGGAAATCGCTCGCTCGCTGAAACTCACTTCGCTCGCGACCGTGCACAAGCATATCACCACGCTCGAGCGCAAAGGATTCGTGCGCCGTGGATATAATCAAAGCCGCTCAATCGAAGTGATGCATCTTCCCAAACCAGTGCGCGAGCAGGTGCTCGACCGCCACACGGTAGAATTGCCAATGATGGGGCGCATCGCAGCGGGCCGCCCGCTTGAGGCCGTCGAGGAAAACGAAACAATTTCGCTCGGCGAATTCGCGCGCTCGGATAAAACATTCGTGCTGCAGGTGAAAGGGAATTCGATGATCGAAGACCACATCATGAACGGCGATTACGTGGTGATCGAGCCGACGCAGGTCGCCAATCCCGGCGAAACTGTTGTGGCTCTCGTCGGAAACGATGAAGCGACGCTCAAGCGCTTTTATCGCGAATCCGGCGGCAAGATTCGATTGCAGCCCGCCAATTCCGAAATGGAGCCCATCATCGTTCCGGCCGGCGACGTAAAAATTCAGGGCCGCGTGGTGGGAGTTTTGCGGAAGTACTAACCTCAATCCAGCCTACTTCCTGTGCTTTGGTTTGTGAAAATCCCCGGTCTCCCTCGCCAGGCAATTGAGATTGTGCCGAATGGTTTTGAATTGGGTGCGGGTTTTCTTCCAATTTGTGTTTCATTGCAATGTGGACTCTAATCCCGCAGCCTTGTAAAACCGCAAGGGTGCAGCACCCAGGTTCATCTCCCGGGCCCGTATCTTGTTTTTCGATTGGTATCGTAAGGAAGTCGTATATTGCGAGCTCACGTGCGAACAATGCCTGTCCGATCGCGAGTTCCGGAATGGGCCGGCCAAAAGGGCTGTACTCACAGCTCACATGGATAGAGATTTTCCATTGCGCACAACTCCATTTTCCTTTAGCTTAGACTTCCCAGCAGGGCCCCCAGCCTGTGTTACTTTCTGGAACACCACGCCCGTTATTTCCTTGTTGCATTTTTGCGCATGGTTATACAGTGTTTCGCACCCCGGTCCTGCACCCGCTATTTCACAGGTGCCGTTGGCCGTGGAGGTTAGAACCATGTGGGGCAACAAAAAACCTGAAACGCCGCAACCGACGACCGCAAAAGCTCCGGAAACACCAGCACCGGTAGCGAAGCCGGCTTCGGCAAAAACGGAGGTAACAGCCATGAGCACTGATGCCATGCGCCCGCTGAGCACTTCGCCGTCCGGTTCAACCGCCCGGCTAGGCGCCAGCTTGCATGTTAAAGGTGAGATTTCCGGAAATGAAGACCTGCACATTGACGGCAGCGTCGAAGGGCTTGTACAGCTCGAGGACCGCAAGCTGACCGTGGGCGCCAGCGCCAAGCTGACCGCCGACGTGGTGGCTCGCGAAGTCGTCGTATATGGCAGCGTAAAGGGCAATCTGCGAGCCCGCGACCGGATCGAAATCAAGAAGGATGGCTCGGTGGTTGGAGACCTCACCACGGCGCGCATCATGATTGAGGACGGCGCGTACTTCAAAGGCTCGATCGAGATCGATCGCTCGGCATCGTCGTCCAGCGACACCGACCTCGACAAGCCCGCGTACTCCAGGACCGCCTCGGCGAACGCCGCGACGACTCCGGCGCACGTGTCCACGACGAAATCCTAGGTCCAGACCAGGCCTTTTGCGCCCGCCCGCGGTGCTTCGCCTAGAGAAGCGATGCGCCGCGCGGCGATTGGCGTCCCACAAGGATTAGTAAAGCACGGCGCGTTCTCCGTCCGCTTACCTATTCATTTCTCATCTGTTTCTCATCTGTCACTTTGCCTGGTACTTCATCCGCGACTCGCGAGGATACAAGGCGTGGTCAGGTAAAGCCCTGTAAATCCACAGGCTCTCATTGACAAAACGGATGCTACCTATTATTCTTGACGTTTGACTACTCATGGAAAGGTGTGGCTGAGCACATGCGCACGTATGTACCCCGGGGACGAGACACGGAAACGATCGAGCAGGGCGGCGGCTGGTTTGTGGTGGACGCCGCGGGACAGGCCATGGGCCGCGTCGCAACGCGCATCGCGCGAATTTTAATCGGCAAGGATAAGGCCGCGTACACGCCTTATCTCGATTGCGGCGATCACGTTGTGGTCATCAACGCGGATAAAATTAAGCTGACCGGCAACAAGCTCGAGCAAAAGATTTATCGGCATCACAGCGGATATCCCGGAGGATTGAAAGAAATTCCGGCGAAGCGGCTGCGTCCGACGCGCGCGGACTGGATGTTGCGCGAAGCGGTGCTGGGCATGCTGCCCAAGAACAAACTACGGGCTCTGCGCGCGAAGAAATTGCGAATTTATCTGGACGATAAGGGATTGCACCGCCACGACGGGCAGAAGCCGCAACTGCTGGCGCAGTAATTTTTTCTTGTTGGGATCGTGGTGACGCCACGGAAGTCAAAAGAAGACAGGATGAAGCCTGTCCTACTGTTAGCGAAGTCAGCAGATTAAATGCATCTTTTCGGTGATTTTAGGAGGAAAGTTGAGTTCCAACGCATCGCCTGTTGAGGGCGCGAAACAAAAGTTTTACGGCACGGGACGCCGCAAGGAATCGGTGGCGCGCGTGTTCCTGACATTCGGCACCGGCAAGATCACGATCAACGGCCGCACCGTGGACGAATATTTCCGGAACGTCAACTGGCGCAATCGCGCCGTTGAGCCGATGAAGTTCACCGAAACCGCAGGGTCGGTGGACATCATGGCCACCGTCAATGGCGGCGGCGTCGGCGGACAGTCCGGAGCCTTCCGTATGGGAGTCTCCCGCGCGCTCGCGATTTTTAATCCCGAGCTTCGCGCCGGCCTTCGCAAGAATGGCTTTCTGACACGCGATTCGCGCATGAAGGAACGCAAGAAGTACGGGCAGAAGGGCGCCCGCAAGCGCTTCCAGTTCAGCAAGCGCTAACCGTTTGGGCTGGAAAGCCCCTATGGTATCCAACGAGTTCTGGCCCGGCTGGGTTTAACCTTGCCGGACCAAATTCACGGCCGGCAAGGAGCCGGCAATAGGATGTTCGGTCCCCGGTGCATGGGTGTCGCCTGAACGTGACACGCAGCAAACGGGGGCTTGCAAACATCTATCTCCTGAGGAGGAAAATTGGCAGTTGAAATTACGATGAAAGAATTGCTGGAGGCCGGAGTTCACTTTGGCCACCAGACCCGCCGCTGGAACCCGAAAATGAAGGAATATATTTTCGGGGAACGCAATGGAATCCACATTATCGATCTCCAAAAAACATTGAAGCTGTTTCGCGAAGCGGCCCGTTTTGTGGGTGAGCTCAGCAGCAGCGGCAAGACCGTTCTGTTTATCGGCACCAAGCGCCAGGCGCAGGAGTCCGTCGCTGAAGAGGCCAATCGCTGCGGCATGTTCTATGTGAACCACCGCTGGCTGGGAGGCACTCTTACCAACTGGAGCACCCTGCAGAAATCCATCAAGCGCCTGAAGACGCTGAAGGCCATGACCGAGGATGGCCGCATGGCGCAGCTCTCGAAAAAAGAAGCCGCGCGCCTCGACAGGGAATTGAAGCACCTCAAGCAGAATCTTTCCGGCGTCGAAAACATGTCGGCGCTGCCGGACGCGATGTTTGTGATCGATTCGCATGCCGAAGCGATTGCCGTGCGCGAAGCGCGCCGCATGGGCGTTCCCGTCGTATCCATCGTCGATACCAATTGCGATCCCGATCAGGTGGACTGGGTGATTCCGGGCAATGACGACGCGCTGCGCGCGATCAAATTGTTCACGTCAAAAATCTCAGACGCCGTGATCGAAGGCCGCCATGCGTACGAGCGGTCGCAGATCGCCGATCAGAAGGCCGCTGCCGATTCGACCGAAGGCGGAGAAAAAGTCGACTACGTGGACACCAGCGCCTACGAATCTTACGAAAAGCAGGAAGGCGACTTCGCTGAACCAGGCGCAGAACCTGTCGCGGAGGCCTTCGCCGCCGAACCCGAGCCCGAACCCGATGTGACTGCCGTAAAGGGCGCCGCCGAATAACCGAAGTTATCAGCCCCGCCGGGGCCATCATCGGGCGACTGCGCCCGATTCGCAAAATTGCCGCTGAAGGCCATTGAAGGAAAGAACAGGATCATGACAACTCCAACTGAACCGGTCAACATCTCTGCGACACTCGTGAAAGATTTGCGTGAACGCACAGGCGCTGGATTTGCCGATTGCCGCTCTGCGCTTGTCGAATCCAAGGGTAATATCGAAGGCGCGATTGATGTCCTGCGGAAAAAAGGGCAGGCGGCTGCGGCAAAGAAAGCGTCGCGGCAGGCCAGCGAAGGCCTCGTCGGGCATTATATTCACGCCGGCGGGAAAATCGGGGTCATCATTGAAGTGAATTGCGAATCCGATTTCGTCGCGCGCACCGAGGATTTTCAGCGCCTGTGCCACGACGTGGCGATGCACATCGCCGCTCTCGACACGCGGTACGTGCGCCGCGAGGAAGTGACGCAGGAAATTCTCGATCGCGAGCGCGAAATCGCCAAGGCCCAGGCCCGGGCGACGGGCAAGCCTGAACCGGTCATCGAGAAAATCGTCAACGGCAAGATGGAAAAATTTTACGAGGAAAACTGCCTCTACGAACAGCACTTTATTAAGGATGAATCGATCACCGTCGGCGAACTGGTCAGCCAGATGATTCACAAGCTGGGCGAGAACATTTCCATCCGCCGTTACGTGAGGTTCAAGGTCGGCGAAGGCGCTGCTGCAACCGCCGAGCCGCCCGCCGCCACCGCGGTCCCCGCGAGTTAATCGGGTTTGAAATTACATCCAGGACACTGTCATTCCGATGTCGCTGCGGCGACTTCGGAATGACGATGTTTCAGGGGTGGCCACAAGACCCGCATATGCGGACCACGCCCCTTCACTCGTTTTACAAGTGCGCACAAAAATAAATCGTCCGACCCGTGCGGCGAAGTGAAATATTTGCTAGAATGCCCGCCGACGCATGAGCAACGACCGAACGTCCCAACCAGGAAATACAGCACCGGCGCCAGCATACAAACGTATTGTATTGAAGCTTTCCGGCGAATCCTTTCAGGGCTCGCAGGGAATTGGCATCGACGCCGAAACCGTCCACGAAATCGCCCGCGAAGTGAAGGAAGTGAATGACCTGGGCATTCAAATGGCCATCGTTGTCGGGGGAGGAAACATCTTCCGCGGCACGCGCCAGAAATCGCTGTCGATCGACCGCGCCACCGGCGATTACATGGGCATGCTGGCGACGGTGATCAACGGCCTCGCGCTGCAGGACGCGCTTGAAAAACAGGGCGTGCTGACGCGCCTGCTGAGCGCGATCGAGATGCACGAGGTTGCCGAACCCTTTATTCGGCGCCGCGCGATGCGGCATCTCGAGAAAGGCCGCGTCGTGATTTTTGCCGCTGGCACGGGCAATCCTTATTTTTCAACGGACACCGCGGCCGCGCTGCGCGCCATGGAAATGAAGGCCAACGTGATTCTGAAGGCCACGCGCGTCGACGGGATTTACGACGCCGATCCGGAAAAGGTTCCCGGCGCGAAAATGTTTGAGAGCATCACGTATCTGGATGTGATTCAGAAGGGCCTAGCCGTCATGGATTCGACTGCTATTTCACTGTGCATGGACAACCGGATGCCGATCATTATTTTCAACATGAATATTCAGGGAAACATCCGCCGCGCGGTGATGGGCGAAAAAGTCGGATCGACGGTGACAGCGGAATGAAATCGAACGGGAGCGCGAAGCGATGAGCACGATCACGAATCCAAAAGAAGCGATGGCGCAGGCGCGCCTGCGGATGGAAAAAGCCGTCGAGGATTTTCGCAAGGAACTTTCGTCGATCCGCACGGGCCGCGCCAATGTAACGCTGCTCGACAGCGTTCGAGTCGATTATCACGGCACGCAGATGCCGGTGAACCAGCTCGGCTCGCTCTCGGTCCCCGAAGCGACGATGATTGTGATCGCCCCCTGGGACCCCAGCGCCGTGCCGCTGATCGACAAGGCAATTCGCACCGCCGACCTGGGACTCAATCCCACCAACGACGGAAAAGTTGTCCGCGTTCCGATTCCCCCACTCACCGAGGATCGCCGCAAGGACATGGTCAAGCACATGCACAAGGTTCTCGAAAATCACCGCACCGCCGTGCGCAACATCCGCCGGGACATCAAGGAAGCCGTCGATAAGCTGGAGAAAGATAAAAAAATCAGCCAGGACGAACAGAAGCGTTCGCTCGAGGAACTTGAAAAACTGACGCATTCGGAAACGAAAAAGATCGAAGATTTGAGCGCGATGAAGGAAAGAGAAATTATGGAAGTGAAGTAACAAAATTCAATTTCTTTAGTTCGTCCAATTCTCCACCGAGAGTCCCGCGATCCTACTAAACTCCCGTTCATTGCTGGTCACAAGGATCACATCGAGGGCCAAGGCGTGCGCCCCGATCCAGAGGTCGTTTCCCCCGATGAGGGACCCTTGCTTTTGTAAAGCTGCGCGAATCTCGCCATATTTCAGAGCGACCGTCGAATCCAAACTCTCCGCCGGAATGCTTTTTACCAACTCGTCGAGATGCATTAATGCCACGGATTGTTGATTGCATTTCATCGCGCCGCAATGCAATTCCCCGTAGGTAACGACAGACATAATCAATTCCCCCGGTTTCATTTGATTGAAACGGGCCATCACCTCGGGCGGTCCGTGCCTGGCGATGTAAATGCAAATATTCGTGTCCAGCATATATCGGGATTTCACAGCTCGTTCCGCTCCTCGGGGGGCGAGTCCTGGCGGCCTTCAGCCATAAAATCGTCTGGCATTGCAACCAGCGCGGCGAACGCACGCGCGAGGTTGCGCCTCGGCTTTCTCAGGATGACTTCGTCGCCCCTCCGCAAGATTTCGACTTCTTTCACATCAAACCGGAATTCCTTAGGAAGACGCACGGCCTGACTGTTGCCGGACTGGAAGACTCGTGCTTTCGTCATAAACAACTCCTTTCATAAGTATATACATAAAAGATATACGTTTCAAGCCGCATTAGATAGCATTAGATACATTAGAGCGGGGATCTTTCTGGTTCTCGCGGATGGAAATCCACAGCCAAAAATTTTTCTATGCTATGGAAAGGATTTTTATTTGACATACCTTCTGATTCTCCCTATACTTACGGCTTCGTCAGGGATAGTTTTGCCCTGTAGGTGAAAGGGAAGGTCTTCAAGCCCCGGAACAATGCACGACGGATTGGGGCAAGAAGAGCGGCCGGAATGGGACGCCAGTCCCGCAAAGCCGAGTTACCCTCTCCGTAACGACCAGACAGAAGTGGGAAACTGCTCACTGGGTTCAGTGCGGTGATTGTTGTCGGGTGCTCCGGAAACGCTCCTTTCTTTCATTGCGTGAAATCCACGACACGCTGCATTGCGGAAATCCGCGATGTGGATTGTGAAGTGAAACTTGTTCGTTTGAGGTAGAGCCGTGCCGACGTTTGCACAACTGGTTCGTTCCGGACGCGATCAGATCCGGACCAAGACGAAGTCACCCGCGTTGCAGGGATGTCCTGAAAAGCGAGGCGTATGCATTCGCGTTTACACGCAGACGCCGAAGAAGCCGAACTCCGCTTTGCGCAAGGTCGCCCGCGCCCGCCTGACCAATAGTATTGAAGTTACAACTTACATTCCCGGCATCGGCCACAATTTGCAGGAGCACTCGATCGTGCTCGTGCGCGGCGGCCGCGTGAAGGATTTGCCGGGCGTTCGCTATCACATTATTCGCGGGACGCTCGACGCCGCCGGAGTGGAGAACCGCAAGCAGGGACGCTCGAAGTACGGCGCCAAGCGGCCCAAGGCCGGACAGGCCAAGTAACGCATCGTAAGTAACGCAGGGGCGGGCTTGAAGCTCGCTGGAATGAGGATAGAGCGGATGCCACGAAAAGGATTTGTTCCACGACGCGAAGTTCCGGCTGACTCGGTCTACGGCAGCGATCTGGTGCAGAAGTTCATCAATTCGATGATGTGGGACGGCAAGCGCTCGAACGCCCAGCGCATTTTCTACGGCGCGATGGATCAGATCGCGGCCAAAACCAATGGCGACGCGCTCGCGGTATTCAAGAAGGCCGTCGAGAACGTTAAGCCGATGCTCGAAGTGAAGACCCGGCGCGTCGGCGGCGCGAACTATCAGGTTCCCGTCGAAGTCAATCCGTTCCGGAAGCAGTCGCTGGCGATTCGCTGGCTGCTGCTCTATGCGCGCACGCGCGGCGGCAAGACGATGACCGACAAGCTGGCCGAGGAATTGATGGACGCCGCCAACGCCCGCGGCGGCGCGATGAAAAAGAAGGAAGACGTTCATCGCATGGCGGAAGCAAACAAGGCCTTCGCGCATTACCGGTGGTAATCCAGTTTTTCAGGCTTCGGCCGGAGTAGCATCGCGGTGGGTTTTCAGGGTCGCTGTACAGTTTCAGGGGAGAAAGTCGCGGTAATTCAGACATGGCACGCAAGAAACAACTCGCGGAAACACGCAACATCGGCATCATGGCGCACATCGACGCCGGGAAGACCACTTCGACCGAGCGCATCCTGTTCTATACGGGTGTGACGTACAAGATCGGCTCGGTTGACGAGGGCACCGCCACGATGGACTGGATGGAGCAGGAGCGCGAACGCGGCATCACAATCACGTCCGCGGCGACAACGGCTTCCTGGAAGCGCGAAGGCACCGAGTTCCTGATCAACATTATCGATACGCCTGGCCACGTGGATTTCACCGTGGAAGTCGAGCGCTCCTTGCGCGTGCTTGACGGCGCGGTCGCGATTTTTGACGCGGTCGCGGGCGTGCAGCCGCAATCGGAAACCGTTTGGCGGCAGGCGGACAAGTATCGCGTCCCCCGTCTTGCCTTCATCAATAAAATGGACCGCACCGGCGCGGACTTCGAGCACGCGATTCAGACCATGCGCCAGCGCCTTGGCGCGCATCCGGTGGCGATTCAGTGCCCCATCGGCAAGGAAGATCTTTTCATCGGCGTCATCGATCTGCTGGAAGAGAAAGCGATTATCTGGCTTGAGGAAACGCTCGGCGCGAAATTTGAAGTGATGGAAGTCGCAAAGCTGTGGGATCCGGAGTTTCTGGCGGGCCGCCCGGACGTTGTCGCCGCGCTCAAGTTTGGCGCGGTGGACGAGGCCTACTACAAGGTACAGCGCGAAAAGGCGGTCGAATATATCGCCGAGCACGACGACGCGCTGGTGGAAAAATTTCTGAACGGGGACAAGATTTCGGTCGAAGAGCTGCGCCAATCGATTCGCCGTTCGACGATTGCTCTCAAGATCGTTCCGGTGCTGGCGGGTTCGGCTTTCAAGAACAAGGGAATTCAGCCGCTGCTGGACGCGGTCGTGGATTACCTGCCTTCGCCGCTCGATGTTCCTCCCGTTGAAGGCGTGAATTCCAACGACGGGGTCGAATTGCGGCGCGCGAGCGATGACGAGCCGTTTTCCGCGCTGGCCTTTAAAATTATGTCCGATCCGTTTGTCGGGCACGTGACCTACATTCGCGTTTATTCCGGCGTGCTGCAGGCCGGCAGCTACGTTTACAACTCGACCAAATCGACGCGCGAACGCGTGGGCCGCCTGTTGCGGATGCATGCCAACAAGCGCGAGGAAATTGACGCCATCTACGCCGGAGACATCGCCGCGTGCGTGGGCCTCAAGAGCGTGACGACCGGCGACACGCTGTGCGACGAAAATAAAGCCGTGGTACTTGAGAACATCGTATTTCCCGCGCCTGTGATTTCAGTCGCCATCGAACCCAAGACCAAGGCCGACCAGGACAAGCTCGGCAACGCGATGCAACGCCTGGCGCAGGAAGACCCGACCTTCCGCGTGCATAGCGACGAAGACACGGGCCAGACAATTATTTCCGGCATGGGCGAATTGCATTTGGAAATCATTGTGGACCGCATGATGCGCGAGTTTGGCGTGCAGGCCACCGTGGGACGCCCGCAAGTCGCTTATCGCGAAACGATTCGCAAGAAAGCCGAAGCGGAAGGCAAGTATATTCGCCAGACCGGCGGCCGCGGACAATATGGCCACTGCGAAATTATCGTTCAGCCGCTGCCTTCATCGGCGCACGAAAATATGCACGATATGTCCACCGATGAGCTTGACGTCGTGGCCAAGGAAGTTGGCGGTTCAGGCGGCAAGTGGCGCTTTGACAAAGAGCATCGCATGCTGTTTATCGACAAGACGGTCGGCGGCTCGATCCCCAAGGAATTCATCGCCCCCATCGACGCCGGCATTCGCGAAGCCATGGAAAATGGAATTCTCGCGGGCTACGAAATGGTGGATATCGCCGTCCTCCTGATCGACGGCAGCTACCACGATGTGGACAGCTCGGAAATGGCGTTCAAGATCGCGGGATCCATGGCCTTCAAGGCGGCTTGCGCGAAAGCCAGCCCGGTGCTGCTCGAGCCGATCATGAAAGTGGAAGTGGTTACGCCGGAAGAATACATGCCGCAAGTGTTCGGAGACTTGAATTCACGGCGTTGCCAGATTCAAGGAACCGAAACGCGCGGCGGGGCGAATGTGATTCGAGTCGAAGTGCCGCTGGCCGAGATGTTCGGCTATGCCACCGATGTGCGCAGCCGCACTCAGGGACGCGCGAGTTTCAGCATGCATTTTTCTCACTACGCCGAGGCGCCGTCGTCGGTCGCCGAGGAAGTGATCGCGAAGTCGACCGGAAGATCGACTCGCTAGCCGGGTAAAAGCGAATTTAGAAAAGCGGTTGTGCAGGATTCAAGCGAACGTAACCGTTGAGGAGCTGAGAGAGCAATGGCGAAGGAAAAATTCGAGCGAAATAAGCCGCACCTGAATATCGGAACGATCGGTCACATCGACCACGGCAAAACGACGTTGACGGCGGCGATTACCAAGGTGCTATCGAAGCACAATCCGAAGGTGGCGTTCCGGGCGTTCGATTCGATCGACAACGCGCCGGAAGAGCGCGAGCGCGGAATCACGATTGCGGTGTCGCACGTCGAGTACGAGACGGCGAACCGTCACTATGCGCACATCG
>Ga0265316_10001108_pt1 | contig 29225 bp, 26 predicted proteins | sample 4522metaG_FD_202092 | JGI IMG/M metagenome (GOLD analysis project Ga0265316, IMG submission 202092) | Rhizosphere microbial communities from Carex aquatilis grown in University of Washington, Seatle, WA, United States - 4-5-22 metaG | ecosystem: Host-associated > Plants > Roots > Rhizosphere >...
CGCAATAATTCCACGCAACGTCGTCTCGAATTCTGGCCCCGTTTCAGGTGAACCAACGCTGGCCCACTCCGCGACGCAACCGCCGGTGGATCACGAGACTACGTGAGAGCCAACACCGGGTGTCAAAATCTCTGAGTAGTGATATCGGCCAACGTGCAGCTTGACGATAGATGCTGCTGCCGGAAGTGAGAACCTGCCCCATCGAAGAGGAGTTCCTGCGTGCCTAGGGACGATAGCGCAAAACACCTGACACAAGTCCAACGCAACGCACTTGCTCTGAAGGCCGCTCACGGCAGGGTGCATCTCCTTGCCGTCGGCGTTGGTGAGAACCTGGCGACATCGAAGTTTCCTTCACTCAAGTTGTGTGTGGAGGACGCCGTGGCCGTCTGGACCGCATTCACCGAGGTCAAACAGCTGAATGCCGAGCTGAATAGGTGCACTCTGCTGACAACCAAGACCAACGAAAAGCCATCTCGAGGCGTGATTATCGCCAAGCTCGATGAGGTGGCAAAAGGGGCGACAGCCGAAGATCGGCTGGTCTTTTTCTTCAGCGGCCACGGGCACCGCATTGGCGCGAACCTCTGTCTGGTGCCAAGCGACGCATACGACGCAGACGATCCGAATTCCTTCGTGACGTTCGATCGTGTGGTCGACATCCTGAATCAATCGGACGCGAAGCAGAAAATCATCATACTCGATGCATGCTTCAGCGGCCCTGACACCAAGCATTTGAAGCTTCTGCCCGACCAGGTGTCCGTCAAATTTCTTACAGACTATCTGGCGAGGACTACCGGTGTTGTCGTCCTGACATCGAGCGATGCCGAGCAGACGTCGACGATAAAGTCCCCAAATCCAAAACTCAGCCTGTTTACGCACTTCCTTGTGAAGGGCCTTCACGGCGAGGCTTCGGCAATGCAGGGCCAGTTTCTAACGGTACCCAGCCTGTTTGCCTACGTCTCGGAGCAGGTCACGCGCACCTCCAAGTCGCACGGAACCCTGCAGACTCCAAGCATCAGCCAGGCAGCCAACGGCGTGATAATGCTTGCCGACTTCACTCCGCGCATCATGGGCGCAGACGAGGTGGATCTGACCGAAGCGCCGGTCACCAGGCTGGAGTTCGAAGACTCCTCTCGCCAAGACGTGAGAGAGATCCTGACCAAGATCAAGAACTGGCAATATTCGATAGAGTGGATCGAGCAAACAGCGAACGGCGCATTGGGCAATCTCGTCAAGGAGGATCTCGGGGGAAAAAGAGTCGCACTTCGTAGGGCCCTCGGATGGACCCCGGCTGACGTTTTCGTCGAGGACGCCGGCCTGACCTTCCCTTCCGGTTCCTACGCCATCGAGTACCAGGCCACGGACAAGAAGACTGGCCGCCTAGTCTATCGCATCATGTTCGAACCGGAGTGGTTTGAAAAATCTGAGTTGATCCCGAAGGTGATCGATGCGCTGGATATGTCGCCCACCGATATGCGCTTCGTACTCTCGAAGCCTTGCGAACCAATGACCATGCTGCCTGGGCTGGAGGCTTCCGGCTGGAAGGTAACGTCCGAACTCGACGACAAGATCGAGGCAACGCGCTCTGGCTACCAATTGACGGTGACAGACGCGTACATCGAACTTGGAGGACTCATCCCAAGCGACATCTTCGGCTCGACCGCGGACAAGGCCAAGGCACGGCTTGCCATGTCGGTGGTGGCACTCCTTCCGGCCTGATAGGGGCGTCAGGTTGACGTTGCTTAGGTGTGGCGGGCCATTCAAGACCTAGTCCGAACCGATTCGACAGTGGACAACCTACCTTTCCCGAACAAACTTGGCCCCCTTACTGGACACGCCCGCTCCGATAAAATCAAAGTGGGCCGTACCGTGGAAGCATAACTCCTCACCACCACGTGTATGTCCGTCATCTTATACGCAATACGCCCGCGTTTCCACGGGCGAACAGGCCGAGCGGGATCTGTCGATTCCCAGTTCCGAGCGCTGCGACGTTTGGCCGTCGACCGCGGCTGGGCCATCGCCGCCGAGTACCAGGATGTCAGTTCGGCGCGGTCGCTTCGGGAACGACCAGGTCTCATCGCCGCCGTTCGCCAAGCGACCAATGACAATCTGGTCGAAGCCGTACTGGTTCATCGGGTCGACCGGTTGGCGCGAAACGTCTACAGCTACCTAACCAGGCCAGTTGCAAAGCCTTGGCCTTCATCTCCGTCGTGTACGGGCGCGCGCCCTTTCGGCGCGTGCCACGCCACTGCAAAACCTCTTCTCGAAACGCTTCGATCTTTTCGTCCATGGGAACCTCCTTGCACAGGAAGGTCCCATTGCTCGCGCTCTACGTCAGGATGGGGACGAGCGATGACTTACGTTTGAAACGTGGGCTGCCGGGAAGAAGAACTCGACCGATATTGCCCGGGATTTCGAATCGCGCGGCCTCGTCAGCCAACAGGGTGGGCAGGTGCGTGGCGTCGACTTCTGCCGCATCCTGAAGAACCCATTCTACACCGGCCGAGTGCTCGTGAACGGCGTTCTCTACGCCGCCATCCATCCCCCGATCGTGACGATCGGGCTCTTCGACCGTTGCCAGGAAATATTTCGCCAGCGTCTCCCTTGGCGGTTCAGGGACTGGGGGCAAGCAGCCATGCGTTTGTGAGAGTGCGGGTGGCATATCCAAAGAGATAGAGATCGCTTTGGTCCCAATTTCCATCAAGAGGATTGCGTAGTCCATCCTCTTCACAATTAAGCCCTCACGATTGAAAATTCTTAATTGTTGTATTCCTCGTTGAGGACATTCGAGCTATTGACAATAACAAGCAATTGTGATATTCTCCCCACCGGGAGTGTCTAGATCAATATCTCGGGGCAAGGGAGGGGTACCGTGGCATGTCTGCGAAGCAACGATCAGTCGCAGGCAGGTGGTCGGTGAGGCCCAAAGGAGGTATTCGTGATGACTTGTGAGGATTTTCGAAGATACATAGGAAAGCGTGACTATGGAACGGAGGGAGAAACGGAGGATGCAGTCAGGCATATTGGGCATTGTTATAAATGCCGTAATTGGTTCAACGTGGAGACGGATGAAAGGATACGTCAGAGTGATTTGGACCTTCATGCTGGACGGTCTACAGAAGTCTCTTAAAGAGAGCGCGGGTCCTTTCAGTTACGAAAGTCTCTTCTGCAACTGCCAGCATTGAGATTCACTCGAAGTGTCCAAGAACGGCATTGCAAGGGGCCATCCCGATCGACCGATGTCTGTCTGTCCACACCACCACCCGCAATCAGGGTGGTGTTTTTTTGTCTAAGGCCCCTAGCAACCGTTGTTCCGATTAGCCTTCAGGATGCGTTACCCACAAAAGAAGAGAGTGTGCTCTACCCATCACAAGGACCGAGTGCGTGTGGCAAGTCAAAGACGTTGCCGTTGACAGTTCCACCCAATATGTCGGTAGTAACATAGTTTACCCAGGTAGCCTCAGCCGGCATCGGCGATCCACCCCCCGTCACTTCGACCACAATCCGTCCACGAGTAGGATCGTCGTGGAAGTTGACGTGCAAGTCCCTTGTCTTACAACTGCGTCCGGCAGCAAGTGCCGCAGCAAAGAGGTCGTTGTCGATGTCAAGCGTGCGAAAACCTTGAAAATCTGATTGGACGTCGAAGCCAGCTTTTCGCAAGCTACCAGCGACTTCGGCAGCATCAACTACAGTCAACCGTACGCCATTGAAGGATTTTCTCCTAGCATCCTCGGCGATATTGCCCAAGTCGGAGAACCATTGTTTGGCTTCATTGGCTTCGATGGGAACAATCTCTTGAGAATGTGAACTCAACGTCCTTGGACGGCTGCTATATTGGCTGTCCGAAAGTCGAAGGGCTCGAACGCGAATTGGCAATTCCAATGGAGAGAAAAGCCGTCGTAGTAGCTCTCCGGACGCGTTCTGAAACCTGTTGTCCCAGCGCTCCAAGGCTCCTTCGTCACGTTTGACCGAGTCTGAAAGAAAGCAAGCGTGAGCGTAGCCCGCGATCTTGGGCTCGCACACTCCGTCTATTGTTTCTTGCAGGTGACGGAAAGCAACATCCGCGAGCTGGTCGTCGAACAAGGAGCGTCCGGCTAGTGCACGTAATAATCTGCCAGCAGCGTCTATCTCGCCGTTGCGCAGACTTGACTCTATGAGAAACTGACCGAAGCGCAATCCCCGATTCGGATCCACTAGAGCAAACTCAGCGATCATGCGAGGGAGGGACAGATCCCCGGCTCGTGAAGACCATAGCCCGGCAAGTCTATTGGCTACACGTTCGTGTGCCTCGTTTGCGTTCTGGCCCACTGCCTGTACCAGTAGTCTCATTGCACCAACATCGTCTTTCGGTGCGAGCTGAAGGACGTCGATTGCCGAGTCGCGTTCGTTACGCCTAAGAAGAAGCCAGGCCAGGCGACGTACGACTCCTGGGTGTGGTGGGGAAAGGACGTCCATCGCCTTGCGATAGCACCGTTCTGCAACCTTACTGGAGCCCGATGCCCGTGACCGTAAGGCGGCTTCAGCGGCGGCACGAAAGTATTTTGAGGCCTCACGTCCGCTGCGATGTTCTCCCTCGTCAATCAAGTCCCTAACATGTACCGCAGAAGTCTTCAGATCTGGCGCAAGCATTGCGCGCAACATTCGGACTTGCAACTCGGCTGGACCAAATCCTGGTTGAATTTCCAGTTGACGTTCAGACCACTTCCGCGAAGCTTTGAGATCTCCGACGCGCTGGTGGTATTTTGAAAGTTGTCCGAAAGCAAATATACGGACTTCCGGCCCGAAAGACATGGCCTCTCTTTCGAGTTCGTCCGCCAGTTCTCGCGCGACCTGTAAGTTGGCAAATCCGCCCAGGCGAACCAATGCCTCCAAACGCGCGCCCCGAGCGCGTACCCAATACGAAGGCGCGGCATCGTGCAGCGAAGCCTCTAGCTCCGCAGCCTCAGAAGCTGATTGAGCCGCATCAAAAGTGGTTCGCGCGCGAATCTGCTTCAACTGACGGTCGATAGAAGCGCAGTGGGTTGGCATCTCATCAGAAGCTTTAGGTGGCCGCCCAACTGCCATCCATGAGAGAATTGCGATTCCCTCGGCGTCCGGGTTGGCCTCAAGTCGACAAGCAAGCTCATATCCTCGCTCGAGCCAAACTGTCGGTGGCTTATTCGACTTAGCAGCCCAATCCTTCACGCTTTCGTATTGTTCCCGCGCCTGCGTAAGCAATCCCACATCTCGAGTCAATTGCCCGAGCTTGAGGGTGCAGTAGGCTAGCCTTTCTCCAATGCGTCCATATCTTTCGTCTTTCTCGGAAGGTGGAATGAGTGAACGGAATAGCTGGCGGCCCAGGTCAAAGTACCTTGTCGCTGTCTCAGGCGTGCCGACGGCCAGTTCGGAATTCCCTAGTTGTCGACAAGCATCGGCTATATTCTCACGGCAATTCATTACGATGTCGGGTCGGGCGCTGGTGGGCCTGGAGTCCAGACGGACTTCGGGATCGGGCGATGGCACGGGTGTAATAGAGTCTTGGTTTTCTGTTGCGGCATCGAGAGCAGTTCGCAATGCTATTATGGAGAGCGCTTCCGTCCGTGCGATGCGAAAACGACCGAGTCGTTCCGCTTCCTTCGCCAAAATTGAGCGATTCAGGATTTCGCGAAAAGGCTGTCCTTTAAGCCGTTCATTTGCCAATACCAGTGCGGATGCTAGTGCGAATCTAACGTCATGTTCAGTCGGCTTGCAGTTAGCGCGCGCCGCTTGAAGCTCTTCGTCAACAATTCCTGGTCGCACCCAACCTGTTGCCCGGGCGAACGAGCCGAGTGCAGTCCCAGCGAATTCGATGCTTGGCGGATCGCTCGACACGGCAATCGCCCCTAGCAGTGCGAGCCCCTCCCACTTAAGGTTAGGGAGGGTTGTTCCACCCGAGAAGATCTCAAGTAGAATAGAATCCGATCTGAGATGGAGGCGTGGATCTACTTGAGGCAGCGCCTCAATAGACGCCATTTCGAATATAAGTCCTTGGATGGCGATCGGGAGTAGCATGTTCCCAAACGGTGCCCAGTAGTGACTGTCACGGCAAAATGCGATTACGCGCTCCAGAATTTGGATCGATGCCAGAGCTGGCGTCCTGTCGACATCCAGAAGGATGTCCGCTGTCGGGGAAAGGGTTGTTCGAGGCAGAGTGGAACGGAACGTAAAGCGAGTCTGCCCCGCGTTCATGTCGAATTCTAAGTGGCTTAGCCGAGGTGCCGAAGGCCATTGCCCGGTGCCTAGATGAGCGACTCGTCTCTGCAGGTCAACCAGCAGAAGGTCTTCCGCATCATCGTCTCGCAAATGGCGCGCGCAGCGCCAAGCGAGGCCAAGCAACACTATGGCGTCTGGGTGTGCCCTCCAAGCCTTCCTCAGAAGTCTGATCGCCTCACTGAAGTCAGGTGGCGTAGCTCGAAGGGCATCTAGTGCCCGATCAAGATATGCCACGGCAAGGTTCCCGAGCTTCTTGAGTGCATCTGCTTGGGTGAGATACTCGCATCGGAGAGGAGGCAGTGTATAGCCCCTGGCGATCGCTTCAGGGTCTTCGGCAAGCAAGACCACGCCGTCGTCGAGGGCAGGCAACGGCCCTAGCCATGTCATGGTCTCCCGATCCTCCGCTGTCTCGACCTCTTCTGTGTCTACCTCCACTCGTGTGCCATTCTCACGTTGAATCAAGTATTGACCCGTGGTTTGGTCGCGCAGCAAAGGCTCTTCCAAGAGCGGGGACTCATCGCGTCCCGCCACATCCAGAAAGCCGACAAATTCTATCTTGCCATGAGACATTGCCCTACCGCCACCCTTGTGGGGCTGGAAGTCCATACATCCTAACTAGTTCTTCCGCAACCACATCGGGGTCTCCGGGCACAGTCCGAAGCACAATCTCACCGTCTCGTTCACGTCGGCGAAGGCCTTGGCGAACTGAGTCACTCACCAGCACCCTGCTCTGGGGGCCTTCCGTGAGGAGTACACCCACAAGCCGACCGCGATACTCGATCCTGTCACGTGTCTTGACCTCCCAGGTAAAGAAGAGCGGATCATGCGTCATCAGACCGTTCTGAATGCCCAAGGGGTCGAGACGGTCGGGCTTGGCGCCTCTAAGATATCGTTCAGGCTCATCAAAGAGCGCTGCGATGAATAGACCAAGGGATGGACGCCACGGCGCGAAGGTGAGAGCGGCGGTGAGAGCAGCCTTTTCTCGTCTGAGGCCTGCATGCCGTCTGAGACCACCGGAATCGAATGGATGCGCCACCTCTTCAGGAAGCGTCATTGAAGTTTGGAGAGTCTGGGATGCAAATACCAAAACTGCAGCGGGTGCTTTGACACCCTTGATGCGAGGTGCTGCATAAGCAAACACGAAATCCCCGTTATCATCGCCTTCTGCCACTTTCCCGCCACGAACTCGCTTCGACAGGAGGGAAGGGCGGTCAATTTCGATAGTTTTCCGGAGCCCCTCGGCGCAAGTGCTGTGACACAAGCTCCAGTGTCCGCACGATACTGGGGGCCGTCCATCTGCGGCGGACCTTAGGGCCAGAAGATATGACGCTTGATCCATTCTTCGGTCAAATCAACGAGGTGAGTCGCGACGCTGGCATGAGTCCTGGCTAAACGCAAGATCATATACATTCGCGTCATGGGCGGCTTGTCGGGCTTCAGGCCAGGGCCAGTCTCGAGGCGGCAGTTACCCAGAATTCCGATATGAGATCGTGGCGATACGTCGGCGCCGGTAACTATTTAGCGCTCAATGTCATGTGTAACTACGTGGTATTATAGAATACATGAAATGATAATCATTCAGTTTCTGCTAAGGAGCCTGGGAATGTTCTCGAACTATGGCATCGTAATCGGCGTACGGGGGACAAAAGCAATGTTGAGCGAAAAGACCATCTAACCGCGGACCTCTCGCCTACGGGCGAGAGGTTGCGATCTCCCCTAGTTCTCGCGCCAGCCCCTGGGATGCCTGAAGTCCTACGCACTAGGGGGCTCTTGAGATGTTTCAGGCGGCGAACGTTCAACTAACCGTCGAAATTCCGGATCGACACGAAGCGCAGAGATCGGCACTTTGCCCTGTGGCGGCCAAGAGGCTCTCGTAGCACGCCCGGTTGTACAGTGCGTCAGCATAGGCGTGCTTGCGATCAGGATCCGTTTCGACATCCGTTATGAATTGGCTCAGAGCGATGATGGCCTGTGGAAGCTGCCCAACTTTTCTATAGGCCCGGCCGAGCAAGATTGCGACAGCCCGATCCTTAGGTCTCCGACTTGCGAGGGCGCTGAGTTCGTCCACAGCCCTTAGGTGTTCCTGCGCGTGTTTTCCACCGATCCAGGCGATCGCTGAAGTAATTATCTTCTGGTCCTCGAACTCTTGTTGAGTTACGGCGCGTGCGCTCTGGACTTCCCGTTGCGTCTGCTCGACCTTCTGTTGCGTCTGTTCGACGTTCCGCTGCGTCTGCTCGACGTTCCGTTGCGTCTGCTCGACGTTCCGTTGCGTCTTGCTGATCTCTTTCTCAAGGCGATCCGCCGCAACCACCATCACTCTCCTCGCGATGAACCCGCCGGCGAGCATCATGCCGGTCAACGCGATCGCGGAGCCTACCTTCAAAGACTCCTCCTCCAATCGTCCAGCGGCAGCGAGGATGCCCGCCGTCGCCAGTCCGCCTCCTGCACCTAGAGTAAACCCCTTACAGGCAGGGTGATTGCGGCGAGACCGCGCATGAGGGAGATTGGCGTGGATGGCAACGACCCGGCGAAAGCGCGCAGAGGCTGGACTTCCCGACAGGGACGACGGCCCGCGCACGAGTTTGCTCGGGGCGCTGCTATCGGGCTTGGTTCGCAGCCCAGCTTGCGGGGGTGAGCTCGGACATGCGCGAGAGGGCGTGGCCGCGCTCGAGCTTGTCGATGGTGTCCTGGAGGTAGCGCCTGGGATCGATGCCGAGGATGAGGCAGTTGTCGACCAGGGTGTAAGCCACGGCGAGGCGTTCACCACCGCGCACGGAGCCGGTGAAGAGGAAATTTCGGCGGCCGACGGCGTAGTTGTGAATTCGCCGTTCGGTTCGACCGTTGTCGATCTCGAACGCGCCGTCGCTGAAGCAGCGACGGAAGAAGAGCCTCTGGTTGATGGCGTAGGAAGGCGACTTGGGCAAGAGGGTGGGATGCGTGCTGTCCACCCAGGCGTCAAGCTGATCCAGGATGGGCAGAGAGCGCAGGCGGCGGATCTCATCTCGGGGCGACGATCTCCGTTCTCTCGTGGAAGTTCCTGGCCTAGGTGTTCCGGGTCCTGGACGCGCCCAGGCGGCACAACCCGTAGGCGTCTACTTCTTTCCGACGAGGCGCGGACGCAGTCTCATGACCCAAGACCAGAGCCGCCAGTATAGGAATGCCAAGACTGGCACAGAGAGAACGAAAACCACGGCTTTGGCCGATCCGTGCGAGTAGTAGCTGACTAGTTCCGCGCCCAGGTACGCGAACATCCCTGTCACGGCCACCCGCGCGCCGAACTTGGTCAGGCGGAATGGCTGCCATTTGAGGCCGGCGGGGTCGAGCATAATGTGAAATAAATATCACGACGGAGCGTCTGAGGGCTCCGGTTTGTCTGTGGGCAACCCGAGCGGCATACGCGCTGGACGGCATCATGTCCCAATCATTCCCACGATATCGTTATCCTCTTCCATACCCCGGCACACAGTATCACGCTGGGGTCTTTCGCTGCTCCGATCGGAAAGCGAAAAATGTCGTCGGGAAGGAAAGCGGTACATGGTCGGCTCACAATACAAATACAGGCCTGCAGGTGTAAGCAGGTGGCGGTGGTTCCAGACTCAGATTTTACTTGTGCGTTCCGTACTGGTCGCCGGTTCGCGGGTTCTTGTAGTTGCCACCCTTATGGGAAGAACCTCCACTGCCGCCTTGGTATTTTCCGCCGTGACTGCCGGAATGCGAACCGCCGCCGTAATGCGGACCACCACCCCCTCCACGAGCCCAGACGGGAGAAGCGAAGGAAATCCAACAGCCGACGATCAGGAACACGAGAGCGCGTCTCATGCAGAAGATGTTACGCCTGATGGGTTGGCTATATCAAGCTAGAGCCCATTCCACGTTTCGGGTCCCTCGGTGGCAAGAAGCAACGGTGTGCTCTTCCTTGACAACCTCACGGACTGGCCCTGAAGAACGCACGCAGGTTGACCGCCCCCTTCGAAGAGACCTCAAGGACGCTCCGTGTCTGGGAGGATCGCCGTTGGGGATGCGAACCTTTCTGCACCTTGTCTAAAATCCTTCCAGTGATATCGTCGATGTCATGATCAAGAGAATAGGTGTCGTTTTAGCGGTTCTGTTTGTTGGCTCCGGGTGCGCTCACCAGGCGGAAACGAAACCGGCACCGCCGCCGGCCGAGGCTACTCTGCTCCCGCCACCAACACCAGCCAAGGCCGCTCCTACGCCCGTCCCGGCTGCCTCGACCGTCGACAAGGTACATGCCACTAGGGCCAAGCACGGAACCTGCGGTGATGGCAAGCCGCTACGGGTCCACTTCTACGACGTCGGGCAAGCCCTCTCCGCCCTCGTCACCTTTCCGGATGGTACCCACTGGCTTGTTGATGCTGGAACCGGCGCTACTGGCGCGAGCAAGCGCCTCACAGATTCCCTCACCGCGGACTTGGCCGGCACCCCGATCTCGGTCATGTGGATCTCCCACCAACACGCCGATCACAACAACGCGGCCGAGAAGATCATGGGCGACTTCACGGTCAAGGCCTACGTTGACAACGGTTATCCAAGCAAAGCGCACACGGCAGCAAGTGCTAAGAAGATCCTCCACACCCCGACCGACGACCTTCCGATGCCGGCCGGGCCGGTGAAGATCACGCCGTTCCTTCCGACGAGTAAGATTAAGGCCTGCCCGAGCAACCAAAACGACTGTTCGATCGGTCTTCGGATCGAATACTGCGATTCGTCGATTCTTTTCGTTGGCGACGCCGAGTCTGACGAGGAGGCCCGCCTTCCCCAAGATCAGACCGCCACGCTTCTTCAGGTTGGCCACCACGGAAGCCCCACTTCTTCAAGTTCGTCGTTCGTGAAGGCGATAAGCCCGAAGTACGCCGTGATCTCCGCCGGCAAACCGAGGGAGGGGACGAACAAGACATACTGCCATCCAAATGCGGCAACCGTGGCGACCCTAAATTCGGTTCTCCCGGAGGGGAACTCGAAGCCGCTGGAAGCGTTTGCAGGTGACGGTTGCAGAGGCTCGACGGAGAAGGACTGGACCATGGCCCAGGCAAACGAACACATCTGGGCGACGGAGCGGGATGGCGACGTCATCCTCGAGAGTATCGGAGACGGGTCCTTCAACCAAATCAAGGCCTCGAAGTAAGGCTCCCTTCGAAAGACAGGAGACACCAATGACCATTTGGCTGAATCGAGCAGGCGCCCACGGTGAGTATGAACTAAAGTTCATCCAGGATAGCCGCATATATGCCACCTGGGACCGCCTTAGCATCGACCTGAGCAGGCTCAAGAGCAACGATGATCTCGTAGCTGAGATGACCCGGATTTACGACGACGCCAAGTCGAAGACCATCACCAATTGGGTGAGCCAGGTCTGGCCTTTTGCCCACGAGATGAAGAAAGGCGATCTCGTCATTCTGCCACTCAAGACCCAGAGGGCAATCCAAGTCGGCGAGATCACGAGCGAGTACCATTTCGACCAAGCCCTGCCCGACCCCTTCTTCCATTGGCGGTCGGTGAAGTGGATCGGCGAGGCAGTTCCACGAGCTCATTTCGGGCAGGATCTCCTCAACAGCTTCGGCGCATTCATGACCATTTGTCGTATTCAGCGTAACAATGCCGAAGCGAGGATGGCAGCAATGCGCGCGAGCAACTGGAAGCCAGAGGCGATCACGGCGGCAGTCAGCCCGGCTGCAAACACGCCTATGTCGTCCGCGGGCGAGCAGGCAGGTACCGACCTCGAAGAGGCTGGACACGACCAGATCGCTCGGCTGATCGAAGCCCATTTTAAGGGACACGAGCTTACCAGACTCGTCGACGCAATCCTCAGGGCGCAAGGCTATATCACTTATCAAAGTCCGGAAGGCCCTGACGGCGGAGTGGATATCCTCGCGGGTGCCGGACCACTCGGCTTCGGCCGCCCCAGGCTCTGCGTCGAAGTGAAGTCTGAGAGTTCCCCAATCGACCGCTCGACCGTGGACAAACTTCTTGGCGCGATCTCGAAGTTCTCGGCCGACGAAGGGCTGTTCGTTTCGTGGAGCGGCTTCCGCAGCACCGTGCAGAAGGAACTCGCATCGAGCTTCTTTAAGGTTCGGCTTTGGTCGCAGAAGGAGTTGCTCGAAGCCCTGTTCACGAACTACGAACACCTGGACGACGATCTAAAGGCGGAACTACCGCTCAAGAAAATTTGGACCGTGGCCATTCCCAACGAGGATTGACGGAAACGTGCGGTCGTTGCTCAAACCGAGCTTCGAGATCACCGTCGCTAGGCGCCGGGCACGATCGCCGCCGAGGTCACGGTCTCGACGCCGGTGTATGCGGTGATCATGCCGAACAAACCCGAGGCAACCGGAACAAGGTGGACTGAGTACCTCGTGTCGGTCGACGAGGTCGAAAAGCAAACCAGGTACGATTTCTTGAACGTGATTGCCAACGACGTTGAGAACGTGATTGAGGCCAAGGTGGCGACAGCACTCTGGTAGATCTCTCAACTAATATGACTGTGGAGATGAGAACGATGCAGCTAAAACAGAGAGCGTCTAACGCTAGATACCAACAGGTCTGGCCTGGCATTGGAGTATTCTTCGTATTTCTTGGTGTTTCCGCACCCGGCGTGGCGCAAGAGGACAGTCTCCCGGAGAATGCTAATGCTGGCGCTGAGGCCTCCAAGATTTCACAGAAATTCACGATCAAAGTAGACGTTAAGGACATCTCTATCCAAGCGGAATCTGCAAAGGCGGCCAAGCAAGATAGTCCTGCTCCGCGAGAAGACAAGTGCACAATTGACAATAATTCAGGCTTAGGTGATCTCATCGGATTGTGCGACAGCCACGTTGACCTGGTTCTAGTATATGGCACGGTATCGACCGACGCTTACCAGTCGAAGGTGGACGAAGCGAACCAGAATCACACTCCCGTACCCAATGCCCTGCAACTATTGAGAGCGGGCGTGACATCCCCGGCGATCTGTCTGCCGGGTGAAGCCGCGAGTGGCGTTCTCAAACCCAATCTCCCGCTACACGTACGTGTGATTCGTCCCGGGAAATACCCATCCTTAGTCAAAGCCACTGGTACAGCGCAAGTCACCCCCCCAGCAATTGAATCATCAAAGCGAGGGATGAGAATGCTAGTTGCACCACCCCTCGCAGCACCAGATAGTTGCGTATTCGATGACTGGGTTATAGGGCCTCGGGCGCCAGGCGCGTTTAGTGTGACTACTAGCCTTATCGATTCAACCGGTGCGGAACAGAAGACCACCACCCGTGTAACAGAGCTTGTCGTTGAGACTCAATACATGGGAGCAATCCGCGTCGGTGTCGGAATGATCGTCCCCTTTGGACAAAATAGCAGTGTCAGCTCAAGAGCTGGGATCGCGACGTATAGCGCGCGGCCCAGCCCGAACGGCGGGAGCGCCATATTTCGGGACACGTGGAGTCCCTTTGATCTTGAGCTGATTGCTGGGTACTCCGCCTTCCTCTCCAAGGACCCGCGAACGAGCACCAAGTTAAGTGATGGTGGATGGGGCCTCTTCAGCGGGGTGGGCATTCTTTCGGTTTCTTCGACAACTGGCAACGTTACTGGATTGACCTCAGCCTACATCGGCCCCGAATGGTCCTACCACGGTTTTGCGGCGATTCTCTTGGCGGGGATAAAACGGGTGATCGTGCTTTCCGAAGGGTACGAAGTGGGATCGCAGCTAGCGCCAGGTTCCTCCGTACCCACTAGCACCACCTACCGGTTTGCAGCCGGATTGCTACTGAGTTACACGTCTGACGTCTTCAAATTCGCGGGGAGTTCAGTACCATGACCACCGACAAACGGATGAGTGCGCTGCGCTCCGACATGAGGCGACTTGCTTCTTTGCCTATCGCCGCCGCTCTGGTGCTTGAGGCCTGTTCACTGAACGCCAATCCCCCGATGTCGGGCTGCGGAACCTCGGCGGTGCTCTCTATTTCACCGCTCGGAGTTCGGGCAACTCCTACATCGGATGTGCTGATCACAGGAACGCTAGTCGGTGCCCCGTGTGGGGTCCGGGGCATTTCTGTAATGTCCTCGGTCAGCGCAACGGCCGTCCTGACATCTTTCGCCTCCTGGTCAGCAACTGTGCCAGCGGCGGTGATAGATCGTGCTCCGAGGTGTCAACTCGACGCCGATGGAGGGCAAGGAACCGGCGTGCTGGTGTCTGCGGAGGCCTTGGTGATTTCCGATCCTGGCCAGGTCGACCTAGTTGTGCCTCAATCGCAGTGCGTGGCATTGCCGACCGCAGTTGGTGCAGCTTGCGGCCCCATTGTGCTTACTTGCGCAGCACCCTCGGGGGCATCTGCCGGGACGGAGTGTCCTCTTCCCATTTCCTCAAACGCCCCCTTGAACATAGGCATATTCTGCGATGCCGGAGCTGTGGGGAGGCAGGTAACCTGGAGAAGTGCCGAAGGGCTCGTTAGCATCTCGCCGTCGCCGGCTTTGCTTCGTGCTCCCTCAACCGACGAGATTGGTACGTGCCAAGGTCAGTGTAGTGGTTCGCCAGAAGTGTGCGCCGCCACAGTTAGTGCCAGCGCGGTTGGCACCGGCCAGGGAATAGATTTCATAAGCGCTATTTTGGAAGGATACACTGGACCAACTGCAGTCCTTCCCGTGGCAGTTCAAGGCCCAGTGAAACTCGTTGCGTCGAGCACTCAGTTTACGACGGGCACGGTATCCCTCCTGTCAGTCGTAAACCCCATGGCCTTTCACCAAGACTGCCTATTTACGATTCCTCAAGGCGTCCAGGTCAAAAACGTGGCCAACGACGGTTCGCAAACCCTTGTTGCATCGTGTCCCCTTTCCTCAGCGAGTTCGGACGCTGGCCCACCTTGTGTGACAGCGGTCGCACTGGATGATCGCAACCGTACGTATGCGCTGTCGTTCTCAGCAGGGATTTCGGACACGGCCGCTCGGGCCCTTGGGTTGAACTCAACAAGTCAAGTCTCGATGGTTTGCTCAGACAAGTTCGGCCAGGCCGCCAACGTCACGGTCAATGCGGCGTGGTCATTCTTGCCTGATGGAGGGACGTAGCACCTATAAGCGTGTCCAAGGAGAAACAAGAAATCGCAGCTACTCTCGTCAACACGGCGGTTAGCACAGTCTTCCCTTTCGGGACAGTACGGGCGCTGTTGCGCACGGAATTCTCGGGAATGTCTTCGCACGCATCTGGGCAACCGAGGGCACCCCAAACAAGTGCCTGGCACGTCCCTGGCGCGCATTTGGGCAGTAGAGCGGCGCACCACGAGGTCTCGGGCACAAACGCACAAGCCCCCTCAGCGTAGAATTATTTCCCGTAGGCGAAGGGTATTCGCCCCGACGTGGGAATCAAGCGCCACGAGGCATACCCGTGTCGGAAATAGCTTCTTTTCGTCTATTGAGAGTCTATGGATTCTCGGGACGGACGCTTGAGCCGGTTCCTTGTCGACAAGCAAAACATGTTCTGAACAGTCCTCGAGTTTTATCTCAACTGCAGGTTCCTCCGTGTCCGAGTCGACAAGTACTTGGGCCTCACTGAACTCGCGTAGGCCAATAGCTTCGTCGAAGTCGGCGCAACACGCCGCGAAGGCTCCAGCCCGGACGTCGATTCTCATAGTAAGGGTGTTCTCCGCGAGTCGGCACGTGCCCTTGAAGTCGCCGATCTTGCTGGGCTTCCTGAGCGCAATCGCCCTGGGTCTTGTCAACGTCGGTCCGGTCTTCGGTCCGCACGCCTTGGCCGCTTGTTGAAGGCGTTGCTCGGAGTCGGAAGGACGCTGCTCCACTGGTACGCGACATTCTTCCAGGATTTGATTAGATTTCGATGCGATAGATTCTCGGAAAGCAGCTTCTGTCTTTGTGCAAATCCAGATAACGGATGTCGCTGTGCTTCCGCCCGTTACAAGAATGACCGCGACTAGAATGGGTAACGGATGCCGTTCAACCCATTCTCTTACAGAGCCAATGTTTTGTTTGTCCATCTTGTCAGTCGCCTCCACGAGTCGGTCCGGTGGCTAAAGTTTCCAGACGGCTAGCCGTGCATGATTTTTCTCTGCCATTTCTATTCGATTGCAGCTTCTCGCCTTGCGGCGGTTTTCGCAAGCACCGGGCGACGTATATCATGCAGTCAAGCCTCTCGGTGTAATGCCGTGCCTGACCACCACATCCACCACGTCGATCACGCTTAGCGCGATCGAAAAACAGCTCTTCTGCGGGATCCTCTCCATCCATGAGAAAGACGCAACGCCCGCCGGATTCCCGCAGAGGCGCTCGGAAAGAACTTCCTATCGCCATGGCATCGCCGAGACCACGTCGCGCTGGCAAGCCCCGTGCTGGCCATGCCGGGTTGGCGAAGACCCATGGTTACCTCGTCCACTCCCGTCAACGGCCCTGGATTCTTGCGAGATCCAGCAGAACCCTAAGCGTCCCTTGGTCCGCACGGAGTTCTTACGGCGCACAGCCTCGCCTTACTACTTATTTCACTAGGGAAATCTTTCGAGAACGGGATCCTCCGATAACTGTTCATTTCCAAAATACCATGTAATTACAACAATTTGCGACGTGAGCTTGCCTTTCTAGTGAACATTTCCTGGCTTGCAGGTAACTTTCACCACCAAGGTCGAGACCTTCCTCTCGGCATCCCAGATTCTTCTGCGCCCCCATCTGCGAGCTACACCTCCGGACTAGAAGAGCAGAGCCTTAATCAACATGAAGTAGCCGTTCGCGCGACTTCGCCGATCGCTTCCGATCAGTTTACGTTACACTGCGCCTCGGCAGCCGCGATAACAGTCCGGCCCTGACCCAGGATCGCACGACGAGGAAAAGGGTCGGGCAAGGAGTGACCATGTCTTTGACCAAGCCCCCTAAAGGCATCACCAGGATGGACGCAGCTTCATCGCTACGGCTCGAGCACCTTCCAAGAGCGAACTTGCCGCTCACCCCTGCCCAGCAAGCCGACTTGGTATCCCGACTCGCGGGTGAACCGGAACGAGATTTCATACTATCGGTCAGCAAGGTGGAGTTGCTCGCCCCCTTGCCCTTGACTGTGGCCGAGATCCTTGTCGACCTGGCCAAGAGACTGCCCATGGCACGCTTGGAATCGATCCATCGCATACACCGCTGTCTCAAGCGTGGAGCTTCTTCCGCACATAGAGGACTCATCGAAGGTTTGGCGACGGCATGCATCGACCACATCAAGCAACACAAGGATCCACCCGTGCAATGGCTCGTCCAGCTCGATGCTCCATCGCTGGAGCGAGCGCTCGACCAATCCTGCTCTCTTACTGAGAAATTGCAGGAGGCAACCCTAGGCAGTCTGCAGGCGCGGACCTTCAATGTTTCGCTGTTCCAGGCAACACGGATCCTTTCTAGAGGCAACAATGCCGACCCCCTCCATTTCATCCTCGAGCTTCTTCAAAACGCGGATGACACAGGTGCTTCCCACTGGAAGCTGGACTGTCGGGATGACGAATTGGAGATTGTGCACAACGGAGCGGCCATCACCGGGATGGATGTGGTGGGACTGTCTTCCATCGGCGCCTCCGCCAAGACCAGCGACCAGATTGGCGCCTTTGGCATCGGTTTTCGTTCGGTGTTCGGGATCGCCGACACGGCCACCTTTGAGTGCAAGCATTTCTGCTTCACCGTCAATGTCGATTTGGAAGTGAAGCCTGCGGTTCGCTCGGGGCGCGCCAGAGCCGAAACCAAGCTGAAGCTAGCCAAACGGCGCGGTGCCGAGCAGGACCAAGCGTGGAACACGGTGTTGAACAATATCTCGAAGTACCTCGACGATCGGCTCTTGCTCACGCTGAGGCATATAGAGGCTATCGAGATCCTTCATGCGGGCAAGCAACTCGAATGGACGCGGAGGGACTGGAAGGACGGCTCTCATGCCGTGCACAGCGAGCATGGGGTCCGTCGCTTCCGATGTCGTTCGATGGATACCCGGTACGGTAGGCTCACGGTTGGATTCGACCTCGACGACGACGGGCGACCTTGCGCCTTGCCGTCGGGCACTCCAGCTCTGCGATGCGGGCTGCCAACGAGTGACCAAACCGGCCTCTCCTTCTGGATCGATGGCCCGTTCTCGCTCACTGGAAGCCGAGAAGCTGTCAAGAAACTCGATCAACGTAACTGGGAGCTGTTCGCCTCGGTGCCTGGTCTCCTGGCTGAAGAGCTGGCCATGCTGACGCCGACGCTGCAAGGTTCTCACGCCGCGCTTGCCATCCTGCCGTTGCCTGAGGAAATCGACTGTCAGCTTTGCGGGGAGCGTTTCTATGAGATTCTCCGCCAGGCGCTAGCCACCCGCGAGATTGTGCCCGACTCGCATGGGGCGTTGCAGGTTCCTGGTGCCGTCGCGATTCCTGACCGAGGACTTGGATTCGTCTTGCAGGAGCGGGTTCCAGCCAAGTTCTACTCGCCAACGTCCGGGACGGCGAATGGATGGCTCGAATCTGCCCACCCTCAGCTCAGCGACCGCCAACGGGCCGTCGCCGTGGCGCTAGGCGCACTTCGGATATCACTGGACATGACGCTGGACGCGCTCAGGCGTCGCGGTGATGTCGTCGAAATGTGCGATCCGACCGTGCCGCACGGACTTGTTACAACTGAGGGATTGACCCAATTCCATGAATTGATCTTGGAGCAGTTGTCTTCAGGGTCGGGCGATACCGGGGCCAACTATCTTCACCGGTGTCGCAATACACCCCTCTTCCCGAGCGCCGACGACTGTCTGCGAGCAATTGGTGATCCCAATTCTCCGCGGGTCGCCTTGTTGTCGCCGTCGATTGACGTGGATGGCATCGACAACGCATTTTCCCCTACTCGGGGGCTTATCCGAAAAGACTACCGTCTTGGTATGACCACGTCGTTGGCCAGGAAATTGAGTGCCACGGTCCTGGGTACGCAGGAGCTTCTGCACGATCTGGAGCATTGGCCAGACGCGCAATCCTCGAATGCCTTGATCACGCTGCATGAGTCGTTGGCACGGGTGTGGACCATTGCACCGCCATCGGAAAGACAGAACCTCAAGCGACTCGCCAACCTGAGGATCTGGCCGACCCAGGCGGATACCGTGGCGAAGGGAATAGACCAAGCGTGCTTCTGGTCCACGGATCCGCAGACTGTGTCCTTCGTCCCGAAAGAGGTTCTTCTGGCAATAAGCGTCGCGTCGTTCCCGCACGCGCAACAGCTCTTGCCCGAGGTCGCCCCACAGACCGTCCTTGAGGCCTTGGCGACGAACCCTGTTACTGGGCTTCGCATCCCACACAATGCAGATACCCTGCTTGCTGCCTTGCGATTCCTGGTGAGTTGGTCTGCAGAACTCCCCCGTGAGGACCGCCGGCGATTGGAGTCCTCTCCCATCTTTTCGGATGAGGCAGGGGTACTACACCCGCTCGCCTACTACGATTCCGGAGGGAGCCACACTACAGTAAGATTGCACGCCGGTTTCGAGAAGGTCCTCAGCCGACTCGGGCTCCTCGATGCTCAGGAGCGTGTGCTTCGCTCAGCGAGTGCTCTCTGTAAGGACTATCTCGCTGCCATGCGGGAGATACAGGCCAGAAGCGCGGTCGCCCGCCCCACCGGCCCCCAAGGCGAAATCGACGATGCCTGCGCGATGCTGGACCGATTCGTCGGTCTGCTGGACAGCGCCTCCAGTGCGGACGTCGGGCAGTTGCTGCATGGGGATTTCCTCCTCCTCGACCACCGCGGCCAGGTCCGGGATTTCGCCTCGGTGACAGTGCCTGTCCAGGCCGTAGTGACGGAAATCGGGCGACTCGAGCCGCAAGGGCAGGTTCGCTGCCTCTCGCCGCGTTATCGCGAGAACGTGGCGGACTTCTTCTCTCGCCACGGGGCACGCGTTCAACTTACGGAGGATGACTTCGCCGGCCTGCTGGGAAGTCGGGATTTCTCAGCCGATCACAGCCTCGCCATGGCACGCCTGTTGCGCCTCACCTACGGCCACCAGGGTATCGTTCCTTCGGCCCTGTGCAGAAGGCTGCAAGGGGGCGCCTGGGTGTTGGCAGAGGATGGTACTCTATGTCCTCCCGGCGTCCTGTTTCCACCGGATTCCTCCATCAAAGCTCTATTGAGTGGCCAGCCAAGACTGTTCGCATCTGAGAAATTCGTGGATGCTGCGGGTTCTGGTCTTGCCGCGCAGTTTCTGCGAGCGAAGGTAGACATCGAGTTCAAGATGGTCGAGGCATCGATCATGGTCGGTGAGACAACGTCGATTCCGATCGACCGACGGGTCTATGAGTGGTTGGAGGAAGGCCTCACGGTGGGTCGCTTATTGGCGTCGGAAGTTGCGCAGCTGAAGTCGAGGCGCTTTGTTGAGACGTACTCGGGAAGAGCAACGCCGGAAGAATTGATGGGTTTCAATTCCACGCGCTACTTCGGCCCATTTCGTAGACACTGGCCCGAGGCAGCCAGCTACCCGCGTCTGTGCAAGGCTCTCGGTGTTCCGAGCGAGATCAGCTGTGAGCTGATAGAGAAGTTTCTCCGCGAGCTTGACCAGGACCCGTCTCGGATGCTCAGTGCGGGCGGACAGGACGACGTGTCCGCCCGCGCCGAAATGCGACGCTGCCTACTGCACTGTTTCGAATGGCTTGGCAACCATGGTCATGGTCTCGACGGGAACTGGCGCGTAATTCCTTGCTCCGGGAGAAACTCGGCGAGATTCGAGTTTCTCCCCGGTGGAGGTTCAGTCTGCATCAATGATCATCCCGGGCTTGCGAGACAACTGGAGGCCGAGTTCGACTTCTGGTTGGTCGATCTGCTTTCCGCTGGCCAACAGCAAGTCACGCGGGTGCTGTCGAGCGTGGGTGTCCAGCCTCTATCCTCCGCCGTCGAAGCGGTGGCCATCGAGGGAAGGGATGTCACCTCCAGCCACACCAACGCCGTTCGCACGATAGTCAATCAACTGACCCATCTCCCGGAGGTACTGGTACGGCTGCGAGTCCACCGGCGAGAGAGCCGCGACACAGACGAGTCTTTGTGGCACGCCGTACACAGGCTCCCGGAGCTTGAGATAAGAGTCAGGGCCAATCTGGTCGTCATCCGCTCCATGCCTGGGCTCGGCAAGAAGGCGCGCTTTCACGAACCTGCGTGGATTTGTCGTCGGGACCGCGCTCATATCGTTCCCGGCCCCTCCGGCCACGGGGACGAGGACCGTCCGGCATTAGTCAGTTGCCGCCAACCTGTTCTGGTAGTCGATTCTGGCATCGTGGCGCAACCACTGCGGTGGGCTGTCCACCTGGCCCATATTCTGGCCGATGGCATCGTTAGAAACGGAGCCACCACGTGGCTGTTTGGAGAGCTGTATTCTCTACTTACGCTGGACACAAAAAAGGATATGCATCACTCGCTCGATCAGCGTGGCATCGCCTACTTGCCGCCGTTGGACGAACAACTGCTGGAGCGCATGCACAAACTCGTCGATTCACGTCCCGGTCCGAAGCTGTTCGAGAGCTTTGACAGTGGCCGTCACAGTGAACTCTTGAAACGCTGGAAGGCCCCCGCTGTCGTCGGCCCCATCCTCCTGTGGGCGGCAAGTGAAAGGGACAAGGGAAGCGCGAAGTGGACAACCGAGGCAGCCCGCGGACTTCTCGCTTTGGCGGTCGGGTTGAAAGCAAGACCGGAAGCCGTCGAGTTTCTGGCGAGGTGGTTGGCGACTGCGGACGGGAGCACGTCGCCTGCGCGGATTTCCACGTCGATGACCGCCAAGGGACCTCTCGCGTTGGTTCTTGCGCTTGTCTACGCTGCTCTTGTCAAACCTCTCGTCAATAAGTTATTCGGTTTCGTCGGTGATATCGCTGAGATCGCAAGAAAGCCACACTCTCCTGCACTGCCGGCAGAAGAAGCACACGTTGGCTCTCGCAAAAATCCATGGACGAAGAGTTTCTACTCGATCCTCATGATTCTCCCATTGTTTCTTGCCATTTGGGCGATCAGCGCGCAATTCCATCGCGGCGTTCGCGTGCCCGAGGCAGTCGCTACCACGGTCAATGTTCTCCTGCTAGCGAGCATCGCGAGTTCGCTGGTAAGAAACCTCCTGGGCGAGGGCCCTCACCGGGGCGAGTTCGAATTCCGTTCATCCGCCGAGGTGATCGGGAAGCCCAACCTATGGCTTTTGTTGTTCACGGTAGTGCTGCTGCTGGCCCTATTCAACCATTCTGTCCTGGCTTTGTTCAATCTCGAATGGCCTGTCACCAAAGCGACGAAGGGAGTGCTGATGGTGGTCACGGCTACCCTCTTTGCTGCGCAACTGATTCGTCATCGGCGCACAGGGATTCCGGTCGTTCTATGGGTTTTCGCCGTCGCCGTTCCAGGCTACGGCGTGGCTCACCTGCTGGGTTGGACCACTGCGGACGAAGAAAGGACATCGCTGGTCCATTCGGGAGTAAGAGGGGAATCAGTCCTTCCCGATTCCGGAAGGGCAGAGAGGACGTTGGCACATGCGAGACCGCCAGTCGAACCGTCTGCACCCAAACCGGCGACGTCCAACGTTTCGCCCGCGCAGGAAGCGGGTCTCTCGCGTGCCTACGATGCCTATCGCGGGTTTCGGGTCGAATACCGAAAGTTGCCACAGCCCAACAAGCCAACGGCTCCTTTAGACGAGCTCGACGCCTGGTTTCGAATTAGCGGTGCCCCGGCGGCTAGCCGGTGAACGTATCGCCTCGCCTGGAGAGGATCACCGCAGAATCCGCAATTTTCGAAGATTGGTTCCATCTCCGCTCAGGCGAGACCAAGTCCCTGGAGCAGATACTGGACGCGCTCGTAGGCGTCCCGCTTGGTGGCGGCTCGCGCTTCGGGATCTGAGATCTCCTCGAAGTCGGCGACGAAAGTTGGCCCAACGTGATCGGGGGATGCAAATTTCTCGCCGATGTTTTTGAAGCCTTCCCTCACCAGACCGTTCTTGATGTGCTCGCGGCAGACGTCGACCAAGGCTTCGGGTTCGCCCGGGTACCACCTCACGCAGTAGTAGGTGTCCCAGGCTTGATGGCAAACGATGAAAGTACGCTTCTCCGGATCGGCTGAGAGACATGCCGAAGGCTCGCGGTTACCGCGGTAACTTCCTGATTTGAAAAGGGAAATATGCCGGGAAAGGCTCCTCCGGTAACCGTTTGTTTCTAAAATTGCATGTGATTACGCTAAGTTATGACCTATTCGCTAGCTTGAGGTCCCAGCGAGCGCCTCAACTTGCTGTTTTTACTTGTCTTTTCAGACGTCATGCTAGACTGCCGAAGCCTGTCGTCGAGAGTCGGCGCACTAGACAGGCCACGCTAGTGGCTGCATGGTGAGAAGCGATGAATTGTTGGACGGCACGGGAATAGATACTGGGCGCGCTCGTAGGCGTCCCGCCTGGTGATAGCTCTTGCTTCGGAATCTGAGATCTCCTCGAAGTCGGCGACGAAAGGTGGCCCAACGTGATCGGGGGATGCGAATTTCTCGGCGATGTTCTTGAAGCCTTCTCTCACAGACCGTTCTTGATGTGATGGCGGCAAACATCGACCAACGCTTCGAAATGGCCGGGATACACCTCACGCAGCAACAGATGTCCTAGGCAGCCTTCTCCTTCAAGCGGGTGGCCACTGCACTCCGCGTAGGCATTTCATCACCTACGGTCGGCCCGGAGATGACCCTCGAAAGGACTTTGGAGTTTGGTCGAATGCGGCTCTCTCCGTCCGGGCACCAATCTCCTTCGTCTTGACCAAACAGGTGGGTCACGCCCAGGATCGCGTTCGCGAATGGCCGGTCGGCGAGGCACAGGCGAACGACAGGTTTTGGCGGGCCGGGGCCTGCCGGACGCGCGAGCTTGCAAAAAAGAGCCGCTGGACTAGGGTCGGCGCCATGCGGAGTTTAGGCGGATGGCAGGCTCGTATTCGACGCTCGATGGGGACCGTTGTTGGTAGGCGGCACTACTCGGTTCTCTTGCTTCCCGTTCTCGGTTCCGCGTGCGCGGCCAGCTGGGTCGAGGCGAAGGCCACAACGCAATCAGGAGTCGATGTGACCTGTCGGATTGCACCTGACCGGCTCGGCGTGAATATGGTGAAGCTTCAGCCGCGCATCACTGAAGCGCCATGCACCAGCCAAGAGATCACCACAGAAGTCACCACGCGGGGGAGCGTCCTGTCTCCGTCGCACACGGTGAAGAAGGTCGTCTACGCAAATAGTTCGGCGGATCTTGATGTTCCCCCCTTCGCACTCCCGGGGCCCGGAACTGTCGTGGTTGTAAAGGTGGCCGTGAAGTGCGAACGAGGTGGCACGACGAAGGCGGGGCAGGATACCTGCCAAGTACCCGAGTAGGGGGCAGGTATGAGCACAGAAAAGGAATCAACCTTGGGAGCTACGCCACCGCCTAGCCCGGGAACTCCTGCGCTGGGGTCCGATGCCGCGGTCGCCGACTCGGAAGGCCGGAATGCGCATGCGCCTGATGGCGGGTCCGTTCCCAGTGCCAACCATGTCTTGCGCTTACGCTTCGTCGCCGTTCCTGTCGCCGCCATGCTTCGTCTGTTGCGGAAAAACAGGAAGAAGGCCTACATCGCCGTGGCCCTGGTTGCGAGCTGGATAGCTGCCGACCTGCTCCTGCCTATGCAGTCCATGGAATTGGTCGTGGAAGAACTGGACATGGAGATGGGGGGCCGGGCCAGCCGGGGCGTGACCCTGGAGAGCGATTTCATGGGCTGCGTGGCGGAGGTGCGTGTCACCGACGCTCCAGGCTCGATCCCCAAACCCACGTCGTTTGCATTCGACACGCACGCGGCAGGCGCGTGCCGGCGGTTCCAGATCATCTACTCGGCGCGCGACCGCAGCAACGCCGCGAGCCCTGCGGCACTGATGCTGATACCGCGCGCAGCTGAGGGGCCATCGTGTAGCGTGGGCTTGGACATAGCGTCTGCCACCGGCCTGCGCCACTTTGATTTGTCTGCCGACCAGAAGGTCACGCTCGTGCTCGGTGCTGAAGCACCCGACGGATTCTTGCAATATCAGCCTGCCCGGCTGGTTGCTGGTAGGGCCTTGAAAGCCAAGGGTGGCGCTCTCGATGCCGCCCCAACGGGAACCGGAGCCAGGCTGGGCATTGCCGTGGCGGGGAACAGCTTGGAGATTCAGGAGCTGAATCTCTCCAAGGATGATCCCGACGGAGCGCTTCGCCTCGTGCTCACCACACGAAGCTCCGCGACTGTGAAGATCGAAAACCAGAATGTCAGCATGTATTGGCGGCTGGAGGCCATCGGAAAGATACGCGCACTGCTCTCTAAGGTCTTGGGCCATTGAGGAGGGACTGAGTTGGTAAACAATTTTGCGAGAAGAAGCGTGGTGCTCGCGACCGCGGCGGTGATTTGTTGTGCTCGCCACCAGCAGCTGCGACCTTCAGTTGAGGAAGGAATCACCGAAGTCCGCATTCTCGCCTCGGGCCGCACTTGTGAACCGGGGTGGCCGCAGGACACGCGCTTGACCGCGACGATCAAGAAGGAAATCCCAGCGCTCGTGAACGCGCTTCGAGACCGAGGCATGGCCGTAGACGAACCAACCTTCGATCCTTCGCAGGACGACGTCATGGCCGCGACCGAACCCAACGCGGGCCGGCCGCTTATCGTGATTTACTCGGGACACGGCCGCTGGGTCGACAACAAGGGGGATGTGCTATCGCCACGCGAGCACTTGGCGCCACCGGTTAGGCCCGTCCGGTCCGCCTTCTGCGTGCGCGGCGGCCCCATGGCGGTTGAAGACATCGCGCGCCGCTTTCGCGCCCCCACTCCGGCGGTCTTGCTGATTGCCGATGCGTGTTTCAGTGCCCATGTCGATCTTCGCGGCGTGCAGACCGATCTGTCGTTGCTTTCTGGATCCACCGGATACATCAAGGCGGAAGCCGTGACTCCTCTCACGGGGCGGCTCACGGGTATCCTTTCCGAAGCGCTAGATTGCGACGGAGACGGTCAGGTGTCCGACTTCGAGATCTTCGCGCCTCTGGAACGCGGGTTCAATCGCCTCCTGCCTGGGCAGCCAAATCCCAAGCTCCACCGGCAGCTTCGCGTCGCGCCGGCTTTCTTTCATTCCCGGCGCCGCCAGTGCTCGGAAGCGCCACCGCCGCTCGCTGCGCCTGCCATTGAGTACTTCTTCGCCGGGCGTCGCCATTTGTACTTCGAAGGGAGGGCCGCGCCGGATCTCTCGGCGAGCGTGGGTGGCATGCCCGCCAGCGCGTTTGCCGTTCCCTGTTCCCATCGCATCGGGCAATGCTATGACGTCGGTGCGCCTTTGCCCCCTTAGAAAGGAGCCACGACATGCGACGGTGCTTATGGATGCTCGTCTCGGCCTTGCTCGCAGCAACCTTCGGAAAGCAGGCACGGGGTACCTCCTTCACGGACCGGGGCGAGCTCACGCGGACGATGAACGAGGCCGTTCGCCGGCACAAGGGCGAGAGCCCGAAGGACTTCTGTGAACGTTTAGGAGACCTTTGGTCAGCGAGCAAGCTCTACAGAAAATCGGACAACCGCGCCTTCGCCCTCGCCCGAGCTACGCTGTCCCATGTGGGCCATCAGTTTCGCTGTGCGTGGCGGGAGGACGGAGCATCGAACCCGCTATGGGAGGAATTCCGAAAAGCGCGCGATGCCGTTGCGAATGAGAAGGATCCCAGTGAACGGACACGAATCCAAGGCTCTCTCCGCGAAGCAGCGATGTGGGTGCTGAGGTCGCTATCTCCCCTGGACCCTCGCTTTCAGGAAGTGGTCGATGAACTCGCGGTATCCGTCGTTCCGAAAGACAAGGCGATGGCGGTGCAAGCGATCGTGGACACGGTGTCGCCGCAGGACCTGAAAGGCGACCAGGGCATGGCGGTGGCCAAGGCGGTGGCCAATCTGTTGCAGAGGATTCCACCCACGCTTTATGAGGGCGAGCAGTTCGATCCGTTGATTGACTTCATGGCTAGCGTTGCCAACAACAATCCCGAGTGGCTCCAGCACGAAAGCGGCCGGAATCTGCTCGAGGCGGTGCTGCGTGGCTTGCAGAACTTGCCTGCGGACAAGATCGGCGAACCCCAGGTGCAAACCCTCTTCGGCATATTGGCCAAGATCGTGGCTCGCAATCCCAATTGGTTGCGGGGCGAGCACAGCAAGGCGCTGGCCACCTTCGTGCCCCGACTCTTGGAACAATTCGATGTGGCGAACGCTGCTCGCGAGGATTTGGAGTCGTTGCTGGCCCTCACGGCGAAAGTCTTCGCCGGCAGGTCCGATTGGCCCGAGCAGGTTCGTAATCTAGCCAAGGAATGGGACCAGATTCTACAGATCGTGAGCGAGACCAAGACTCCCGCCACCCGCGCTATTCTCCTTCGCGCGGTTCACGACCTTCGCCGACGCTATGGAGAAGAATACGCCGCTCTGGAACGCGAGGTTACGAAGACCGAACCCGATCCACAGGCCATGGTCAGCCTGCTCAAGGCACTCGGGATCGCGCATGTGGAAGAGCTTCGTCGTGCCAGAGCTGCGATGGTTGGGATGGAAGTTGCCAACGCCGTCTTTCTCTACCTACGGGCCCTCATCAGCCTGGGGCTCCCCCAAGGTTGCGATGAGAAACACCGTGACGGTGCGCCGTCATTCTGCGCGACGGCATTTACATTCGTCGACGCCTTCAGAGAGGCCGTCGTGCATGGCGCGCCCGAAGGCGCAGATTTCGGACCTAGCTTTCGCTCAGGAATGCAGCAAGCCCTCCTGGACGCGCAGTGCACCCTGCTACCCGGGGAACCGCGACCGTCTGCTTGTGAGCCTTTCGTCGACCTGGCAGGTACGTTCTCGAGCTTCGTTGGCATCGAGATTGGTTTGCCCAAGTCTGGAAGTCCGAACGCTGCCCTCACGGCGCGTGCCGGATGTGTCGTAGTTTCGGCGAACCGGTTGGTCAGCCGACTGGACGAGGTCAACACGGTTTCTTTCAGTCCCGAAGCCACGGCCAAGGACGAAACCGTGCTTGCGGCGCAAAAGCTTGCGAATGAGGTCGTCAATCGCTGTACGCTGTCACGTCCGAGCAACGACTTTGCAGCCAAGCTGGTCTCGCGGATCGATCCGCCGTCTGCCGCGTCGGCACTTCTCTTTGCGGGTTTGCCGTATTCGCGCGACGGCAGAGTGTCGCCGGGGCTGTCGGGTGTGATGAGCGCAGCGGACTTCTCGACCCTGGTGGTCGGGGTCGGGGGAGTCATGGCCGGCATCTATGCGCACAACACCAGCAACGGGCCGTGGGATGATCGGTTTCTGCGGATAGGCATCGTCTCGCTCGGGTTGAACGTTATCGTGAAGGTTGGCGCGGCGATCTACTACGCCGAACACTACGGAACAATGAGCAAATGACTTCTTCGATTGGGTCCTCAGGGCTGCTTTGCCAAGTGCTTCTGCTGGGGGCAGCGATGTTCGTCCTCGCGCCCGGCTTGGCATGCACCCCCCGGGGACTCCGTACCAGGAGAAAGCGACATGAGCGCAAAGCATAACTTGGAAGTGACTGGGCCGAGGTACACCTTTCCGAGCCGCGCCAATGGAATCATCGCCTGGAGATCTGCCGTGGGGGCGGTGCTCATATTCTGTTCCTCATGCGATAGCCTTCTGGGCTTCCGCAAAGCATCCACGTCCTCCGACTCGGCCGTGACTCGCGAGGGGATTCTCGATTCCTCGTGGAATGGGATCGGTCCGGAAGATACCCCGTCGCACGACGGGGTTGGGCAGAACTTCGTGGATGCCAGCTGCACGGGAGTCTGCGCAGCGGACCACATCTGTCACAACGGCGCGTGCGTCTGCCCAAGCACACAAACCGACTGCGGCGGCACATGCACTAGCACCCTGACCGACGCGGCAAGCTGCGGCCACTGTGGCGCCAGGTGTCCAGCAGGCCAGTTCTGCGCCAACGGTGCCTGTGCCTCAACCTGCCCCAGCAACCTTGCAACGTGCGGCTCCTCCTGTGTCGATGAGCAAAACGACCCTCAGCACTGCGGCGCCTGCACGGGAGTCTGCGCAGCGGACCACATCTGT
>Ga0265316_10001113_pt1 | contig 29140 bp, 13 predicted proteins | sample 4522metaG_FD_202092 | JGI IMG/M metagenome (GOLD analysis project Ga0265316, IMG submission 202092) | Rhizosphere microbial communities from Carex aquatilis grown in University of Washington, Seatle, WA, United States - 4-5-22 metaG | ecosystem: Host-associated > Plants > Roots > Rhizosphere >...
ACTACTTTGAAGTGCGTCTCGTGCGACCGCGGATAGGCGGCGCGCTGCCACGCCGCCGTTTGTCGAACCCCGGTCCGTGCTGGACCGGGGTGTTCCCGTGCGCGATGGCGCCCGAGCTGAGCGGATGGACAGCTAGCCTACGGTAGAGTGAGTGCCAGGGGTCTCCGTAACCTCGGTTGCGGAAGAAGTGCGAGCCGTTTGCAGACATGAGGTCACTGCGCGGGTAGTTGTGGTGTCGAGTGGAATGCCACTTTTCCTGGCATACGCATCCCTGGAGAACCCTCATGCAACTGCGAAAGAGCGCCGTACCTGCTCTGCTCCTATTGGCGATTTGCTGTGACCGCGATCCTGGGAGCGGCCCTCTTGTCGAGTCCTCCCGCGCGGCTTTGGGCACTGTGCCTCCGACCGAGGTCGCCACCTGGACGCGCGTCGGCCCCCCTGTGGTTCCTGACTCGCGCTACCTGCAATCGGCCGCCTTTGACGAGACCCGCAATGTCCTGGTCATGTTCGGCGGCCTGGTCTGGGCCAGCCTAGGCGGTCAGAGTGACAATCGGGAACTGTGGGAGTGGGATTCCGCGGCGGGCACGTGGACCAACCGCACTCCAGCCGGCGACAACCCGAGCGTGCGCAAGGCCGCGAGCATGGTCTTTGATTCGGCCCACAACAAATTCGAGATATTTGGTGGGCGCGTCGTCGTGCCCGGTGCAGGGACTGACCTTGCCCCTGTCTACGCCGACTCAGCCGAGCTTTGGGAGTGGGATCCTGCGAGCGGCGCCGTTTCCGACCGCTCGAGCAAGGGGCCGGTTGCCCGCAGCCAGCACAGCATGGTGTTCGAAAAGTCCACCGGCAAGGTGCTGCTCTTCGGAGGTGCAACAAACCTCAGCATCGATGCTGAAGTCAATCTTGGTGACGACGTCTCCGTCGGGCTGGGCGACACCTGGGAGTGGGATCCCGCGGCCGGCAAGTGGACCCAAGTTCAGCCCAAGGCCGCGCCCAGCGCCCGATACGGCTGTGCTCTGGTCTGGGACAGCACACGCAGCCGCGCGGTCTTGTTCGGCGGCATGGAGAAGTCGCAGGTCGGCCTGCAGGGCATTCCCAAGCAAGACACATGGGAATGGGATCCGGCGACGCAGACCTGGACCGATCGCACGATCGCGGGGGACAAGCCGACCCCGCGTTTCGGCCACGCCATGGCGTACGACCCTGCTTCCGGCATGGTCGTGCTGGTGGGCGGCTGGGACATCGACAGCACTTTGGGACTGGCTGATGTTTGGCAATGGGATCCGAACACAGGGGCGTGGAGCGAGCGCCTCACCGGCAGTGAACCAAACCTGCCTACGGCGCGACTATACGCCTCGCTGGTCACCGACACTGCGCGAGGCCGCCTCGATCTGGTGGGGGGCGAGGCCGAGGTTTCGCGGGACGGGGAGATCTGGGAACTGGAGCCGGTTGCAGCGACATTCACCGACCGCACGCCAACACTTGGAAAATGGCCGCCGCCGCGTGCGTCGTACGCCATGGCCTTCTGCCCCGCCACGGGCAAGACGTATGTGTTCGGAGGCACGGCGGACAACCCCGACGCGAACATCTTTTTCGATGACCTGTGGGAGTGGGACGGCACCACATGGTCCCAGGTCCAGACCGACGTACGTCCTTCGGGCCGCTCGGGTGCGGCGATGGCCTACGATCCCTTGCGCAAGTCTCTCATCCTGTTCGGCGGCGTGAACAACTCACCCGTCGGGATCATGGAACAGTTGGTGCTGGGTGACACCTGGGAATGGAACGCCAGCACGCGCAAGTGGAGCCAGCTTCAACCCACGGCGAGTCCCGAGCCTCGCCAGGACCACGCCCTGGTCACCGACTCTGGCCGCGCCAAGGTGCTGCTCTTCGGCGGCTACCTGCTCGCCCCTGTCGCCACCTACCCGACACCAGGAACCCCGAGAACGCCCAATGCCATCAGCAACGCAGTTTGGGAATGGGACGGCGGCAAGTTGACCTGGACCAACCGTACACCTGTCTCGTTCACCCTCACGCCGCCTGGGTATGCCTCGTTTGAATCGCTGCTGGCCTTCGACGATGCTCGCCAGAAGGTTCTCGTCCTCGACACGGGGACGAGTCCCAGCAACAATCTCGCGCTTTGGGAGTGGGATCCAGTTTCGGCCGGCTGGGCGAAGCGCGACAGTGGCGACGTCCTCCATTTCGACGGCTACACCAGCGACGCTCATGTGGTCTATGACGGCCTCCGGCGACGGGCGGTTGTGCCCGTGGTCGAGGAAACGCCGAATTCGTTCTCGCCCAGCGTCGTCTGGGAGATCGACACCAAAGGCCCAACCTGGTACTTGCGCAACCTCCCCGCGAGCACAAACCAGTTCCCCGGGTCGCCGGCCGCGACGTTCGATAGCCAGCGCGGGGTGGTGGTGGTGTTCGGTGGAACGATTGACGGCATCAAGTCTACCAGCGAGACCTGGGAGTACAAAGTCACCAATCTCGGCAATGGCGAGGGGTGCACATCCGCCACAGCTTCGACTTGCGCTTCTGGTTTCTGCGTGGATGGCGTGTGCTGCGGGACCGCGTCCTGTTCCAGCGCTTGCCAATCCTGCGCGGTGGACAGCCACGAAGGCACTTGCGCGCCCGTGGCCGCGGGCACCGAAGTTCTCGGTAGCTGCGCCAGTGGACAGGCCTGCGATGGCAGCGGCGTGTGCAAGAGCAAGAACGGCACGACTTGCTCCAGCGCTACAGTCTGCGCTTCTGGCTTCTGCGTGGATCGCGTGTGTTGCGAGAACAAGTGCGATGGTATCTGTGTTTCGTGCAACCAGGCCGGGCAGGCGGGCAAGTGCTCTGCCTACGCCGCGGGCAGCGACCCAGAGAGCGAATGCGCCACCGGCAGCGATCCCTGCCGCTTGACCTGCAACGGCGCAAGCGCCTGCGATTCGCCGCCAGTCGGAACGCCTTGCGGATTCTGTGCAACTTGCGACAGCACCGGCAAGTGCGTCACCCCGAATCCTTCTCCTTGCGGCGCTGGCGGTGCTGGCGGTGCTGGCGGTTCCGGCAGCACGGGCGCGGGTGGCGCGAGCGGCAGCGGCGGCTCCGGAGGGACCATCAGCGGTGGCGGCAGCGGCGGAGGGGGTGGCGCTGGCGGCGCCGGGGGCGCAGATGCAGGCGGCACGGGTGTCGCCAACAGCAGTCCCGATGGCGGTGCAGACGCCATCACGCCGGACGCGGGCAGCCCGAAACCTGCCCACAAGGGTTGCTCCTGCGACCTGGGGCAGACCAATCGAGGCACGCCCGGCCTTCCCTTCGTCTTGCTCGGCGCCGCGCTCTTGTGGGCGACGAGACTGCGAAGAATCGCCAGTCGGAAGACTCCGGGCCAGCGAGGGTCGGCTAGCGTGTTCAGACCCGGATTTCACCACAGAGAGCACAGAGATCACAGAGACGGATGGGAAGGAAAGAAGGGTTCGGATCCGGATCCGGAACCCTTTCCTTCCGGCCTCCGTGCCCTCTGTGCTCTCTGTGGTGAGACTCCGGATCGCGCCGGCGGTCGTCAAGTCCAGAGAGAATCGACTTCCTGGCAGGCTCTCGCGGTGCTGCTCCTGCTGGCCTCCTGCTCAGCGCCGAATCCGGGCAACAGTCCGCGGATCGAGTCCTCGCATCAGGCCCTGGGCACTGTGCCCCCGTCCGAGGTGGCGACCTGGACACGCGTCTCGGCCCCGGTGCCGCTGAGCCCCAGCTCGCGCTATCTGCAGTCGGCCGCATTCGACGAGACCCGCAACGTGCTGGTCATGTTTGGCGGCTGGGGTGGCGTCTACGCGACGGCGCTTCAGGAGATTTGGGAGTGGGATCCGGCGGCCGGCGCGTGGACCCAGCGCACCCTGGTCGGCAGCAAGCCGGTCGCGCGCGCGGGTGCGGGCATGGTCTTTGATTCGACTCGCAACAAGTTCGTCATCTTCGGTGGACGCGCAAACTCCGGCTACGACCTCGCGGACACCTGGGAATGGGATCCGGGAACGGGCGCCTTCACCAACCGTACAACCTCGGTGGGGCCAAGCGCCCGCAGTCAGCACAGCATGGTGTTCGAGAAATCCACGGGCAAGGTGCTGCTCTTCGGCGGCGGTCTCGCCGATTCGAACTTGTATTCGAGTTCGTATTTGACCAGCATCTCGCTGGCATTTGGCGAGACCTGGGAATGGGATGCCGGAACAGGTGCGTGGACCCAGCTCAAACCGACCAGCGCACCCGGTGCGCGCTATGACTCGGCGCTGATCTGGGATAGCAAACGCAACCGCGCGGTCTTGTTCGGCGGCATGCAGAAGCCGCAGGCTGATGTTGATGGAATCCCCCAAAACGACGTGTGGGAATGGGATCCGTCCAAGTCGAGCTGGACTCTGCGACCGAGCAAAGGGACGCAACCAACCGCGCGCTGGGGTCACGCCATGGCCTACGACCCCGGCCGCGGCATGGCCGTGCTCACCGGAGGCATGGACCTCGACACGAACCTCGAACTGGCTGATCTCTGGGATTGGGATCCGAACAGCGCGACCTGGACGCAACGACTCGACGGCAGCGAACCCAACCTGCCAGCAGCGCGCATGTACGCCTCGCTGGTCACCGCGCAGAACCGCCTTGATTTTCTGGCGGGACTCACGCTCGACCAGGCGTCTGGTGAAGAGGTGGCCTCCAGGGAGCTATGGGAATTGGACCCGGCTTCGGCAACCTTCACCAACCGCTCGGTGATACAAAACGGGCCGAGCCCGCGCGCGGGTCACTCCATCGCCTTCTGTCCGGCCACCGGCAAGACCTACATATTTGGCGGTCAGCGCCTCGACACTTCCGCGCTTCTCGACTACACCTCCGCGCTTTTCGACGACCTGTGGGAGTGGGACGGGACTTCCTGGACCGAGGTCCAGGCGGATGTACGCCCCCCGGCGCGTGCGGGCGCGGCGATCGCCTACGATCCCTATCGCAAGTCACTCGTCATTTTCGCCGGCTGCTCGTCGGCGTTGTCCTTTAGCGATACAACCAAGTGCTTTCAAGACACCTGGGAATGGCAGAGCAGCACACGCAAGTGGACCCAGCTTCTTCCCGCGACGAGCCCGGACTATTTGAACTTGAATGGCCAGTCGCCCCCGCAGATGGTGACCGATTCGGGCCGCGGCAAGCTGCTGCTCTTCGGCGTGGCAGCGAGCAACAACAGCACCGCGGTCTGGGAGTGGGATGGCGCGACCACGACCTGGACCAACCGCACACCCGCCCCAGGCTCGGTCATACCGAAATTCTACGACCCCAAAACGAACTCCAGCGATGCCACCACCGCTGTGACATTCGACGACGCTCGCCAGAAGTTGTTCGTCTTTGCGGGCCAGAGTCAGTGGCAAGGCACCAGCAGCAACAGCGTGTTCTGGGAATGGGATCCGGTTTCGGCCGGATGGGCCTTCCGCGACAGCGGGGACAACATCAATCTCAGCTACAGTCTCGGCGTGGCCTACGACAGCTTGCGCCGTCGGCAAGTACTGCTCGCGTCGGAGCAGACTCAAACTGGCAGCACGACGGCTCTAGACACTTGGGAGCTGGATCCCAAGGGGCCGACCTGGTACCTGCGCACCTTCCCCGGCGACTCAGCCGGCGGGGGCTACTTCCCCATGGCTTTCGACAACAAGCGTGGCGTGATGGTGCTGTTCTGCACGCCCGCGGACGGCAGTTCGGACGTGACCGAGACCTGGGAGTACAAAGTCACGAATCTCGGCAATGGCGAGGGGTGCACCGCTGCCACGGCTTCGAGCTGCGCCTCGGGCTTCTGCGTGGACGGCGTTTGCTGCTCAAGCGCGGTCTGTTCCGGGACTTGCCAGTCATGCAGCGTCCTCGGACACGAAGGCATCTGCACTGTGGCGGCTGCGGGCACCGAAGTTCCTGGCAGCTGTCCTGGGCAGGCGTGCGACAGCAGCGGCAGTTGCAAGGCAAAGAACGGCACGACCTGTTCCAGTGCGAGCGCCTGTGCCTCTGGCTACTGCGTAGATGGCGTGTGCTGCGAGGGCGCGTGCGACGGCACCTGCGTGTCCTGCAATCAGGCCGGTCGCGCGGGCAAGTGCTCTGCCTACGCCCAGGGAAGCGATCCGCAGAACGAATGCACCTTCGGCCTGGGCGCTTGCCGCGCGACTTGCAACGGCGCCGGCGCTTGTGACTATCCGAGAGCCGGAACACCCTGCGGGACCGGTTGTCAGAGCTGTGATGGCAACGGGATGTGTGTCGACGACCCATTGTGCGCCACCGGCGGCGCGGGTGGCTTCGGCGGCACGGCTGCGGGCGGGCGGGGCGGCGCGGATGGTTCGGGCGGCACGACGACCGGCGGCGCAGGGGGACGAGGTGGCGCCAGTGGCTTTGGCGGCACCGGCGTAGCTGGGTCAGGCGGCGAGGGTGGCGCAGGCGGCGGCAGCGGGACCGGGGCAGCCAACAGCAGACCCGATGCTGGCGGCAGCGATTCTCTCCCGCCCGACACGGCCAACGCCGACGGCGCAAACAATTCTCTCCCATCCGACGCCAGCAGCGCGGGGCGGCTGGGCCACAAGGGTTGCGACTGCAGTTTGGGCCAGACTGCCAGGGGCACGCCCCGACTACCCTTGGCCTTGCTGGGCTTCGCGATCTTGTTGTTGCGCCCTCGCCCCCTTCGGGGACTTCGGGACGGCCCGCCACCCCGCCCACTCCGCGCGCATCGCGCGCGCCCTCGTCGGCGTCGCTAGCCGGTACAAGAAACCACACAAGATTACAATCGCGCGACAATTGGCGTCCTAGCTTCTCGGCATGGATGTCTCCGGTGTCTTGACAGCGTCCTACCTCGTGATTTTGCTGGCCCTCGCGGTCTACGGATTCCACCGCTCTCTGCTGGTGTTTCTTTACTACCGGCACCGTGATCGGCAGCCGCAGGCCAAGGGCCAGTACGCCGAGCTGCCCGCGGTCACCGTGCAACTTCCCTTGTTCAACGAAATGTACGTGGTCGAGCGCCTGCTCGAGTCGGTCGCGACCATTCGCTATCCCCGCGACCGTTTTCAGATCCAGGTGCTCGACGATTCCACCGACGAGACGCAGGACATTTGCTTGCGCGCGATTGCGGTGCTCAAGAGCCATCATCCCGATCTGGACATCGAGTACGTGCACCGCACGGATCGCACCGGGTTCAAGGCGGGCGCGCTGGAAAACGGGTTGCGCACGGCCAAGGGCGAGTTGGTGATGATTTTCGACGCCGACTTTCTGCCCAAGCCGGACATTCTGGAGCGCACCGTGCACCACTTCGTCGATCCTTCGGTGGCGGTGGTGCAGTGTCGCTGGGAGCACATCAACCGCGACTTCTCGTCGCTCACCGAGGCGCAGGCGCTCATGCTCAACGGGCATTTCATCATGGAGCATGCCGCGCGCAACCGCTCGGGCCGCTTCTTCAACTTCAACGGCACGGCGGGTATGTGGCGCCGCGCCGCCATCGTGGACGCGGGCGGCTGGCACCACGACACCCTGACCGAGGACATGGATCTGTCGTACCGGGCGCAACTGCGCGGCTGGCGCTTCGTGTACCTGCCCGAGATCGAGGCGCCCGCCGAACTGCCGGTCGAGATGTCGGCCTTCAAGGCGCAGCAGTTCCGCTGGGCCAAGGGTTCCATCCAAGTGGCGCGCAAGCTGCTGCCGCGCATTCTGCGTTCGCGCGCCACCTGGGCGCAGAAGACCGAGGCGTTTTTCCACCTGACCAACAACTTCGCCTATCCGTTGCTGTTGCTCTTGTCGCTATTGTTGCTGCCCAATCTCATCGTGCGCACCACGCACGGGGTGCGCGAAGTGCTGATGATCGATTTGCCTCTCTTCTTTGGCACGACATTGTCCATCGCTTCGTTCTATCTCGCCTCGGAACGCGAGATCGCGCGCCTGCGCGGGGATCTGCTGCGCACGCCGTGGAGCACGCTGCGCCGGCTGCCATTGGTTCTGTCGATTGGGATCGGGCTGTGCGTGAATCAGACGCGCGCGGTGTTCGAGGCGTTGCTGGGGCGCGAGACCGAGTTCGTGCGCACGCCCAAGCACGGCATTCGGGGCAAGCTGGAAAGCTGGTCGAGCAAGCGCTACCGCGCGGCCCGCTCGTTGACCCCAGCCGCCGAGCTGCTGATGGCCGCCTACTTCATGGTCGCCGTCGACGTGGCGGTCGAGCACGGCCACTACATTTCGGTGCCCTTCTTGTTGCTCTTTCTTTTTGGCTTCGGCTACGTCGGGACTGTGTCGGCGTGGCAAGGCTGGCTGGGTCAGTCGCTGCGTAGCTTGTGGCAGCGTCCCGAGGGCGCAGTTTCCATGGTGTCCGCGCCCATGGTTGTGGCAATGCCCGATTGCACGCCCGGGCCGGTGCTGCTGACTTCGGAGCGGGCCGCTCGACCGGTGCGCTCGCGCGCGGCCAGCGAGCGGCAAGACAGCGCCACGGTTTGAGATCTCGGGGCGGGGGATGGCGCGCGCCCGGGTAAACTGAGCGAGGCGACCTCGACCAAAACTGGGCGAAGCCGACTTTCAGTCTGGGAGTGACAAAGCAGCCACTCGGCGTACACTCGGCGGTGGACGGTGGGGCGATGGCAGCGCAAACATCGTCCCTGCATCCTCCTGAGATATCGTTGTCCACCATTGTGTTCACGGAGCCGGTAGCGGCGGCATTGCCCAAAGAACACTCGACAGCGGTCGTGGAGGACGAACCACCTGTGGCCGCGGTTCCTCCAGCATTTCCCGTCCCGCCCACGCCGACGCTGCCGCCTTCACTTGCGAAGCCGCCGGTGTTGGTCATTCCTTGCGTGCTTCCGCCATTGCCGCCGCCGTTGCTACCAGCTCCACCAGAGATCGAGTTGCCAGCCCCGCCGCTCGGTGTACCGCTTCCCCCCCGGCCGCCTCCACCTGTCGTGTGGAGCCCCCCGCGTCCCCCGCATGTCGTCAAGACAGCAGCAGCCACAAACAAAAAGAACAGACGTCCTCCCGCCGAAAAAGCGGGCAATACGGATTCTCGGTCGACCACGCTCATGGCACATTGTCCTCGCTCGGCGTTGGGCAACGCCGAGCAACCAGTGTTTCTAGCACTGTTGGCATTGTACCATTGCATGACGCGAGTCCGTGCGCACGCCCAAGCACGGCATTCGGGACAAGTTGGAAAGCTGGTCGAGCAAGCGCTACCGCGCGACCGGGTCTGGGAATGCCCTGGTCACACGCCCCTGACGGCCCGCGCCTTTCGCAAGGTGACTTGCGACACTCACCCCCACTCGACGACTATGGGCAAATATTCGACGGAGGCCGCGGACACGAAGGACTGAGCCACGTGAGGACAGCGTCCCAGTACGGCCCAGCATCGTAGTTATTCCACACGGCATTGTAGGTGATCCACTCGTCACCCCACACATTTACGCGGGAGCCATTGAAAATCCTGGCGGCCGCGACGGTGAAACCGCCGGCATTGACGTAGGCGGAGAAGGTACTAGATTCGTTTAGGCCGGGATACAGGATGTTAGCTCCGTTTTGAACCCACAGTTTTCCAACCTGGTTGGTCAGCGGCTTGGCAATTGGACAAGTGGTTCTGAAATCGCTGCCGGGAATCGTCGCCGAACCCCAGACCGAATTGTTGACCGTGTCGTACTGGATCCCGGAAGCAGCGAGCAGCAGATTCACATTCGCGGCCTCGTTTGGACCGTTCCCATCCCCGATGGTAGTCATGAAGCCCTTGCCTCCGCTTGAGTACCAGGCCTTGAAATTGTTCACCTCCGCGGTGGTAAGAGGTCGCTGGTTGCCAGTCTTGTAGTAGACGTTCGAGGTCGTCAGCTTGGCATTGTAGTAGGCAGTCAAGTCGGCCTGTGTGTGGAAGATGTCCAAGATCAGGATGACGGCATATTGGTTGAGGAGAGATGTCGTCAGAAGAGTGTTAGTGATGTCAATGTTGGGAGCTATGCATTGTGTGGAATGCTGGTTTATCCACTTCTGCATTTGGCCGGTGCCCGGGTCTACCAGGGTTCCCCAGTTGCCTTTGCTGTACGTGGCGTTCCAAGGTCCGTAGATGCCCATTGTGGCCATGGCCGGGCAGGTGGCGGGCGTAATACATTCTTCGCTGCAGCAGAGCTGTGAAGACCCACAGCTAATGGCGCAGGGGCCGCAGGCCGAGTTCGAATCGGTCGTGTTCGTGGTTACGCAGACACCGCTGCCACTGTTGGTGCAGCAGGTCTGGGAAGAGTTGCAGGCAATGGCGCAAGGACCGCAGGAAGTGTTTGAGTTGGTCGCGCTGGGGGTGCGGCAGGCGCCACTGCAGCAGATCTTTCCAGACGGGCAGCCGGTGCCGCAGCCGCCGCCCGTGCCTCCTGCGCCGGAGCCCGCCTGGCCGCCGGTGCCGTTGCCGCCGGTTCCGGTGGCGACCGGGCTGGTCCCGCCGCCCGTACCGCCGGTGCCTGTGTCGGTGCCAGTCCCAGTTCCAGTTCCAGTGCCAGTTCCGGTGCCGGTGCCAGTTCCGGTGCCGGTGTCCGTGCCTGTGCCGGTACCAGTGCCGGTGTTTGTCGGCGGTGTCAGGCTGCCGCTCACGGTGATGCCTTGTTGGACAGAAGCATTGTCGTCGCATCCCGTTGCGTTGGCCGGGCAGACCGTGGCGATTCCTATCGGCACCCGCGTTGCAGCCGAGTTGGGGGACATGGTCACCTCCAGGACAACCTTGGTGCGATTGTCAGCGGCCACGCCCTCGGAGCGAATGACCACAATGCCGTTGGTGGCAGGTGTCCCGCTCGGGTAGTTCTCCGTGGTGAACAGGCCTTGTCGGCACTCGGCCAGATCTTGACGAATGAAGAGAGTGTACTGGCCCATGAATGGAGTGAGCACGGGGCTGTTGTTGTCGGGCGTTGCCTCGTTGTGGATAACGGTGGAAGGGTAGTTGCATTTGATGTATGCCGTGTTGGTTAAACACCCAACCGTCGGAATGTTGTCGCGCAGATAGGCCCCGCGTCCTGGCGTGCCGTCGGAATTCGTGCCGAGACAGCCATTGGGATCCCAGGGGATCTCGTCGTTTATGCCAGTGGGCAGGGCAACCGGATTGCCCCCGGGATCGGTGCCACTGAGCATACTGGCCAAAGGTGGCGTCCAGGTAGGATTCCCCGCGGGGATCCGGTTGAGCACGCTTCTGGCGGTCTGAATGCCTGCCTCGGCCACATACAAGGCCTGGTTGCGCATGTTGATGTTGGAGTTCATCTGGATGCTTCCGCTGGTCAGGTACAGGCCGGTCAGGCCCAGGCCCAGCAAGGCGATCATGGCCAGCAGGACCACCACCAGGACGGCCCCGGTCTCAGGACAGCGAAGCGAAAGTCGAGGCGAAGAATCGCCGGTTGTCATCGCGCCTCTCTCCAGTCGTTGGGTGGATACACGATGGTGGTCAGAATCCCCCGGCGGACCTAGTCGCGGCCGGTGGTGAAGCTGCTGTCGAGCGTGTGAGCGCACGTTGCCTATTCACGTTGCCTATCATTAGTACGGCTGAAAAGAGCAAATTCTTGAGTCGTGACCGCAATCACACCTTACCTGGTTTGGAGCAGACTCCCCAAGTTTGAATCCTACCTCGTGAGATTTGTTACGGAAACTACCGTTCAGACCCCCAAAGAATTGACTTCTCTGGCCGGTAGCACCTTCGGCGACCCCGCTGCCGACATTCCCACGATGTCGAGGCAACGGGACCGACCGACGCCTTGAAGGGCGCGGATGCCATGGACCTTGCGGTGTGCTCGGGACGCGGTGTGGCGGCCCACGCGGGGAAGGTTCCCAGACGCAAGAAAGACACGTTCAAATCGCCAACATGCTCTATGCCGCCCAGCGCGGGGCAAGCGCGAGCGAGGCGCCTGAGTCGATACGGCCAAACCAGGTACGGCCTGCGGCGCATTCCCAATGGGGGACAGGTCCTGGTCGACGCCTTCCATGTGGAAGATCCAACGTGGTACACTTCCCGCTTGTCAGCTTCGGCAGGCCCGTTCTTGAGAGAGAGCGAAGGGACGCTCTAGCTGCTGATGCGTTGCTGAAGAGCCAAACAAGTACCCAACAAGGACGCCCGCATGAAAAGCTCCAGGCTGCTTGCCGTGCTGCTAGTCGCGATCATGGCTTCTTCCCTTGCTGGCGTTGCCCGCGCGAGCATGACCGAGCGTCTTGAGGCGAGATTTCTAAAAAGCCGCATCAAGGTGCGCATAGACGAAAACTGGAAAATACAGTCGGGAAATACTTCCGGGGCCCAGGCCACGGCCTTTGACGATTCGCAGTGGACAGTCACCAATGTTCCGCACGATTTCAGCATTACGCTCGTCAAGCCGACGTCGAACGATCCGGGCGCGAGCGGCTGGTATCGCAGACATTTTACCCTGCCTGCGGGTTTCGCCGGGAAGAAAGTCATAGTTCAATTCGACGGCGTCTATCACGACTCGAAGGTGTACCTAAACGGAACCCAAGTCGGCAGCCAGCAGTACGGCTATGTCAGCTTCACCTGCGACCTGACGCCCTACCTGAATGCGACCGGTGACAACGTGCTCGCGGTCTTCGTGGACAATCTAACCGTCAGAAACTCACGCTGGTATTCGGGAACAGGCATCTATCGCCACGTGTGGCTTGTCGCCACGGACAAGGTGTACGTCAGGAACTGGGGAACCGCCGTCACAACTCCAACCGTCGCGGCCGCACAATCTCAGATCAGCGTGCAGACCGATGTGGTGAACGACTTGACGACGGACCAAATCCGCACCCTGGAAACCGTCATTTACGACGAGGCGGGCAGCGAGCTGACCAAGGTCTCCACACCCATATCAGTCGCCGCGAGCAGTACCGTCACGACCACGCAGAGCTTGACGCTTTCGTCAGTCACGCTTTGGTCGCCGTCAACGCCTGTGCGCTACTACGCCTATTCTCGCCTGCTCAACAATTCAGTTCTTGCCGATGACTACCTGAGCCCCTTTGGCATTCGGGAGATCAAGTACACAGCCGGGTCGGGTCTCACGATAAATGGCGTGTCCACCAAGATGAAGGGCGTGTGCCTCCATCACACCCTGGTTCCGGCGGGCGCAGCCGTGGCAGATAGCATGTGGGAGCGCGCCATCAAGGAGCTGAAGGCATCCGGAGCCAGTTCCATCCGGACCTCTCACGATCCGTACAGCCCGGAATTCTACGATATTTGCGACGAGCAGGGAATGCTTGTGCTGGATGAGTTTACCGACAAATGGTCTCAGCCAGCTTCAGCGGGTGGCGTGACCTACGAGAACTGGGACGCCAATTGGCAGAAAGACGTCAAGTTGTTTATCGAGCGGGATCGGAACCATCCCTCGGTGGTGATGTGGAGCATGGGCAATGAGGTCTACTATGGCGGCACAATTCCCGCATACATCACGACCACCATGGGGCAACTGGTTCCCTATGTGCACGCCCTTGACAAGGGTTCGTCGCGGCCGGTGCTTCATGCCTGCAATGTGCAGGATGCGGCTGGCTACGTGAACCTTGCCAAGATTCAGGACGACTTTGCCGGTCTCAACTACGGAGACTCGATCTATTCCCAGATTCATTCGCTCGACCCGAATGTCCTCATCATGGGAACCGAGAACGATCCCTACACGATTCCAGGCAGCCTCATGCCCACCTGGTTTTCGGTAAAGGACACTCCCTACGTCGTCGGCCATCATATATGGACGGCTTGGGACTACCTTGGTGAGAAGCCGCCCTTGGGATCAGCCTACGGCTATCTCGACAACTGCATATTCCGCAAATCGTACTTCTATTATCAACAGAGCCAATGGAGTGATGCTCCGATGGTGCACGTGACGATTGGAAACGGCTCGGGCAGCGGGCGCACCATGCCTCCTCTGGCTGAGGATTGGAACCAGTCGGGCACGGTCGACGTGACCACCTACACCAATTGCGACAGTGTGGATCTATACGTGAACTCGACGAAGATCGGAACCAAGAACCTGAGCGACTTCCCCAACATGATCATGGTGTGGCCGAGCGTCCCGTGGACGACGGGAACCATCAAGGCGGTGGGAATGAAGGGTGGGGTCCAGGTTGCAGTCGACAGTATCAATACGGCTGGCGCTGCGGCGAAGATACTGCTCAAGCCCGACAAGACGACGCTATACGCAGACGGTGACGACGTGTCCAACATCGAGGTGAATCTCGTGGACGCCGCCAACAATTTCATCTATGCCGCCACCGACACGGTCCAGTTCACGATGACCGGTGCAGGACGGAGTCTGGGCATCGCCAGCGGGGATTGGTCGAGCGCCGAGCCTTTCAAAGCCACCAGCAGAAAGCTGTATCACGGTAGGGTGCTTATCGTCATTCAATCGACGCCGATTCCAGGGACGATTAACCTGACAGTGAGTAGCGGCACCCTGCCACCAGCAACCCTCACCATAACCACAACCGGCTCGGGTGGAACGGGTGGAAGCGGGGGCACGGGCGGCAGCGGCGTTACAGGTGGAACGACGGGCAGCGGCGGCAGCGGCATGGGCGGGAGCATCGGCGCAGGCGGAATCGGCGGCAGCGGCGGCACCGTGGGCGCGGGCGGAACTATGAGCAGCAGTGGCGTTGGCTCGGGTGGGAGCATCGGCGCAGGCGGAATCGGTGGCGGCGCCAGTGGGACTGGGGGAATCATGAGCAGCGGCGGAAGTCGCACGGGTGCCACGACAGCTGGCAGCGGTACCAGCGGCACGGGCGGAACAAACGGCAGCGGTGGTGTCAACGATACCAGTGGAACGATTGGTCAAGGTGGGGGCACTTTCACAGGGGGAAGCAATGCAAGTGGCGGGATCACGGGCGCCGGGGGAATATCTTCAGGCAGATCCTCTGGCGGCGCGGGACAGACGCGGTCTTCTGGTTGTTCGTGCAGCATTGACCGCTCCAACGACGATCACAAATCGGGGTTGCTGCTGTTGGTTGCCGCTATGGCCGCGGCAGCAATGAACCGTGGCCGGCGCAACCGCATGCGGGGGCGGAAGGCGAGCTTATCAGCACACGGTTGTCGTCTTTGCTGACGGTCCGGCATCCAGGGAAGACGCCAGCAATGACCGTCCGGACTTTCTCCCACCTGTAATCGTCGACTTCGATGTAGTTGAGCACCAGTCGGCCACCAGGTGAGAGACTATCTCGGCACTGCCTCAGGAAGAGTGGAGCAGTCACGAAGTCAGGCACTGCTCTGCCCTTGAATACGTCAACAAACACCAGGTCGTACTTCCGCTCATTCTGCGCCATGAAAGACTCGGCGTCCTCACGGATGGGCTCCAACTTCGATGAGTTCACTTCGCTCAGGATGTCTAGCGCCCACTTGAGTACCTTCTCGTCCTTTTCCACCAGCGTGTAGCGTGGGTCGTATCCTCGCGCACGCATGACGTGCACGATGCTGCCCAGGCCCGCTCCGAGCACCAGCACGCTCTTTGCCGACGGCAGGAACTCTCTAAGATGTTCTGCCAATGCAACGGCCGGGAAATAGCGGTCGCCATCAGAGTAGAAAGCCCCGGTGGTGAAAAGTCGGAACTGATTGCGGTACAGGAGCAGCTCAAGGTAGCCGCTGACCTCGCTAGCCGACCGCCTCAGCGACACGGGTTGGAAGTAGCTCAGCACCTTCTGATGAAAGGGAATGTGAATGACCAGCCCGCCTTTCGTGAATCGCTTGTGTGCAAGAGAGCAGCATCCATGTTGCAGTCGGCGACGCCACTCTGGCAACCCAAAGTTGCTTGTCGAAAGAGCCCTCAATGCGCAGCAGTTTCGCTGAGACAGGTATCGGTTCAGGTGGTCAGCCGGCAGGGGTGACATCGTACGCCGGGAGGCTTCTCTGACGCGGAAGAACAATGCCCGAATGGCCATTCTCTCCGGATTGAAGCTTCGGGCCGCTTGCCGACATTGTCCCATAGCTAGGGCGACCGTCGTGCAAACCCCTGAAGGAAGAAACTCTATGAACCACTGCGTTGGCAAGATATTCCTGAGTCTACTGGTCATGCTGCCGGTTCTATTCGTCACAGGATGTGACGGCTCGTCTGCGCCGCCATCATCCACGCAGTCAGGCGGAAACGGTGGCACCGCTGTCGCAACCGGTGGTACGCGGGGAATGGCAGGCAGCACCGGTGGTTCAGCCTTGGAAGCCGGCGGATCGAGTTCTGAAACCGGCGGCTCGACGGGAATAGCAGGGGACACGGGCGGTTCAGCTTTGGAGACCGGCGGATCGAGCTCTGAAACCAACGGCTCGACGACCGCGGGAGGTAGCACGGAGTCCGAGGGTGGCTCTAGTGATTCCAATTCGGCGGGCGCGATCGGCTCGGGTGGCGTGAGCACCTTCGGTGGCGTGACTATTTCGGGCGGAGCGACCACCTTTGGTGGGGTCACGGGCTCTGCCGGTGCGGGTGGCAAGAATACGGGAGGGACAGCCGCCGGCGGCAAGACCGGATCAGCCGGCGTGACAGCCACGGCCGGCACGACTGCGACCGGCGGCACCAAGCCAACCGGCGGCACGACGCCAACTGGCGGTACGACAGTAACCGGCGGCACGAAGCTAACCGGCGGTACCACAGCCAACGGCGGCACTACGACGGCATACACAGGGACCGCGCCGACAGGGACGCCTGTGGGCGTGCATGGACAGCTCAAAGTCTCTGGGAACAAGATCGTCGATCAGAACGGCAATCCCGTCACGCTGCATGGAATGTCGATGTACGACTGGTCACAGCAGGGAAGGCAATTCTACAATGCATCCGCAGTTGGCCACCTTGCCAAGGACTTTGACTGCGCCATTCTCCGAATTCCCATTCTGCCCCAGAATGCCACTACGACTGCGGGGCTGGCGCGGGTCAAGGCCGTGGCCGACGCCTGCATCGCTAACGGCATATACGGAATAATAGATTGGCATGGCGGCGGCACCAGTCAACAAGCCGCAGCGGTGACTTTCTTTGGCAACATGTCCGCCGCGTATGGCAACACCCCCAATATCATGTATGAGCCCTGGAACGAACCGACTGTGGCGTGGGCCACTGTCAAGACCTACCATGAAGCAGTCGTAGCGGCGATCCGCGCCAACGATCCGGACAACATCATCTTCCTTGGCACCCCACAATGGGACCAGAGACCCGACCAGGCCGCCGCCGATCCGGTTACCACATCAACCAACCTGGCCTATGTGGTCCATTTCTACGCGAATAGCCACAAGCTCGCCGGTTTCCAGCCCGCCATAACCACCACACTCAACAAAGGCCTTGCCATCTTCGTTACCGAATACGGTGGATGCTCGGCGAACGGAAACGGCACCTTCAATGCAACCGAACTGCAGAAATGGTGGGATTTCCTCGATGCGAACGACATCGGCTGCACAAACTGGGCGGTCGAGACCAATGGGGAGACGTCCTCCATCTTCGTCACCAACGCAAGCGCGAATGGCCCGTGGACCACTGCTGATCTTACGAACCCGGATGGCACAACGATCATCAGCTACATCCAGAGCAAGTACGCCGCGACCCTGACCTCGCCCTGATCGACATCCTCCCGTACGAGATAGCGCCCAACCGGGTCACTGTGGCCGAACATTGCCTACTATGCGCACTTCACTGATGCGGGCTGGAGTATTGGGTGGCAGGCCTGTGAACGTGATCCTGACGAAACGACCGCCGGCTGCAGGCGCGCAGGGATTGCTGCGCGTCTGACTCTGGTCGAGCGTTTGCGATTCATCCACGGCTAGATGCCACTGCAGGCGGTCATCGGAGGTTTCGATTCTGTAGCGATAGTTTCCAGCGGCGGGAAAGGTGAGTCTCGCTTGCTTGACGACACACAAGCGCTCCAGATCAACTTCCCACCAAGCGCCAGCCGCACCACTGGGAGCGGACCAGAATGTGCCGTCATTGCCGTCGTTGGCCAGCCGCGCCGGATGATCGGGAGCCTCACCGGAAGCCCGGGCAGGCGCGTCTTTGCCAAGCACCAGCTCCGGGGCAGACTGCCCGGCTGCTGAGAAGCGCCTGTAGGGTCGCGCGACCGCCGGCGCCATGCCCCGAATGAATCGCGGCGAGCCCTCGGTGGCGATCGTCAGCGTCGCGTCCTGCAAACCGGAAGAGCGGGCGCGGATGACAGTGGTGCCCGCGTAATACGATCTGAATTCGATGGCCGCCTGGCCATCCCGGATGGCGATGTCGCTGTCAGGGCCGAAGGTTATGGCCGGACCGGTGGGAAACTCTCCCGGACCGGATTCGATGGTCAGCGTGACTTCCGGCGAATTGCTGATTGCCTGGCCAGTCGCTCCCAAGACGGTAACCACGACTTGCGCATCATCGAGCGCATCGGTCCCATGAATGACGGTCTTGTCCGCCGTCAATCGCAACCCGGCTGGCTTTCCGACAGCCGGCCATAGGGGCGGCGGAATGTGGCGGTATTCATTGCGATACCAATACCATTGACGCTTGGGAAGCCGGAAGTAGTCCACCATGCCCATGCTGCCAAAATGACCGGCAATGCTGCCGTGGTCGAAGGCGCACCATAGAGCCTGCCCGCTCCGCCAAGCAAACTGCTTCGTTTGCAAATCGCCCCAGCCCGGCTCGTAACTGCCGGGGCGGTCGCAAACGGTGGAGCCATATTCGCTCACCACATTGGGAATTTCTGGATTGAGAAACAGGGTGGCACCGTCGCCATTGTAACCAGCCACGTCGCCGAGCTTGTCAACCTCTCCACGCTGCGCGCCGCCCACGGCAGCAGGCCTGGTCGGATCCAACTCATGCGAAAGAACCACCAAGTCTCTCAAGAACTGGCGCACCTTGGGCATGGTGGAGGGTTCGGTAAAGAAGTCTTCATTACCCAGACTCCAGACGATGATGCTGGGATGATTGCGATGGATGCGGATCTCCTCGGCCAGACTCGCCTTCACGCTCTTCTCGAAGCCTGACCGATACTCCGGCTCGGGCGGATAGGCGCTGGCGCCCCAAGGGTTCTTGAAGGGCGCAGTACCCCAAAAACAATTCTCAGACCAGAACAACAAACCCAAGCGATCGCATGCCGCCGCGAAGGCCGGAGCGTGAGGGTAGTGCGATCCGCGCACGAAATCGAATCCGGCATCTTTGATCAGTCGTATGTCGCGTTCAAGACCACTGTCCGTCACCGCGTCGCCCCAGCCGGCATGATCCTGATGCGCATTCACGCCTTTGAAGTAAAGGTGTTCGTCATTGAGGAAGAACCCTTGATCCGCAGTCCATTTGAACCAGCGGAAGCCAAAAGTCGTGCGATAGGTATCCGCCAGCGCCTTTCCGTCAAAGACACTTGTCACCAGCGAGTACAGACTCGGATGGTTGGGAGACCAGAGGTTGGGATTAACAACGTCCGGGGCGTTCTGGTCGAAGGTCGCCAAAGCACCTGGCGCGACTGATTGCGAAGTCTTGACGGTGGCCACAATTTGACCATTACCGTCCATGACATCCGATTGCACAGTGCAGTTCTTCTTGCTTGCCGAGTCGTTGCGGATCTCGGTTTTCACATTCACCGCACCAGACTGGACGGAAACCTTGGGCGTGGTGACGAAGGTGCCATACCATGTGACGTGCAGCGGCTCCGCGACTACCAAACGCACGTTACGATAGATTCCTCCGGAAAAGACATGCTCACCGGCGCGCGGCGCAAGCTCCGGATTCCAAAGATTGTTGACCCTGACGGCCAGGACATTGTCGCCCGCATGAATGGACGCCGTGATGTCGAAGGAAAACCCGGTATAGCCTCCCTTGTGCTGGCCTACCGTCCGGCCGTTCACAAACACCTCCGCGACTTGAAAGACCCCGTCGAATTCCAAGAAGACACGCTTGTGTTTCCATTCGCGCGAAACCGTCAGATGTTTGCGATACCAGCCGTATCCCGTGTAGAACTCGGAGGACAAGAAGTACGGCTCGCTGAACGAGTGTGGAAGCCCTACCGGGTCCCAGGCTTCGTCGGCAAAACCGGGAGCCTCGGCACCCGCAAGATCCCCCAGCGCGAACTTCCATTCGCGGTTTAGGCTCAACTCCAGCCTGGGTGACGGTTGCGAGGGCGTCGCCGCAGCTATGCCGGCGTCCGCGCTGAGCAGGAAGAGGAAGATCCACAGGTGGCGACAAGTCACGAAGCGCAGTCTGTCAGATTTCACGTCATCCGTCTCTTGATCACCCAAGAACCACGGGTCCACCACGGTCGAACGTCGCGACAGGCTCTTGGCCTGGACCTGGGCCCGCTGCATCGAGGCGCCCTAGGCGGGGAACGCTTGGAACGGTGGGACTTTTTTGCGCACCAGCCACTGGACCTGCCCAGTAAACTGCACCTCACCGAATGGGGCGCGCTGGCGGAGAGCGAGCCCTCTGGCCATTTTGCTGATACTCTATTCGCTGGGCGCCGCAAACGCGGTCGGCTAACAAGTTGAAGCACATAGGAGTAGTTCATGCGCGGATTCGTCCGGATTCTTTTCACAGTCGTCCTCTCTGCAGGCACCGGCCTGGGCTGCGAGGGCACAGGTCCTGCAGTGCCAGCAGTGACGATGGAGATCAACAGCGCCAATTCCGTTCACGCGATCTCTCCGCTCATCTATGGACTGAATTCCATCGATGAGATCGCGACCACGCACCAGTCCGTGGTCCGGTTGGGCGGTAACCGCTGGACCGCATACAACTGGGAGAACAATGCCTCGAACGCGGGAGCGGATTGGCAATACCAGAACGACGACTATCTGGTGCAGGGCCTGGCCAATGGGGACGCACCGGGCGAAGCCGTGCTGGGAGCGCTGCAAACCAGTCATGCCAATGGGGCAGCTGCGCTCTTGACGGTTCCCAACGTCGACTATGTGGCCGCGGACAAGGCCGGGGACGGGGACGTGCGCAATTCGGGGGCAGACTACCTGCAGACGCGCTTCAAGAGCAATCAAGCCAAGAAGGGTTCGGCCTTCTCGCTCACGCCGGATCCCAACGACGCTACCGTGTACCAGGACGAGTTCGTCAATTGGGTGAAGACCGGCTTCTCGGACGGCCCGGTGCTCTTCGACCTCGACAACGAGCCGGACCTCTGGGGCGGGCCGGTCGCCTCACACCCCACCCACCCCGAAGTCCACCCCGACGCGGTCACGTATGCCGAACTGGTCGAGCGCAACAGTCGCTTCGCCGGGGCCATCAAGGACACCTGGGCCGAGGCCAAGGTGCTGGGGTTCGTCAGCTACGGATGGAACGGCTATATCACCTTGCAGGACGCGTCTGATGCCGCAGGCAATGGCGATTTCATCAACTACTACCTCGATGCCATGCAGACGCAATCGACCACGGCCGGCTACAGGTTGATCGACTATCTGGATCTTCACTGGTATCCCGAAGCGCTGGGTGGGGCGGACGCGAACGGCGACAATGGCACGCGCATCATCGAGGACGTGAACACTGACGTGGTGGTCGAGGCCCGGGTACAAGCCCCTCGCTCTCTGTGGGATCCAACCTACACCGAGGTGAGCTGGATCACGAAGTGGTCCAGCGACGGCCCGATTCGCCTCATCCCGCGCATGAGGGACAAGATCACTGCGCACTATCCTGGAACCGACTTGGCATTTACCGAGTGGAACTACGGAGGCGGGACGCACATCAGCGGTGCTATCGCCAGCGCGGACGTGCTCGGCATCTTCGGACGAGAAGGAGTGGGCCTGGCGTGCAACTGGGACTTCGGTACCCCCGAGACGTTCATGCGGGCCGCGTTCCGCGCCTACCGCAACTTCGATGGGGCTGGTGGACAGTTCGGCGACACCTCGATTGAAGCCACGACCAGCGACGTGGAGGCATCCTCGGTGTACGCCAGCGTGGATTCCGCAGCGTCGGACAGAATGGTGATCGTCGCCATCAACAAGCGAACCAAGCCGCTGCTCACTTCCATCCAGGTGATAGACACCACATCCTATTTGCACGCCGATGTCTTCACACTGACTTCTGTTGCGCCGTCGGTGAATCCAGCGCCCGGGCTCACTACCAGCACGGCCAACCAGTTCCTCTACGATATGCCGGCCCAATCGGTGAGCGTCATCGTGCCCAAACCGTAGCGAAACCCGTGAAACTCCTGGCAGTGTTCGGATTGGCCCTGGCGTTGGGAACCGCGTGCGGATCCCAAAGCGACAACAACTGCGCGGTCTTCCATTGCGGCCCGGCGGATGCCGGCGCAGTCACGCGCACGGTTCCTGGCGGCGCCGATGCCGCGTCTTCTCCGGTCACCGACGCGGCGAGCGCTCCGGCTGACGGTGGTACTGTCGCGGACGGAGACGGCGTCGGGGATACCGTGCCTTCTGTCAAAGCCGACTCAGGCCCGGCCGCGGATAGCGGCGTCGGCCCAGGGACGCCATGCGCTTCGAACTGTGCGGGCGTGGCGTGTGGCAGCCTAGATGGCTGTGGCGGGATCTGCAGTATCGGCTGTATTTGTGTTTCAAGCTGCGGCGCCGACGACTGCGGGACGCCCGACGGGTGCGGTGGCACCTGCAATGACGGGTGCATCTGCGTCTTAAGCTGCGGCGCCGACGACTGCGGGACGCCCGACGGGTGCGGTGGCACTTGCTACGGCGGGTGCTGCAGCCCGAGCTGCGGGGCATTCGATTGCGGGACGCCCGACGGGTGCGGCGGCAGCTGCAATGACGGGTGCATTTGCGTTTCAAGCTGCGGTGCCAGCGACTGCGGGACGTCCGACGGGTGCGGCGGTACCTGCTACGACGGCTGCTGCAGCCCGAGCTGCGGGGCGTTCGATTGCGGGACGCCCGACGGGTGCGGCGGTACCTGCTACGACGGCTGCTAGTCCTCGCGGTTCGGCCCGCGCGTTTGACCATTGAGCGCGTAGGAGTCGCTGAGATCGACAACCGTATAGGCGTGGTTGTCGCGGCTCTCCAGCCGAAGCACGTGGGCCGGACCCACGCGGTCAGAAGAGCCATCAGGTTCTCCGCCACCCCGCCCGCGGATACAGAGTATCATGCCGGCGGGCATGAACCGCACAGTTGCGAAGGCCATCTACTGGTTCAGACGCTTGCTTCTGGTTGGGCCTGACCCAATCGATCGCGAGGAATCGGCCAGCCTCTGGGACAAGATTCTTCCTTGGCCGGCTCGGCTTCTGCTGGTGCTGGCCGTGGCGCTCATGGCGCGTCGATGGTCCAGTACGGGTCTGGGCGACGAACTGGCCGCGGCCTTGCAATACGGCGGGTTGGTGGCGGTGTCGGTGGTTGCGTCCAACTGGCGGATCCTGCTGGCGGGCAATAGCGTCTTGGCCATGCTGTGGCTGTTGCTCGGCAGCACGCCGCGTGCACCGAATTCGTTCTGGGGAAAAGTCACGCAGGTCGTGGTTTTTCTCAATCGCCAAGTGGGTCACATCGAGCTACAGACTGTGTGGTGGACCGTGGCCTTGGCGCTCACGCAGGACCTGCGCTGGCAACTGTCGTTGCTGGCGGTGGTGCTCTTGCTGTGGGAGCCAGTGGTCAATGCTATCGGCTCGCTACGGCCGTTTCGCGATCCAGGTCGCAAGGACGAACGGCCCCGCAAGGCTGACGGGTCGCTATTCTGGGCGCGCCGCCCTGTCATTTACGCTGTCACTTTGCTGGGACAGATCGTGATCGCGCTGCGGGCGCCCCGGCAGGTGCACAAGCTGGTCCCGGTAATGCTGGCCGTGGCTTTGCCCGATGCTATCCGCTACCTGCGCCATCGCTGGCGCACGCAAGCCACTCTGCGGGACGACGACATCGCCAAGCAACGTCGCATCGACATCCACACCATCCAGCGCCGTATCGGTCGACGGGCCGATTCTTGGTTGGGGCCGGGGCTGGTTGCCGTGGGAATGCTGGCCGCCGTGCTCGGGTCCTGGCAAGCGCGTCGAGTGTGGGCCAAGTCCGCGGCGCAGGTGCCTGGCAGCGCGGGGGTGCCGCGCGAGATCTGCGATCCGGCAGCGGCCGAGCCGCCAGTCGAGCTTTCGGTGTTTCTAGTGGCCGATAATCATTGGCACCAGCTGGGCGGCGAGCGTTTTCCCGGTCAGCGCGACTTTGCCGACGCTTTGGTGCCTGTGGCGCGGCGGCCAGTCGAGCTGGACATCCTGTCGGTTGGCTCACTCCTGCGCTTTGCCAGAGTATGGCAGTCGCTCGCCCAACAGGAACGAGACGCGGGCCGAATTCCGCACTGGGCGCACTTGGGCGATTTTGCCGATCTCGGTTGCTGCAATGAATTCGACCGAGCCAATGAGATGCTTGCAGAGCATTTTTCAACCGAAGGATTCATTGGCGTTGCGCCCGGCAACCACGACAAGGCATTTGTTGGGAATTTCTTCTGGAGCCCTTTCTGGGATCAAGCGTGTCGCTCGCGGCGGTCCGAAAAGGCTACCGTGGAACGCACTTGTTCGGGACGGCTGGAAAAGGCCACCTCGGACCACGGGCTGATGAATTTCTGGGGTCGGGCCGTGGCAGCAGGCGGTGGCTTCATGCAGCCGGTTCCCGGGGGTGAGCTGTATTCGTGGCTGACCGACCGAGGCAGCGCCCTGGCCACAGTGAGCCCGCTGGGAGTCGTACATCACAATGGCCAGCCACGCGGTCTGCTCGCGGTGTTCATCGACACGGCCGACGAGCGCGGACGGGACTACGGCATTGCCGGCCAGTTCGGCACCTTGTCCAAGGCTCAGGTGGACGAACTGCTTGCGCTTACGAAGACAGTCGCACAGCAAAAGGGCGGACCGTTCATTGAGGCACCGTTGTACCTGATCTTCGGCCACAGTCCCATTGGGGCATTGACCGGCAAGGCGAAAGAACAACTCGATCGCTTGGTGGGCAAACTGGACGACGGCAGGGGCCCCAGGGTGGCGGCCTACCTGGCCGCGCACACGCACAGGAAGGCCGCGACTGCGGAATGTCTGGCAGGCCGGAGGCTGCCCGAGTTGGTTATTGGCTCGACGCTTGATCCGCCGCAGGAAGCCGCCATCCTGCGCGTTGGTCCTGACGCCAGCGGGGCTTTCACTGTGCGGTTGCGGGCTTTGAGCCTGGTGGACGCGCGGTCACGTTCCTGCGGCAAGGAACCCAGCATTGCAGCCAGCGAGTGCGCCGCGCTGCTGGCCTCGTGGAAACGCGACCGGCCTTGCTGTGCCGACTTGTTTCGACGCAGCGATGGTTCCAGTGGTCCCGATTGCCGGTGGTTCGACAGGATCGTGTCGACCAAGGACCGTCTCAAGATGGCGCTCGAGTCATCCGCGCCGCCTAATGAACACAGAATCCTGGCTGAGCAGAAGAGCAGGGCGCGATCTCTATTCGCCTGCCTGGCGACCCAGCCAGACTGCTCGGTTGCCGAGGATCTCGTGTCCCTTGACGACGACGCATATACGAATTTCTTGAAGCGTTTGGCCGCCACAGCAGAGGGCGAAAAGGCGCTGGCTTGCCTGGCCTGGGCAGCGTCGGACATGCAGGCCCACAAGGCCACCGGGATGGAGATCTCCGATGCGTTTCGCTGTGCTTTCGATGACCCGAGCATGCCCGGGCCGGCCGAGTTCGTCGCTTCCATGGAGGCGATTCCCTGTCGCTGAGCGCGAGTGTTGTCCCGACGAGGACGAACTTGGTATGAACGCAGCGATGAACTTCGCAGGTCTTACCACCGGCGGCTTGGGTGTAGTTGCCGGCCTGTCCACGGCCGTGCTGTGGACCGCCACCGCCGTGTGTTTCGAGGCGTCCAGCCGCCGCCTGGGAAGCTTGTCGGTCAATGTGTTGCGCCTGGCGGTGGCGGCCATCCTGTTCACCGCGCTCTCACTTTTGCGCACGCACCATCTTTTGTCTTCGGTCCTGTCGCGCGAGGCGTGGTTCTACCTGAGCCTGTCCGGGCTCGTCGGGTTCGTGTTGGGCGATGTGCCTCTCTTCCAGGCTTTCGCGCTCATCGGCGCGCGTCTGTCGATGCTGATCTACGCCTCGGTGCCGCTCATGACCGCGTTGTGCGGATTTCTGTTCCTGGGCGAGAGCATGAGCGGCCGTGCCTTGGCGGGCATGGCCATCACTGTGGCTGGCATCGCCATCGCTGTCGGCGCCAAACCAGGAATAGACGGGACAAGCAGCGAGGCCCGCTCTCGCCGCACAACTGGAATTCTGATGGCCTTTGCCGGAGCTGCGGGACAGTCGGCGGGCTTGCTACTGGGCAAGCGCGGCGCAATGGGACTGGATAGTTTTGCGGCGACCCAGATCCGCGTGCTGGCCGGTCTGGTGGGTTTCCTCGTGGTGCTGGTTGCGGCCGGGCGAGTGCGCGCTTTGCGCGTTCAGCTTCGCCAGGCCGTCGCGCCAGGCAGTACTGCAGAAGATCGGGCCCAATTGCGTTCCCTGCGGCGGGCTATGATCGTATTGTGCGTGGGCGCCTTGCTGGGACCGTTTCTCGGCGTTTCGCTGGGACTGCTTTCCACCCAGCTTCTGCCCGCGGGCACGGCTGCCACACTGATGTCCATTGTTCCCGTGCTGCTCATTCCAGTTGCGGCCCTGGCCTTTCATGAACGAACGTCATTGCTCGAAATCGTCGGCGCTGTGTTGGCCGTGACAGGGGTGGCAGTGCTGGCGAGCTGAGAATTCCTACAGACTCTTGAGGAACTGCAATAGATCGCGCTTTTCCTGCGCAGTCCAGTGCGTGCCGAATTCGTGGCCCAAACTGCGGTTGCCAGGAAGGCGCGTATCAAAAGTGAAAGCCCCCTGGCCATGGCCGAGCACGAAGCTTGCGGGTCGCTCGTCGGATGGCTGCAGCAACGCCTCCAGGGTCGGCACTGAGCCGTTGTGCAGGTAGGGCGCCGAGGCCAACAAGGTAATCAGCGGCGGGGTGCGCACCCAGGGGCCGGCGATCTGAACCGCCTTGCTCGGCCCGCGACTGCTTAGCGCCGTGATGCTCGTGATGGGCATGCGCACGTTCTTGTCCGCCAGCTTGCGCCGGTCGACCTCGAAGCCGAATAGGCTGTCGGTCCCGATTCCGCCCGCGGCCAGATCGTCGCGCTCGTCGCCTTGTGCGCGGCCGTCGCCGTCGGCATCGAACGGCAGGATCAGGCAGCTGGTGTAGGTCACGGGTTCGGCCAGCGCGGGGTGCTGGTCGTGGCAGCGACGGCAGGGCTCGTCCTTGGCCGCGCCAGCGATGCGCGAAATGCCGAACTCGTCGAAGATCGACGTGAAGCCGCCTGGACCGTCGCCCTTGCGCAGACCAAGCTTGGCGAACAGGCCAGTCGGCCGGTGCGAGAAGTGACAATCCGTGCAGCGGGGAATGGCCAGACCCTCGGCGGGAATCGGCTTCTTCGTGCTCACCGTGGTCGCCGAGTGGCAGGTCACGCAGCGAACCGGGATGCGCGCTGTCAGCGGCTGCATCTCGTCGATGGGTGCGAACAAGGGCGCCTGAACTTCGCTGTCCCGGTAGGCGCGCGGGACATCGACGAGGATCTGCTGGTTGATGATGCTGCCGGCGTTGGCGTCGAAGAACAAGCGGCGCCCGCGTTCCACTGCGGCCGCGTCCAGCGCCGGCTTGACCACGCTGGACAAAGGCGTGTCGTAGAGCAGCCTGCGGATGGCTGTGGCCTCGTAGGCCAGGCGCAGACTGCGCACCAGCTCCGGCGGCGCGGGCGAATCGTGGCGCAGGACCCGCACCAGCATGATGCCCACAAAGGAATCGGCTTGCAGCCCAATGGCGCCCATCGAGCGAACGTCGAGCACCATGGCGCGGTTGACGAGGTCGAAGTCGCCCTCGAATCCGACGGGCAGCTCGATTCCCAACTCGGCCATGGCCTGACTGCGGCTCATCTCCGTCCGTGCAACGTAGCGGCCCAACAGGTCAGGCGCGCGCGTTGGATAGGTCGAAGCCCAATTGATGACCGAAAGCGAACGCACACCCAGTGCAGTGGGGATGCTCTTGGGATTGAACACGCCCTCGGCGCCGGTGCGCATGCTGCCGGCGTCACTGTAGCGGCGCGAGTGCAAGCCCGGCACAGTCATGTCCAGACCGAATTCATTGGTCAAATCGGCGCGGCCTGGTCCGGCTAGAAGCAACGTCGCCAGGGTTTGCTGCGCATCGGGCAGCTTGAGGGCCTTGCGATATTCGGCCACGGTCACGCGACCATCGTGGTTGAGATCGAGCACCAGCGAATCAGGCAAGTGTGTGCGTCGGAGGATCTCATCCTCGCTGTCGGGTCGTCCGTCTTTGTCCAGGTCGATGATGTGTTTGGGATCGAGAAATGACGAAGTGGCCAGCAACAGCCCGTAGTCGAGCCGCGCGCTGGGCAGGCCGAGGATGGTCTTGCCGTCAACCGGATTGCGGCCACTGTGGCATAACCAGCATGTCATACCGATGTCGCCGGTGGGCTTGCCCGTCTCGAGATCGAGCGCATCGCGCAGGCCAGAGAAACCCGTGCTCGCCGACGTATAGCCGCGCGTGCCCGCGGGTTGGTCCGGGTCCGCGGCCAGGCCGAACACCTCGGGGTTGGCGAAGATTCCGCCCTTGAGCGAGATGTGGCGCGTGACATGGGTGTCGATGGTTCCGTCTTGATCGAGATCCACGGGCACGTTGTCGAGATGGATCTCGATGTCGCGATTCCACGCCAAGTCGGCCAGGCGCGACCAATAGTGCCCATTGGTATTTACGAATGGCGAGCCGGGCGTAGTCCAGTCTTGCCATTCATAGGTACCGATGCTCTCAATGGCTTGCTCGCGCACCGACGCGCTCTGTGCCGCGGGCAAGAAGCGCGGCGCCAGCACGCCGGGCATCAGATCGGGGCGCGGAGGAGCGAGCTTGCGCGCAGGACGATCGAGAAGCGGCGGTGGAACTGGCTTGCGTGTGCAAGCCACGGTGAACGCGAGGCAAAGGGCGACGCGGGCGAAAATGGTCACGCGGTCGATCACAACGAGGATGAATCTACTCGCTCCGAAGGCGATAGTCGCGCCGGCACAGATCTGCGTCGACGGGCCAGCAGCAGCAGCACCAGACAAGCCAGCGCCGCCGCCACGGACACCGCCAACCCGGCAGCCAGCGCATCGTCGAAGTATTCGAATTCCACGCGGTGCTGGCCCGGGGACACCAGCACGCCGGACAGCGAGATGTCGGTTCGCACCACCGGCGCCAAGATTCCGTCGACGCTGGCGCGCCAGCCTGGGTCCCAGGTCTGGTTCACGGCGATGAAAGAAGCCGCCGGCCCCGCAGCT
>Ga0265316_10001114_pt1 | contig 29114 bp, 19 predicted proteins | sample 4522metaG_FD_202092 | JGI IMG/M metagenome (GOLD analysis project Ga0265316, IMG submission 202092) | Rhizosphere microbial communities from Carex aquatilis grown in University of Washington, Seatle, WA, United States - 4-5-22 metaG | ecosystem: Host-associated > Plants > Roots > Rhizosphere >...
ATGCTGTCGTACTGGGCGAACTCGATCGAGATATGGTCGCAGATCAGGTTGCTGGCATTGAGCAGATTGATTCCGCTCTTCTTTGCGTTCGGATCGAGCATGCCCTGGCGGAAACGCACGTAGCGCACAATCACGTTCGATGCTGCGTTGAATGAGACCTCACCTGCCATGACACCGATGCCGTCACCAGGCGCGGTCTGGCCCGCGATGGTCAGGTTGCTCTTGACCGACACGGCGGATTGCAGATTGACGTACCCGCCGACGTCAAAGACCACGATGCGGTTGTCCGCGCTGACTGCGTCGCGGAAGGATCCGGTGCCCGTGTCGTTCAAATTGGTCACGTGGTACACGGCATAGCCTCGCCCGCCGGTTGCTTTCTTGCCGAAGCCGTACGCGCCGGGAAATGCGACGGCCGAACCGGACGGAATGGTGGAGCCGCCCTTGGCGCCGCCCGTGCTGACAGTCGCTCCGCCACTGCTACCGGTCATGCCGCCCTTGGCGCCGCCCGTGCTGACAGTCGCTCCACCACTGCTGCCAGTCGTGCCACCCTTGGTACCGCCCGTGCCGACAGTCGTGCCGCCGGTCACGCCGCCTGTGTGAGTTGCGCCGCCTGTGCTGATCGTCGCACCGCCTGTGTCAACGCTGGTTACTCCACCCGTGTCAGCCAATCCGCCCGTGTCGGTCGCGCCGCCTGGAGCAACGCTGCCGCCGGGACCAATGGTGCTGCCGCCGGTCGTCCCGCCGACATCGATCACGCCGCCAGTGTCACCGCCAATGCTGAGGCTGCCGCCGCTCACCACGGAACCGGCCGCGCCTGAGTCCCCAGCGCCACCTGGATTGGAGCTGCCACCCACGTTGCCTCCAGCGCCTGCCGTGGCTGAACTGTTGCCGCCCGCCACTGCGCCGCCTTGGGGTGCAGTGCCGCTGCCCGAACAAGCGCCCGCAAGCGCGGCGCCCAGGATCGCTATGACCAGATGGACTTGGCTGTTTCTCATGGTGCTGCCTTTCCGCATTCCTTATCTTCTATTAGGGTCGCTCTGCCAAGGCGGCGGGTCTACGCAAACTTGGAAAAGGCGCTACGCACAGTGCCAATGCCAATATGCGCCATGAATCGGCATCCCCTCGCTTGCTAGCATCGCGCGTTGAATCGCCTGTGGCGACGGCATCCGAGAACAAGGCCTGCCTGGCCGGGTGCTGGTAGTCTCCTTGCTCCAGCAGCATCGAACGAGAACCAATGGCCAAGCAAACCGCACTTATTACTGGCGCTTCAGCAGGACTGGGGCGCGAGTACGCCCGGCTGTTCGCCAAAGATGGGCACGACCTGGTACTCGTGGCGCGGCGGCGCGACCGCCTCGATGAACTGGCGCGCGAGTTGACGGCGGCGCACGGAATCACCTGCATGGTCATCGCGGCAGATCTGGCGGCGCCCACGGCCGGACAGCAGATCGCCGACCAGGTGCAGGCCGCAGGCCGCAGTATCGACTTTCTCGTCAACAACGCCGGGTTCGGCAAGCGCGGCTCGTTCGCACAATCGGACGTCAGGCTCCAGATCGAGATGATCGACGTCAACGTGCGAGCTTTGGTCGAGCTGACCCACTTGTTTCTTCCCGGCATGTTGGAGCGCAAGCATGGACGCATCCTCAACCTCGCCTCAATGGCCGGGTTCGTGCCCGGACCGTTCATGGCGACCTACTACGCCAGCAAGGCTTTCGTGGTCAGCTTCACCGAGGCACTGGCGCAGGAGCTGCACAGCACCGGCGTCACGGTGACCGCGAGCTGTCCCGGGCCCACGGCCACCGAGTTCGGCGACGTCGCGGGAAGCAGCACCTCCAGGTTGTTCAAGCGCCACGTGGCTGACGCGGTTTCGGTCGCTCGGCACGGCTACCACGCCATGCTGGCGGGCACAGTGGTGGCCATCCCGGGACTGAAGAACAAACTCAGCGTCCAGTCGGTCCGCTTCGCCCCGCGCGCCGTGGTACGCGCCGTTGCCGGCAAACTGAACAGCGATCGCGCAAGATAGCGGATCCAATCGGTTCCTGTCGAAACGATGAACTCCGCGCCGGCCGATTGTGCGGTCGCGGGTCGGATTGTGTCCGGATTGTGTCGCTCGTTCCCATCTTTCCGCTGAGCGACGAATCGTGATGACAAGCTTTGAGAGTCAACTAGACTGAGTAAACTGTGTGAAAGGCAGGTGGCCCTTCACCCACCATGGGTGGTACAGGTACGTGGACAGCTCGAGAAGACATGCCGAGAAAGGGAGACGCCCAGATTCGCGGCGGACAGGAAAGACGCGCGTAAGCGCGCCTGCGGCTGGGCGTAGCCGCGACGAAGGCGATTCATTCCCCATCGTCGGCATCGGCGCGTCTGCCGGCGGGCTGGAAGCCATCGAGCAGTTCCTGCGCAACTTGCCACAGGGAAGCGGCATGGCCTTTGTCGTCGTCCAGCACCTGGATCCCACGCACAAAGGAATGTTGGTGGAACTGCTCCAGCGGGCCACGCCCATGAAGGTCATCCAGGTCAAGGACCGCCTGCGAGTCGAACCGGATCGTGTCTACGTAATCCCGCCCAACCAGGACATGTCGATCCTGCACGGGGTGCTGCACTTGCTGGCCCCGGCGGCGCCGCGCGGGCTGCGCCTGCCCATCGACTTTTTCCTGCGCTCCCTGGCCGACGACAAGCGCGACGGGAGCATCGGCGTAATCCTCTCGGGCATGGGCTCGGATGGTACCCTGGGCGTAAGGGCCATCAAGGAGCAGGCTGGGGCGGTCTTTGTGCAGACGCCAGCCTCGGCCAAGTTCGATTCCATGCCTCGCAGTGTGATCGACGCTGGGCTCGCCGATGTCATCGCGCCCGCCGAGGAACTGGCCGGCAAAATCGCCGCCTACTTCGCGCACGGGCCGCTGGTCAAGCTGCGCGACCATCCGCTGGCCAGCAAGACCCAGAGTGGTGTTGAGAAGGCGTGCGTGCTCCTGCGCAGCCAGACCGGCCACGATTTCTCGCAGTACAAGCGCAGCACCGTGTACCGCCGCATTGAGCGGCGCATGGGTCTGCACCAGCTCGACAGCATCGCGGACTACGTCCGTCTCCTGCAGGAAAGCCCACAGGAGACCCAGCTTCTCTTCAAAGAGCTGTTGATCGGCGTGACCAGCTTCTTCCGCGATCCGGCGGTCTGGGAGTGCGTGCACAAGAAGGCCATCCCGGCGATCTTGGCGGCACATCCTGCCGGTGGGGCGCTGCGTGCCTGGGTGCCAGGATGCTCGACCGGGGAGGAAGCCTACTCCCTGGCCATGATCTTCAAGGAAGCGCTGGCCGAGGAGAAGCCGGCCGGCGGCTTTTCGCTGCAAATTTTTGCCACAGACCTCGACAAGGACTCTGTCGATAGGGCACGGCAGGGTGTCTATCCGGCCAACATTGCTGGCGACGTTTCGGCGGAACGTCTGCGCAGATTTTTCGTAGAGGAAAAGCACGGTTATCGGGTGGGCAAACAGATCCGCGAGATGGTGCTGTTCGCCCCGCACAACCTCCTCATGGACCCGCCCTTCACCCGGCTCGACATCCTGAGCTGCCGAAACCTTCTCATCTACCTGGCGCCCGAGCTGCAGAAAAAACTGCTGCCGCTGTTTCACTACAGCCTCAATCCCGGCGGGGTTCTATTCCTTGGCAGCGCGGAAACCATTGGCGCGGCCACCAACCTTTTTGCCCCATTCGACGGCAAGACGCGGATCTTTCAGCGTCTGGACAGCGCTCTGCGAACAGAGCCGGTCGACTTCCCCACCTCGGTCTTGCCCGCGCGCCCCCAAGGGGCTGCCGCGTTGGCTGGGCAGACAGGCGCGCACAAGACTGCACCCAACCTGCAGGCACTGGCCGAGCAGCTTCTCTTGCAGCGCCACGTGCCGGCCGCCGTGCTGACCAACGACAAAGGCGACATCCTCTTCATCAGCGGCCGCACAGGCCCGTACCTGGAGCCAGCAGCGGGCAAAGCCAACTGGAACATCTATGCCATGGCCCGCGAGGGGCTGCGCCATGAGCTGAGCACGGCTTTCGGCAAGGCGCTGCGCGAGAAGCGGACTGTCACCCAGACCAACGTGAAGGTGGAAAGCAACGGCGGGATGCACGCCGTGGATATCGCGATTGAGCCAATTAAGGAGCCGGAGACGCTGCGGGGGATGGTCATGGTGGTATTCACGGAAGGGATGTCCGGCAATGCCAAACTGACGGGCAAAGCCAGGCGAACCGTTACCACTCCGGCCGCTCTGGCCCGGAGGGAACAAGATCTGCGCCAGGCGCGCGACGAACTGCTGACGGCGCGCGAGCAGATGCAGACCTCGCAGGAGGAGCTCAAGTCGGTCAACGAGGAGCTGCAGTCCACCAACGAGGAGCTGCAGTCAACCAATGAGGAGCTGACAACCTCCAAAGAAGAGATGCAGTCCATGAATGAGGAACTGCAGACGCTCAATCAAGAGCTGCAATCCAAAGTGGACGAGCTGTCATGCACCAGCAACGACATGAAGAACCTGCTGGACAGTACGGACATCGCGACCTTGTTCCTGGACGATGCGCTGACGGTACGGCGCTTCACTCCTCAGATGCTCAAGATCATCAAGCTCATCCCGGGCGACGTGGGCCGGCCGCTCACCGACCTCGCCTCGGATCTGGTCTACCCCGGGCTTGCCGAAGATGCGCGCGAGGTGCTGCGCAGTCTGGTCTTCAAGGAAAAACCCATCACGACCCGCGACGGGCGCTGGTTCTCAGTGCGCATCATGCCTTACCGCACCATCGACAACCGGATCGATGGCGTGGTGATCACCTTCGTCGACATCACCGCTGCCAAGACGCTGGAGGCCAAGTTGCGAGAGACGCAAGCCGGCCATGAGGTGGGCGCATGAAGAAACGCGAGAACCCGACGGAGTTGCGCAGGCGGGCTGAAGACCGGCTGCAAGAGAAAGCCAGCGCACGGCCGGCGGCGACCGTGGAAGAGTCGCAGCGTCTGGTCCACGAGCTGCAGGTTCACCAGATCGAGCTGGAATTACAGAATCAAGAGTTGCAGGAAGCACGAACAGAACTGGAGATGGGGCTGGAACGCTACGCCGACCTCTACGACTTCGCGCCGATGGGCTACCTCACCCTCGCCCGCGACGGGGCGATCCAGGATGTGAATCTGACTGGAGCGCGTTTGCTGGGAATGGTGCGCTCGCGGGTGGTTGGGGCGCGTTTCGGCCTCTTCGTCTCCCCGGAGGATCGGCCGGCCTTCAACGTTCTCCTCGAGAATGTTTTCAGCGGCAGCGCCAGACAAGTCTGCGATCTGAAGATTTGTCCAGAAGCTAGCGCCCCACTCTGGGTGCATTTCGAGGCCGTCCTCTCGAATGACAGCGGCCGTACGTGCCGCGCCCTCATGATAGACACGACCGAGCGCCGGCGTCTGCAGGAGACACTTAGGCTGCGTGCAGCGCTGGTCGAGTATGCGGCGGGGCACTCGCTGGAAGACCTGCTGCAAGAGGCACTGGACCGGATCGGTGGGTTGACCGACAGCCCGATTGGTTTCTGCCACTTCGTCGAGCCAGACCAGAAGACTCTCTCACTGGTGACCTGGTCCACGCGAACCAAGAAGGAGTTCTGCTCGGCCACCGGGCAAAGCAGCCATTACCCGATTGCCGAGGCCGGTGTCTGGGCCGACTGCGCGCGTGATGGCAAACCGGTCGTCCATAACGACTACGCCGCGCTCCCGCATCGTAGGGGGCTGCCCGAGGGACACGCCCCTGTTATCCGCGAGCTGGTGGTGCCGGTCATGCGATCAGGACTCATCGTGGCCATCTTCGGCGTCGGGAACAAAGCGACCGACTACACCGACGGCGACGTGCAGATCGTTTCGCACCTTGCCGACATGGCCTGGACCGTGATCGATCGCAAGCGCGCGGCGCAGGCCTTGCAGGAAAGCGAGACGCACTATCGAGAGGCCGCGGAGGCGCTAGCCGAGGCGGATCGCAACAAGAATCGGTTTCTGGCCGTGCTGTCGCACGAGCTGCGCAATCCCCTCGCGCCCATCACCAGCAGCCTCTACATCCTCGACCACGCGGTTCCCGGCGGCGAACAGGCGCGGCGAGCGCAGGCGGTGATTGGCCGACAAGTCGGACAGCTCGCCCGCTTGGTCGACGACTTGCTCGACGTGACGAGAATCTCGCAAAACAAGATCCCGCTGCAACGACAGCGATTGGATCTCAACGAACTGGTGCGGCGGACACTGGACGACCATCGCTCCCAGTTCGAAGCGAACGAGGTAAGCATCGAGCTTGCTGCTGCGCCCGAGCCAGTGTTTGTCAGCGGAGACGGAAACCGGCTGGCGCAGATCGTTGGCAACCTCCTGCATAACACCGCCAAGTTCACCGGACCGACTGGTCGAGTGCGCGTGGTCGTTTTGGTCGACAGCGAGGCCAAGCAGGCCGTGATTCGTGTCGCCGACACCGGCGTGGGCATGGCTCCGGAGATGCTGGCGCGCCTGTTCCAGCCGTTCTCACAGGCTGATGCCACGCTCGATCGCAGCAAGGGCGGCTTGGGCCTCGGGCTGGTGCTGGTCAAGGGGCTGGTCGAGCTTCACGGCGGCACGATCTCCGCACACAGCCCCGGGCTGGGCCAAGGGTCAGAGTTCGTGGTGCGCCTGCCGCTCGCAACTGGGGAGGTTGCGGCCGACCGGCGTGTGCGCGCCCGCACTCCGGCCCAGGGCCGCCGCCGGCGCGTGCTCATCATCGAGGACAACATCGACGCAGCCGACAGCCTGCGCGAGGCGCTCGAGTTCAGCGAGCATGAAGTCGAAGTTGCATACAACGGACCCTCAGGCATCGCCAAGGCCCGCATTTGCAAACCCGAGGTTGTGTTCTGCGACATCGGGCTTCCTGGCATGGACGGCTTCGATATTGCGCGCGCCTTCCGCGCCGACAACGCCCTCAAGGATGCTTATCTCGTGGCGCTGAGCGGTTACTCCCAGCCGGAAGACGTGCTACGAGCATCGGAGGCCGGGTTCGATCAACATCTCGCCAAGCCGCCGAGCTTGGAGCGCCTGGAACAAGTCCTGGCGCACGTGCCTACGGTGAAAGCTGCGCCGGCGCCAACCAGCGAATCCTGGCGCGACGAACCGACGCCCGTGCCCGTCGCCAACTAACCAGCATCTCTTGGGCGGTAGCCAACACCGCGAGATCCTGGTTGGTGAAAGGACGGATTGCCCTCAGACCAGCGCAATGGCGCCGGATGAACGCTTTTGGTCGCTGTAGGGGTGGCTCTCCACCACGCGCAGGCGGGCGCGGGTGAGCCGCTCGATGTCGCGCAAGAAGGTGCGCTCGCTGGGATCGCAGAAAGACAACGCCACCCCGGCGGCACCGGCGCGGCCGGTGCGGCCGATCCGGTGCACGTAGCTCTCCGGCTCGTTGGGCAGCTCGAAGTTGATGACGTGTGTGATCCCGTCCACGTCGATTCCGCGTGACGCGATGTCGGTGGCCACCAGCACGCGCACGCTGCCCTTCTTGAAACCGGCCAAGGCACGCTCGCGCGCCGACTGGCTCTTGTTGCCGTGAATGGCCTCGGCCGTGCACACCCCGCCGCGGTTCAGGTGCTCGGCCACACGGTTGGCGCCGTGCTTGGTGCGGGTGAAGACCAGCACGCGCGCCATCGCCCGATCGCGCAGCACCTCGGACAGCAAGCCGCGCTTATTATTCGATTGCACGTGCAGCACCCACTGGCTGACCTTCTCGGCCGTGCTGGCCGTGGGCGTGACCGAAACCGTCGCGGGGTTGTTCAGCATTCCGCTGGCCAGCGCCACGATGTCGGGCGGCAAGGTGGCCGAGAACAACATGGTTTGGCGTTTTCGCGGCACCGCGGCCACGATGCGACGGATGGGTTGGATGAAACCCATGTCCAGCATGCGATCGCCCTCGTCGAGCACCAGCGCCTCGACTGCATCCAGCCGCACATGTCCCTGCTGCATGAGATCGAGCAGGCGACCGGGAGTCGCCACCAGAATCTCGGCGCCGCGCCGGATGCCGTCCACTTGCGGCTTCTGACCGACGCCGCCGAACACCACCACGTGGCGCAGCGAAAGATAGCGGCCGTAGGTGGCGAAGCTTTCGCCGATCTGCGAGGCCAGCTCGCGCGTGGGTGCCAGCACCAAAGCGCGCGGGCCGCGCAAACCTTCGCGCCGAGGCGAGCCAGCCAGGCGGGTCAAGATGGGAATGGCAAAAGCCGCGGTCTTGCCGGTGCCGGTCTGCGCGCAGCCGAGCAGATCGCGGCCGGCCAGAAGGAGCGGAATGGCCTGCGCCTGGATGGGCGTGGGCACGCTGTAGCCCTCGGCGCTAAGCGCGCGGCGAATGGGTTCGATGATCTCGAGTTGCGAGAAGGAGCTGATGGTATTCATTTTTCTCTCGGTTGTCCCCGAGAGACGCCATCCGAGCCTGCCTTTTCGCGCAACGATCCGAGACGACCACTTCGAGGTTGGTTACTAACTACGGCAGTAGTGATGCGGGCAAGAACCCGTGAAGTCAAGGTTTGATTCTTTTGATCATCTCGGCCTTGCGCGTGTCCGGAGCGTGGTCACGCGCAGGCCGGCGGCTCGTGCCAGGTTTGCCTGCCGATCGTCGTGGGTCACGAATGCGGTCGCCCCCAAGACGATCGCCGCGGCTACGTGCAGGATGTCGAGCGAATGGGCGCCCTGAATGGATATCGGTGTAGACTCGGCGTCAACGAGGTGAACATGAATCTGCTGGCGCCTTCTTGCCGATACTTCTCCTGGGTTGTGATCTGCTGCCTGTTGGCGTGTAGCAGCAGCTCGAACCCGGGGACCGGGGCGACCGCGGGACAGGCGGGCTCGGGTGCAGGGTCGATCTCGAGCGGGGGCTCTACCGACGTCGCAGGCAGCGCCGCCGCAGGCGACGCCGCGGCGGGAAATCTCGAAGCAGGCAACACCGCGCCGACCAGCGGAGCCGCGGGGAACGTCGGGACTGCAGGTGGTGGCGACACGGGAACCGGAAACGTCGGAGGTACTGCGGCAGGCGCGCTAGCGGGCAACCTCGGAGGTATTGCCGGAGGCGCGGGTTCAGCCGGCAGCAGTGGTGTGGGTGGAGCGCCCGTTCTTCCTCCCCTGTCAAAGTACATCGTCGTCGATCAATTCGGCTACTTGCCCAGCGCCGAGAAGATCGCGGTGCTCCGGGATCCGCAAGTCGGCTACGACGCAGCCGAGAGCTACACGCCAGGCACGAGCTACGCCCTGGTGGACGCTGCAACGGGGACGCAAGTAGTGACCGGCACCGCCACGCCTTGGAATGCGGGGGCCACCGATGCGTCCTCGGGGGACAAGGCCTGGTGGTTCGATTTCTCGTCGGTGACCACGCCCGGCAGCTACTACGTGCTGGACGTCACGCACAGCGTGCGCTCGCCGCAGTTCAAGATTGATGACACCGCCTATCGCGACGTCTTGAAGCAAGCCGTGCGCATGTTCTTCTATCAACGTGTCGGGCAAGACAAGAGCATCGCCAATGCGGGGGTCGGCTGGGCCGACGGACCCAGCCACGTGGGCGCCAACCAGGACCACGCCTGTCGGCGCTTTCTCGACCCGAACAACCCAGCCACCGCCAAGGATCTCTGGGGCGGCTGGTACGACGCCGGTGACTTCAACAAGTATACCAGCTGGACCGCAACCTACGTCCTGGCTTTGCTCCGCGCCTACGAGGAAAATCCAAGCGTCTGGACGGACGATTACAATATTCCCGAGTCGGGCAACGGCGTGCCCGACGTGGTGGACGAGGCGAAGTGGGGCCTCGACTACCTGGTGCGCCTGCAGAACGCAGATGGATCGGTTCTCAGCATCGTGGGCGAAGCCAGCGCCAGCCCGCCTTCGTCGGCCAGCAAGCCAAGCTACTACGGCGACGCGAACACGTCTGGGACTCTGGCGGCGGCAGCGGCCTATGCCTACGGAGCAAAGGTGCTCGCCAGGTTTCCCCTGTATGCGACTTTCGCCGGCACACTGGGCGCAAAGGCGGCAAGTGCCTGGACCTGGGCCGACGCCAACCCGGCGGTCATCTTCAAAAACAACGACTCTGCTTCTGGAACCAGCGGCCTGGGTTCCGGGCAACAGGAGACCGACGACCCCGGTCGCATGATGTGGAAGATCCAGGCTGCCACCTACCTATTCGAGAACACGGGAACCGCTGCCTATAAGACCTACGTCGAGGCGAACTATGCGAAGATTACCCCCGTGCAGCTCACCTGGACCGATGGATTCAATGAGGGCGATGTCGAGGTTGCGCTGTACTACGCCGACCTGCCGGGCGTGACAGCGACGGTTGCTGCCGACATCAAGAGCAAGCTTCTGACTGGAATCAAAGGAATGTTGGCCAACTACACCAACAAAGCCGACCCCTACTGCGCCTATATGAAGGACTACGTCTGGGGTAGCAACTCGACCAAGGCCAATACCGGTAATCTTGTCTATGACATCGTGGTGCACAACCTGGACGCGGCCTCCAGCGCGTCGGCCACCAAGGCCGCAGCCACCTACCTGCACTACCTGCACGGAGTGAACCCCTTCCAGCTCGTCTATCTTTCCAATATGGATTCCTTTGGGGCGACCAACTCGGTCAGCACTTTTTACCATACCTGGTTTGCCGACGGGTCCGCCAAATGGGATCAAGTCGGTGTGTCGACTTACGGACCGCCGCCGGGATTTCTTCCGGGCGGCCCAAATCCAAGCTACACAATTGACGGGTGTTGCCCAGCGGGTTGCGGCTCGGCACAGTACAATGCCGTGTGTACGTCGATATCGGTGGCGCCACCGACGGGGCAGCCCCCGCAGAAGTCCTACAAGGAATTCAACAACGACTGGCCGCTCGACTCATGGGCGGTCACCGAACCGAGTGACGGCTACCAGGTTGGCTACATTCGCTTACTGTCGAAATTCGCGAAGTAGGCTCAGTACGTTCGCACCCGCAATCCACCGCCAAAGCTGGCCACCCACACTTCGTTTGCTTTGTAGGGATTGAAGAAAACCCGCATTGGGTGCGCAAATGGATAGTCCGGGTCCGCAACAAACGTCGGGGACGCGGCCGAGAGATTGCTGGTGCTCCACAGTCCGTTGGTCTCGGTGGTCATGAACATGTGGTTCGGATTGCCTGGGTCGATGGTGCAGGATTCCACGTTGTAGTCTTCAGTGTCACCCTGCCAGAGGTGGGTCCAGTGCTGACCGCGATCGGTGGTTCGATACAGGCCATTGGCGCCTGACGGACCCACGCCGCCAAACTGCTGGAACACGCCGACATACCAGGTCTGTTGCGCAGAATCGTTGGGGTCGATGACGATGTCTTTGGTCCAGTAGTGCATGTTGGCGTCCGAGCGATCCAGCCAGGTTGTGCCGCCGTCGCTGCTCACGAACACGCCCGACGAATCCGTGAACGCGGTGGAGGTGCGCCGCCCGGAATAGGTGGCCACCAGTGTGCCGTCCTTGAGCACTACGATGTTGTAGGGATGGCCTTGGGTGCGCGTCGGGTTCGTCAGTTTGCTCCAGGTGGCCGCTGTTCCTTGGTCGAGCTGGCTGGTGTGGAAAATTCCGCCTAGGGTGCTGTGAACCACGCTGGCGTACATGCTCTTGCCGTCGTTTGGATCGATGGCCATGAAGATCACCGGGTGCCCAAAGCTGTGCACGGTGGTCCAGTGGGCGCCCCCGTCCGTTGACTGCATGATGGCCCCGTTGCCGCCGTCCAGAGTCGCATCGGTAAGCCGATAGCTCATGTACATGTCGTGTATCGACGATGTGGCCGCGTACATCACGCCCGAGGTGGGATGCAGCACCGTCTGGTAGGTCGTGTTCAGGGAAAGACCATTGGCCGACTCGCGCATCCAATGCACGCCGGCGTCCGCGGAACGCACGCTCTTGATGTCCGTCAGCGAGCCGAAGATCGAGTTCGCGTCCTTCCAGGTGAGCCACCAGCCCGAGGTCTGCTCCACGCCCGAGGTCCGGTAGGCTTTGCCCTTGGGAGTGGCTGCGCCCTGGGGATTTTCGTCGAGTGGATTGACGTAGGCCTGATGCCAGTGCGCGCCGCCGTCGGTGCTTACGTGCACGAACCCCATGTCGGTCATCACGACGCGGTCCGCGTTGGTCTTGAGCACGGTGAACCCTTCGGCGCACTCGCCGAAACCCCAATTCTCATCTCCGCCGCTGCCGGACCAACCGGTGGCGATATTCACGTTGCCGGTCGCCTGGAAGACGTTCGACCAGTGCGCCCCGGCGTCAGTGGTCTTGCAGACGCTCGGTGCCCCGGTGCCCGTGTCGGAACCGGCAACGTAGGCGACAGAAATATCGTCCTTGGCCATGCCGACGAACGCCGGCGCCTGGCCGGCAGGAAGATTCGCGGTGAGATCCGTCCAGTTGGTCTCCCCGACATCCAGCCGATACACGCCGATGGTGGCGGATCCGTACAGGTCGCAACCGGAAACGCCGGCCCATGCGTCGCCCGATCCAGCAGTTACCGCAAAGAAGCGCGTGGTGGTCCCTGTCTTGGCCCCGGCGAACGACACAATGACTTCCCCACTCTTGATGCCAGCATGGGGCTGCAGGGCGAAGCTAGTGCCATTGTTGGTCGAGACCAGCAGACCGTCGTTGGTCCCCACATAGATTGTGGTGCCGTCCCAAAATGCTCCGCCCAGAATCACACCGGCGCCGGAGTCCGCGGCCGTGTAGACAGAGGCCAGCTTGGCACCGCCATTGCTCGAGAAATACAGCGTGCCGTAGTCACCCACCAGCAGACGCTGCGTGCTCGACGGATCCACTTCCAGGTAGTAGAGGTCGGTGCCGTTGCCGCCCGTGATGCCAAAAGTCGTGCCCCCGTTGGTCGAAGCCTGCAGCGTTGGCGATTCAGCCACCGACGGGATCCCGTACAGCGTTGTCGCGGCAGATGTGAAACGCATCTGGGCGTTCGACCCGCCGCCCAGTGCGCGAAAATCTATGGTAGTCCAAGTCGCGCCGAAATCGGTTGAATGGAAAACCGCACCCATGTCGGTCGACATGTAGATCTGCTGATCGAATGGGCTGATCTCAGGAACAAACAGCGCCCCGCCGCCGCCGACACCGCGCGATTGCCACGGCCCAGGGACAGTGGTTCCGGTGGAGGTTCCGGTGGTTCCGGTGGTGCCGTTGGTTCCGCCGGTTGGGTTCGTGCCACCGGTGGTTCCGCCCGCGCCGCCAGTTCTTCCGCTCGTTCCGCCGACGCCAGCAGTTCCGCCGATGCCAGCGGTTCCGCCGACCCCAGCAGTTCCGCCGACCCCGGCGGTTCCGCCGGTTGGCATCTTGCCACCGGTACCTCCGCCGGTTGGGCTCGTTCCACCGGTGCCAGCAATTCCAGCTGTGGTGTCTGTGCTTCCACCATGGCCGGCAGATCCGCCAGCGCCCGCGGTTCCGGCGGTGCTTCCGCCGGTCGCGACTGCCCCGCCTATCACCACGGTCCCTCCGATGACGGAGGTTCCACCTGTCACAGCGCTCCCACCGGTCGCGACCGAACCACCCGTGGCGGTCAGGCCACCGCTGCCGGATTCTCCGCCAGTTCCCGACGGTGAGCCACTGTTCGATGACGAACTACAGGCACAATAGACCAGACACAATGCCAAGACAGCGAAGACCGAGGACCGCTTCATGAGAAATCCTCCTCGTCCGATGGTCTCACTGCTGGTCCTGCGAGCAAGCGGATTCTTTGCCGTAATCTTCACGGCCGCGCCGCATCCTGGTGGCGCCGGCTGGCGTCACGGCGAAAGTCAGGGGCGAGACGTGATACACTTCCCGGCACGACGCGCCGGTAGTGTCCGAATCACCGCTCTTCATGAAGGATGAATGCAATGCAAACTGGACGGATTGAAATAGCGAAGCTTCGGTTTGGCATCATGGCCGCTTTGGGCCTGTGCTGCGCAGCGGGCGTCGGCCTTGGCTGCGGCTCAAACAACAACGGCCAGACTCCGTCGGGTGGCACGATCCATTCCACCACGGGTGGCGGCGCAGGCAACGGCGCGGCTGGAAGCGCAGGCAACGGCGCGGCCGGGAGCGCGGGAAGCAGCACCGGTGGTGCCAGCACATCTCCTTCAACTGGCGGCTCGACAGGGAACGCAACGGGCGGGAGCTCGGCTGGTGAGACTGGTGGCTCGGCTGCCGGCGGCGCCAGTGTGGCCGGCAGCTCGGCAACTGGCGGCGTAAGCACAGCAGGTGGCTCGGTGGCCACCGGCGGCGCCAGTGTGACCGGCGGCTCGATTTCTGGTGGTACCAGTGCGACCGGCGGCTCGACGACTGGCGGGGCGAGTGCAACAGGCGGTGCCACCAAGACGGGCGGGACCACCAGCGGCGACGCCGGCTCGTCTGGTTCTGCAACTGGAGGTTCAGCCGCAGGGGGCAGCACTGGCGGCAGCCAAGGTGGAACCAGCAGCACTGGCGGAAGCAGCGGCGGATCCACCAGCACAGGTGCCTGCGCGCCTCGCGTGCTTTCGCTGAGTTCCAACGCCACTGGCTCGGCCGCTGACACGGCTTACGCCCATGTCGAAGTGGACATGGGAAGCGATCTGCCCATTGCAAACGCGGCGCGCACCGTCGAGTTCTGGGCCCTTATCAAGACCACAGACTGGGTCGGTGAAAAGAACGAACTTTACTATTATGGCCCAGTCACGGGAGCCACAACAGGCACGACGTTCGGTCTCGATTTCGGCACCAACGACGTGACAGGGAGCAAGACTAATCACGCGACTCTTAACCCATTCACCAATGGTGGGTTCACCGTTGACAGTACCAATGATCTTGGAATCGACTCGTCGACCAACCAGTGGGTGCATATCGCAATGACCTGGGATCAGACGGTCCTGGTAACCTATGTCAACGGCCTACCCAAGATCACAATCACCGCAACCGGTGGTGTGACGGCACTCAGCACGACCCAGTCGACCTTGTTCATCGGCTGCAACCCGACCAACAAGAACTGCTTCAACGGCGAGTTTGCCGAGTTCCGCGTGTGGAAAGTGGCCCGCAGCGCGACGGACATCCTGGCCAACTACAAGAAGCCGATGACGGGCAACGAAAGCGGCTTGGTCGGCTACTGGAAATTCGACGATGCCTCTACGGCAACCAGCGCGGCGGACTCCGTGACCACGACCGGGCACACCGCCCACCCCGGCACTCTGAAAGCCACGACGCCCGCACAGAACCCGACCTTCGTGGCGCCGACTTCAGCAGTGCCGCTCACCTGTCCGTAAACTACCCCCAGCGAAACCAGCGCAGCCCGAGCACGAAGGACACCACTCCCCAGGCGGCCAGCACGGCCAGATAGGGCAGCGTTCCCATCAGGCCGGCGCCGTCGATGGTCACCGCGCGCATGCCGTCGCACATGGCGGTGAGCGGCAGCGCCTTGATGAAGGGACGCGTGACATCGGGGAAGTGCGTGGACGAAAAGAACACACCGGACAACACGAACATGGGCAGCATCACCAGGTTCATCAGGCCGCTCACGGTCTGCGTATTCTGCGCACGGCACGACACAAGAATTGCGATGGCGGCGAAGCTAGCGCTGCCGGCCAGGCTGATCAGACCCAGCGCCGCGTACGAGCCGGCCACCCGCACGTCGAACACCAAACGCGCAAACAGCATGATCACCACGATCTCGAACGGAATCACCACCAGGCGCGACAGACCGAACGCAAACAGCAGGTGCCGCCGCCGCATGGGCGCGGCCAACAAACGCTTGAGCAACTTGCGCACGCGCATCTCGACGATCACCCAGCCGATGCCCCACATGGATCCCGACATGAGATTCATGGCCAAAAGGCCCGGAATCAGAAAATCGATATAGCGCGAGCCGGGCTCGTGTACCTCTTGATCGCGCACAACCATCGCATCCTGGCGGCCCGCTGCCTTCTGCAAAATGGCGTCGACCGTGGCGCGGCCCAGGCGCGCCTCGGGCCGCGCGGGATCGAAACGATAGCGATACGGCTCGCCCGTCCGCTCGGCCGGCACCAGCACGACCGCCACCTGACCCGAGCGCAGGGCGGCCTTGGCCGCTACTTCGTCCAAGGGCTGAACTTGCACGCCGGCTTTCACGAGCGCGTCGCGCGACTGCGCAGAAATCCCAGGCAGTACGCCGGCCACCACCGGCTCGGGCCCCTTCACGCGAAATGCGATTCCCAGCGCCACCGAGATGAGCACCGGAAATCCGAAGGTCCAGAACAGCACGCCCGGCTCGCGCATCATCTCGCGCAGGCGCATCAGGGTGAGCTGCACCACGGGACTCGGACGTCGCAGCTCAGTCATCGCGTAGTGCCCTTCCGGTCAGCGATACGAACACGTCTTCCAGCGTGGCCTTGCGTGTTCCCAGGCGCAGCAGGCGCTGCCCGCGCTCTTGCAGCAGCGTGCGCAGCGCGGGCACTGCGCGCTCGGGCTCGACCGCGGCCAAGGTCCACACGCCTTCGCCCGACAGGTGTACCTCGGTCACCGTGGGCAAGCCACGCAGGGTGGCCTCGTCGAGCGCGCCCGGTCCGGCGCCCGTTTCCAGCTCCAGCTCGACCACATGCTCCGCGCCCAGCCCGGCAATCAGCTCGGCCGGCGTGCCCAGCCGGATAAGTCGCCCTCGATCCAAGATGGCCACGCGATCGCACAGACGCTGGGCCTCTTCCATATAGTGTGTGGTCAGCACCACCGTACCGCCGCGTGCGCGATAGGCAGCCACCAACCCCCAGATCTGGCGGCGCGACTGCGGGTCCAAACCCGTGGTGGGCTCGTCGAGAAACAGGATCTCCGGCTCGGCCACCAACGCACAGGCAATGGCCAGCCGCTGCTTCTGACCGCCTGACAGCTTGACCACCCAGGCGCGCCGTTTCTCTTCCAACTGCACATCGGCAAGCAACGCCTCCAGCGAGCGCGGTCGCTCATAGAAACTGCGAAACAGGGTCAGCACCTCCTCAACGGTCAGCTTCTCTGGCAGGCGCGTTTCTTGTAGCGCCACGCCCAGCCGCTCGCGCAGCCGGCTTTCGTCGTGCGCCCAATCCATGCCCAACAATTTCACCTCGCCGCTGGTCGGTGCAAGCAGCCCCTCCAGCATTTCTACCGTGGTGGTCTTGCCTGACCCGTTGGGGCCGAGCAGCCCAAAACACTCACCGCGACGAATGGAAAGATCCAGGCCATCCACGGCCAGCACCTCGCCTGCGCGCTTGCGCCCTGAACCGCGCCCCGCCTCATAGACTTTGCGCAAGCCCCGGCACAAGACAGCGGGCTCAGCGTCGAGGGCAGCGGGGTTCACCTGGGTTGCTATAGCGTGGCGACTGCACCTGCGCCACCGGTCGGTAGCGGCCAAGCCACCGCGCTGATCCAAGCAACAACAGAACCAGCAAGACCGCGCAGGCCAGCGACAACGCCATGCCTGCGGCCAGACCTGGCGTGAAGAACTCGAAGGTCACCACATGCCGGCCTGCGGGCACCGCGACTGACAGAAACGTGTCGTTGCCCGCCAGGGTGCGCACCGGATGGCCGTCCAAGGTCGACTGCCACCCGGGATCCCAGCTTTCCAGCACCCGCAGGTACCCTGGCTCAGGGCTGGCGATCGCCACTGCAATCGCATCACTCGACAGCCGCCGATACAGCACGACCGGGGTTCCTGACACTTCCGCCGGTGCAGCGGCGATCGGTTCACGGAAGGCCGGCTTCAGCCAGAGACGGGCGTCCAGATCCGCTGATGGGTCGCGCAGCCGGGCGTGAGTGCGGCTTTCGTCGGCGAATTCCACTTCGTCCAGCCGATAGAACCTGGCCCGATCCGCAGCACCGTCCACGCGATACATCCGCAACCCATCTGCAAACGCTTGCAGCAAGTGAAGGTCTGACCTTTCCTTCATCGTTACCACCAGCCTCACGCCCGCGGCGGTCAATGTGCGTGGTCGCATCTCCCAGGCATCTATCTGCTGTTCATTGCGGCGTTCAGGCAGACCGCTGGTGTCGATCACGAAACGATAGGGACGCGCCAACGCAAACGAGTCGAAGAAGCCGACGTCATCCCACTTGCGGTTGTGCGGACTGTCCAGCGAGTAGTCAATTCCCACCCGACCTTCCCCAACCATCCGTTGCAGATTGGCGGTTTCGGCCGGGCTGGGCTGACCCGTGCGGTTGCGCGGCGACAGGAAGGCGCGGGCGTGCGTCGCCAAATCAGCCACGTGAACCACGATCAGGACCGCAACCGCGATCCCTCCCCAACGCCTGGCCCGACCAGATAGCAGCCGGGCAAGTCTGTCCAGCCCCGCCCCGGCCGCCATCGCCAGGCAGAATGTCACCAGGTACATCAAGCGGGCCGGGCTGCGCAAGAACGTTCCGGGGATCTGGTGCATCAGGGCCTGCCAGAACGGTAGGGACATGGCGAAAGCGGTGCTGCCAGCCGCCACCCAGAACAGCCCCTGGCGCTCGGGCCACTGTCGACGTCGCAATTGCAATAGCGCCAGCCCGCACAAGGCCAGCCAGGGCAGCCAGCCCAGATAGACAAATGTGTCCCAGAAATACGTGATATTGGGATAGCCGCGGAAGGGCTGCCAAGGTCCACGCCGCACAATCGAGGCCCAACCGTCGCGCCAAGGGAGAAAGAAAGAAAGCAACCGCCCGTAGGGCATGGCTACGTCGTTGCTGGCAGGCCCAAGGTCCAGCACGCGGGTGCTTCGGCCAGCCAATAGCAGCATCGGCAGCAACACCACGCTGGCGCAGCCCACGCCCAGCAGCGAGGCCAGGCTGGCCATCGCCGCTCGCCGACGGCTTCCCATCACCCAGGCATAGGCCGTGGCGGTGGCCAGCGCATAGATCACGAGCTGAGGGTGGCCAGCCAGGGCCAGACACCCGCTGGCCAGAGCCAACACGAGCAGGCTCTTCCACGGAGCCGCTGGGCTTGTTAATCCGGGCTCGCGCACCACCCGATCGGTCAGCCAAAGCAGCAGCGGCAGCGACGGAAACACCTCCAACAATGGCAGGTGTCCGGCCAGCACCCGCGCGGCGTAGCAGCCGCAACACGCGAAGGTGAACCCCGCCACGGCCGCGGCCAGGGCGGACATGCCCACCCTCCGGGCGAAAAGCCAGGTGAAAATCAGGGCCAGCACCGCAGCCAGGATCACGCCGGCCGAAAATGCGACATCGGGTTGGAAGGCGAGAAACACCGCCAGGCGGGTCGGTAGAAAAGGAAAGTTCTGCGTGTTCGACCAGAAGGGAGTCCCGAGAAGCTCGCGCGGGTACCAGCCGGGCAGCCCATGCTGTGCGCCCCACAGCGCTTCGCGGGCAAAAGTCATGCGCCGCGCGTGCAGGTCAACGTCATCAGCACCCAGCAGCACCTGATGGCCGGTCAGCACCGACCCTGGGCCGTACACAGCCAGCACGGCCAACACGGCCAACGCGAGGGTGGCGAGAGTAGCAAGCCGGGTCCGCTTATCATCGGTGCGCAAGAGCCCAATCGTCGGCCAAATGCCTACGGCGGGCAAGTCCTGCCTGCGTCTGTGAGTTGTGGACGGCACGAACGCCGCGCCTGCGCGCTTCAATCCGGCTGGGGTCGCTTCAGCGCAAAACCGATGGAGCCGGCTGCTTGTAGAGCAAAGCGACTTCGTCCGCCGTGAGCGCGCGGCTGTAGATCACGATGTCGTCCAGATCCCCAACAAAGTTCCGCCCGCCCCCCGACCAGGTGCCCAGGTAGAGAGCATTGCTTCCTGAATGAATGGTGTCCGTGATCAGCTTCTCACCGTCCAGAACGCCATTCTTGTAGAAAAGTATCTTCATCACGCTGCTGTCCACCACAGCCACAACATGGGTCCATAGGCCAACGTCAAGACAATCACAGTCGTAGTGTTCGTAGGCACTGCTCCCCGCATCGCCAGGGTTGGGATATGCGAAGGAGTATTTCCATGTGGTATCCCCAGCTATCAACTGGGCGTTCATTTCCCAGCCGCCGGAAAGACCGATTTCTGTGCTGATGAGGGTGATGTAGGAATTAGCAAAATCGCCACCCACCACCCAGTCCTGGGGTTGAGGACGCACCCAGAGCGATACGCTCCAATCGAGCTTGGCTTGAGGAAACCCCGACCCACTCACAATCACCGAGTTCCCTGAATTGAAATGGAGTGCATTGCCAAAGTGGCCGGGGATGAGCCAGGTGGCGCCCAAGATGGTGCCATCATAACTGTGACTCGGAATATCTCCGAGCGTGGCGCCACTTCCTTCGTCGCAAGGCCAGTGCGCTTCCATGCCCTGGGTGAGGCTGTTGGGCACCGGAACCACCACGTCGAGTCGTCCTTGTGAACAGCCGGTTAGCGCCAGCGCCAGCAGAGTGAATGTTCGGTGCGATGCCATGACTAGAGCCACGCAATCAGGGTTAGGCTGGGCAGCAAGTCCGGGCGTCCCGAGGTTGCTGTCTGGGCACCAAGAAACCGAACCACTGGATAGGGCTGGGCCAGTTGCGCGTGGACTTCGAGTGCCAGCTCGAAGTGGTGAACCAGGGACAAGCGAAGTCCAGCACCCGCGTCAGCGAGGAAGGCCCAGCGCCCCGCGGTCTGACCTTGGGTGTAGGGCAAGGACGCCCGGCCTTCGGCCGAGGTGTGCTGCGCGCCTGCGCCCAAGGAGAAAAACGGCTGCAAGCGCTGGCCCGCCCGCCAGCGGAGCCCTACCTCGAGTAGCCCGAATTGTTCTGCCAGATCGGCCCATCCTGATTGGGCCTGGACGCGTGCTCGGGTGCCCAGTCCAGCGGCGGTAGCCCGTATGAGGGTGTAGGAACCCAGCGCCAGGTCGAGCCGAACCAAGGGAAGTAGCGCCGGACCCACGCCGTCGAAGCTCGCGACCCCGCTGCCGCCGACTTCGATTGCCCAGCGTGAATCTCGGCGCGAATCGAGCGCTCGGTCCACGAAGCGGGTCACCTCTACGGGCGGCGGCTTGGGCCCAGCAACGGGCTCCCCGCTGCCGACCATGGCGACTTCCAGCAGGCTCGCCCGTAGGAGTTCGATCGCTCGTACGGCCAGGATCTCCGCCGCACGATCGGACTCGGGCTGGTTGGGAATGCGCCTGACCACCGACTTGCCGGTCACCCGGTCGATGACCCATACCTCGACGGATCCCGGTGAAACGTCGCCGAGAATCGCGACCACGGCGTCGACGTTGTTTCCGCTCGCGGTTTGTTCCAGCGATGCGCGCGGGTCAGCCCCGGCCGTCGTGGCTGTGATCTGCACGTCAAACCCCGCCGACACCAACTCGCCGTGGATGCGCACCAGCGCCTCGGCCGTAACCGGCTTGGGATTCGCTGGTCGCACGAGGATGACGGTCGCGGCCCATCCCGCCTGTGCTGCCATGGTCGCAACCAGCGCCAGGCATGCGGTTAGGGCTCGCCGTGCAACGGTCGCGTTCACGGCCCTTGGCGAAGCGCCCTCGCTGCGCCGGCATAGGTCCCGGTAGGAAAGCGCCGCAGGTAATCTTCGGCGACCCTCTGGGCCGCAGCAACTCCCATCAACTCTTGCGTGACGATCATTTTTCGCCCCAGCGCCTCTCCAGCATAGGCCCCGGAAGGAGCCTCTTCAAGGTAGCGTTCGTACCATGACAGCGCCTTGCGCGCGTTGTCTTCGCGCACCTCTTCCTGACGCCCGAGAAGAAAGGCCGCGTCGCGAGCGCGCGCGGAACTCGGAAAGCGACTGCGTTGGGCGAGCAACGCCTGTTTGGCAATGCTATCCCGCCGACGGTAGCGAGCCGCATCGGCCAGGGCCGACAGATCCTCGTCGGATGCTTCAGCCAGGCAACGCGACAATCCGCGCCGTTCCACTTCCCTGAGGATTGAATCCATGTCGCCTGCCACCAGAGCCGCACTCCAGCTGCGAGGCCCGGCAACGACACCGCGCGCATGCGCGTTTGGACGCGGGCCCATCACGTCACCCGCGCTTTCCACAATGTCGCGCTCAGGACCTTGCTTGCCCAGCCCCGTCTCAGGCTCGGGCGAAACCGAAACGCCGGCAGAGGGCAGAACCGCAGCACCGTCTACCTCGCGCAAAACCACTTCTCGCTTCGGGAGGTTGATGGCCAAGCTCTGGCCCGCACTCACTGTGATGGCGCCATCGGAAAGCGGCCCGGTGACCGAGACCCGCCCCTGCTCCATGCGAAGATCAAGCTGCTCGCTCGTGGCATCCCACGCCACCGTGAAGGTTGTTCCTTTCACCGTGATCAAGAAGGGCCCTGCGTCGACCAGCCAGTGCGCGCCCGGGCGATGCGCCACCTTGACCGATGCCGTGCCTCGCTCGATGGCGAAGCGCGCGCCGTTGGCGTCGACCGAGCGCAGACGGCCGCGCGCACCGGCGAGAAACTCCAGCTCGCTCCCCTCGGCGAATCGCAGTCTCATGCCCGCGCTGCCCAACGAGCGCAGGTACCCACCGTCGACGATCTCGCCGCCTTCGACCTGGTAAGCGAGGCTGGTGGTCTTCGGCGCCGCCATTCGAGCGCCAGAAAGAATCCACAACAAGCCACAAGCAGCCGCGCCTACGCCCGTGACGGCAAATGACAGCCTGAGCAGGCGGACGCGCTGGCGTCGGTGCCCGGCAAGGCGCGCCCGAACCGCGTCGAGCCCGCTATCGCGCTGGACGGGAGTCATGGGCGCGATCGCAGAACGAACAAAGTCGACCGCCCGCTCGATCATGGCTGGCACCTTTCCGGCATCCACTTCACGCTCCATAGGGGCCTTGCCTTTCCTCGAAAAAGCCGGCCAGATCCCTGTCGCCCGCGATCCAGCGTGTCACATCGACGACCGCCTTCGCATGTGCGCGCTTGACCGTCGACAACGATATCTCCATGGCATCCGAGATCTCTGCGAAAGTCATCGACTCAAGGTGACGCAGCGAAAAGACTAGGCGTTCGCGTGCCCCAAGCTCGTCGAGAATCTTGTAGAAACGACGAAGTATGTCCCGGGCTTCAGGATCGACCCCGCGGGATGGGGACTCGGGCAGCTCTTTCGGTTCGAAGAGGGCGAGCCAGCGGCCAGCTCGCTTGCGGCGGAGATCCCATTTCAAGATTCGGATTGCGAACGAAACGACGAAGCTCCGCAGGGACTCGGGCTTGCAGATGGTCTTGGCGCGAGCGAAGAGTCGATAGAACACCTCCTGCGTGATGTCCTCAGCTTCGTCCTGGCTTCCCAGAGCGCGGCAAGCCATGTTGAAGACGAGAGGGGCAAATCGATTCCACGTCGCAGCGTGTGCCCACGGCTCGCCGGCCATTAGAGCCCGAGCCAGGTCAGCATCATCAACTTCAGGACCCGGACGCCCAGGCGGAACAATGTAGAGGGGCACCCTCTTGCGACCGACAGACATGTTCGGCCTTCCGTCCGTCCTTTCCATATCCAACAGTAGCAGATCGAGGCGCTGGCGGGTCACCGAGCGACGCCGCATCGAGCCGTCACGATGAGCCTTCGGCATGATTCTGGCTTAGGCGAGACTGACCACTTCAGGGCTTGGAGCCCACGCCCAGCCGTGCAAATATGGCGTCCGCGCTGGAGGAACCCACGATGCGAAAGATACTCGGCCTCTGCTTTCTTGCCCTGACCCTAACCGCCGGAACGGCGCAGGCACAGGGTATCTTCCTCGAAAAAGGGGAACCCGGCGTAAGCGCCGTAGCTGGTGGTGCTGCCATAGGGACGGGGTGGAGTGCTTCCGTGGTCCCCAGTTTCACCTACCGGGGCATGTTTGACGTGGGACTCGACCTTTCCTGGTATGGGTACAACAACAACAACAACGAGGCGAACAAGCTCTCGGCTGTCGGCGTGATGCCGTTCGCGAATATCTACTTTCTCCGCTCCGAGGATGGACCGCTGCCATTTTCTGTTTCTGGCACTGTCGCGGTCGAGAAGCGGATCTTCGTTGGCAACGGTTCGGAGCCCAATCCCGACGGATGGGGCCTGCTGCTGGGCGGCTCCCTCTTCAGACGAATGGATTTCACCAGCACTTTCGCCGGCATTCCCGAGGTATTCATCGCCTACGACCTGCAAGCCACCACCTGGCACAGCGCAGCCGAAGGTGCCAATGCCGCCATTCACAATCAGGGCGAGACAACTGAGTACAAGCACAACGCGCGCGGGTTCTTCCGCGGCAACATGGCCATCAGGAGCGGAAAGCTCATATATACCGTGGTACCATATGTGGGCTACCAGTCCGGCCTTGCGGTCGGCGCCAACCTGGGCGCGATTTTCTAGTTCCAGCACCGGTGCGAGTCACTCAGGCAGACGAACTGTTCGCAAGAAAGAAGAAACTCTCTAGCTTTCACGTCTAAGACACGAGTCCCGTGAGTACTTCCGCCTGCCTCGAAGATAATGTTGGCTTTGCCTGCACCGACCTGCAGTGTCGGCTGGGACGCGAGTCCGCAGTCGCTGTGCGCTGGCTGGGTTCGGATGGTGAGCGGACTGATCTCACTTTCGGACAACTCGCCGCAGAGAGCTCCCGATTTGCGACGGTGCTGGCCGGGCTGGGCGTGGCGCCGGGTGCGCGCGTCTTCATAATGTTGCCCAAGCTGCCCGAGGTGTTCATCGCTTTTCTGGGTGGTCTGAAAGCGCGCGCCGTGATGAGTACTTTGTTCGCCAACTTCGGCGACGAGGCGCTCTTGGATCGGCTGGGCGATGCACACGCGTGCGTCTTGCTCACCAAGCACAGCTTGCTCAAGAAGGTTCATCGCATCCGCGACCGGCTGCCCGACCTGCGCCACATCCTTCTGGTGGACGCGGACGACCACCTGAGCGGCGATATCCTCAGCTATCGCCGTCTCATGCATGAGGCCTCGGCCGATTTCGTGGTAGCGCCCACTTCGCTGGATACGCCGTCGGTCCTGCACTACACCTCAGGCTCGACGGGCAAACCCAAAGGCGTGCTTCACGTGCACGGGGCTTTGCCGAGTATCGTACAGACAACCCGCGATGTCCTCGGCGTGGGACCGGGTGACGTGTTCTGGTGCACGGCCGATGCGGGTTGGGTGACCGGGACGTCCTATGGGATCATTGGACCCTGGGCCGTGGGCGCCACACAGGTGCACTACGGCGGCAGCTTCGACGCCGGCGCTTGGATGACTATCCTCGAGCAGGAACGGGTCAACGTCTGGTACACGGCACCGACCGCGCTGCGCATGCTGATGCGTGAGGAGGCATCGCTGTACGCAGGCCGGCGCCTCGAAGCCCTACGTTACGCGGCCAGCGTGGGCGAGCCGCTCAACCCCGAGATCACCTTCTGGGCTCGCCGTACCTTGGGCAAGGAAATTCACGATACCTGGTTCCAGACCGAGACCGGCGCCATCATGATTGCCAATCGGCCTGGGCTGGCGGTGCGCCCTGGTTCCATGGGCAAGGTGGTTAACGGCGTCGAGGCGGTCATTCTGGACAATGCAGGCCACTCCCTGCCATCCGGACAGCAGGGTCGGCTGTGCCTGCGCCGAGGCTGGCCCTCCATGTTCGCCCAGTACCTCAACCGCCCCGAGGTCTACGCCAGCAGGTTCCACGGCGAATACTACGATTCAGGCGACATGGCGGTGCGGGATGCGGATGGCTACTTCTGGTTCGTGGGCCGCACCGACGACGTGATCAACACCTCGGGGCACTTGGTCGGCCCGTTCGAGATCGAAAGCGTCCTGATGGAATTGCCCGAGGTGGCCGAAGCAGCCGCGGTCAGCGCGCCCGACCCCATCCGCTTCGAGAAGGTCGTGGTCTTCGTCTGCCTGCGCTCGGGGCAGTCTTCTTCGCGCGAGTTGGAAAGCCGCATTCGCCTGCACGTGGCGAACCGCGTATCGTCCGTGGCCAGCCCGCAGGACGTGGTGTTCGTTACCAGCCTGCCCAGAAACCGCAGCGGCAAAATCATGCGGCGGGTTCTGCGCGCGCGTTTCCTGGGCCAGGATGAAGGCGATCTGTCCAGCATGGAAACCTGGCACTCTGGGGAAATCGGCGACCGGCGCGAACGGGTCTAGCGGTCGGTTGTCGTTCCCTTTCTGTCCTGGGCAGATCTAGCCCGGCGTTTTAGGTTGGCGTGTGCGCTCCGACGCGCTATCACTTACGGGGTCGAAACAGGACTGGCGGAGGCCTCTTTCTATGGCGCACCGAAAAAAGCTGGCACTCATTGGCGCGGGCAACATTGGCGGCGAGCTCGCGGCCCAGGCGGCCCGATTGGAACTGGGCGACGTCTATCTGTTCGATATTCCGGATAAGCTGGGCATCGCCCAGGGCAAGGCCCTGGACCTGGAGCAGAACGGATCCATCCTGGGCTACGACGTGCACATCAAGGGCACGTCCAACTGGGACGACCTGGCGGGCAGCGACGTGGCCATAGTGACCGCGGGAATACCTCGCAAGCCCGGTATGTCGCGCAACGATCTGCTGGGGGTCAATCTGCGCATCATTCGTAACGTGGCCGAGAACCTCAAAGTACAAGCCCCCGACTGCTTCGTCATCGTGGTTTCCAATCCACTCGACGCCATGGTGCACGAGATGAAGCGGGCCACCGGGTTCCGCCCCGAACATGTCGTGGGCATGGCGGGCCAGCTCGATTCGGCGCGTTTTCAGCTCTTCTTGGCGCGCGAGGCGGGCGTGGCGGTCAAGGATGTGCGCGCCATGGTGCTCGGCGGTCACGGTGACACCATGGTCCCCGTGCTCAGCTACTGCACCATCAACGGGATCCCAGTCCGCCAGCTGATCCCGCAGAACCGGCTGGACGCGATCATTCAGCGCACGCGCGACAGCGGCGCCGAGGTGGTCAAGCTCATGGGTTCGAGCGCTTACTACGCCCCGGCTTCGGCCGCCGTGCAAATGGCGCGCTCGTATCTCTACGATGAAAAGCGTCTCCTTCCCTGCGCGGTGTACCTGCGCGGCGAGTATGGCGTGCACGATGTCTACATGGGCGTGCCCGCGGTCATCGGCGGCCAGGGGGTGGAGAAGGTGGTGGTCATCGAGCTCGACGCCACCGAGCGCCAGATGTTGGAGAGTTCGATCCAGGGGGTGCGCGAGCTGGTCGCCGCGGCCGAGACTCTGTAGGTCCCGGGGCGGGACCGACACTGGGAGTAGGGATCTTTCTCCTCAATCCCGAGGCATGAATGTGAAGTGTCCCTTGACCAGGTCGATGAACGATTTCACCGGTTCCTCGAATGGATACCCCTGCACACTGTGGCCGTCGAACAGAAAATTAGTGTAATTGGAGCTGCACAGCCCCAACACGATGGCCACCGCGGCCAATGTGAGCGTGAGGGGCGATTCCACGCGAAGACTGGGCTCTGCGCAAACATTCGATGAGAAGTACAACCGCAGAATGGCGACGCAACAGAAGCACGCCACCAAACTGATGGCGTTCCAACGTGCGGAGTCCCACCCGATTAGGTTGAGGCCAACCGGCGCAAGCGTCGCAGCGATGAAGCAGGCCGCGACGATGACCCGCGTGAGCTTCGACAGATCCAACCGACCGATCAGACGCATGCCGTAGAAGATCACGAATGCAATCGCTGGAAACGCCGAAATCATCGAGAGCACGAGGTAGGCCCGGTTTCCCGGGTCGCGCCAGAACGACGGCATCAGTTTGAAAACTGCCTCGCTGACCGGTCGGCTCAGGGTCGCAAAGGCATCGCTGCGGAGGCGAAAATTGGCGACCTGACCGACCGAGGCCTGAAGTGTGCTGATGGCATCGGGACTCTTGGTGCCCACGATGCCGACGGCCGCTGCGGTGCCAAACGCCGCGATGAATCCGAGGGCCGCGTTGGCCACCAGCAAGAACTTCGCACGGTGAGAGATGTCGCCCCGTCTGAACTGAATGACGATATGACAGATCATCGCGAACAGGATGGTGGGGGCGAACATCAGGGTCTGGGCCTCGTGAATGAATGCCAGCATCACGCCCACCGGAATACCCAAGAAGAAGATCAGGTATCGGCGTTCGGACCGGGCCGAAATGAGGATCACGCTGACCACCAGGAGCAACCCGACGTAGTCGAGGTAGCCGATGGCGTTGGCGAGCATGACGACCCCGGGAGATGCGGCAAACGCCAGCACCACTGCCTTGAGCCCGACATCTTCTGGATCGGTGTCAAGCACACGCTTGACCAGCAGGACCATCACCACCGCCACGGCGACGAAGAACAAGATTGCCAGCAACGCCAGGCGATTGTAGCTGTAGGGCCGCGCACCACTCACGAGCCGAATCACCTCGCCAACCAGTCCCCGTCGAATGAATCCGTGACTGTAGTTGAACGTCATGTGCGTCGCGGACCACGAACTGGGCATGCGCAGGCCCTTGAGCAACGACACAAGAAAGACAAGCCACGCGACGATGGCAAAATGTCTTCGCCCATGTGACAGAGCCACGCGCATTCCTCGGCACGCTGTCGCTGCAACACACATGCCATCCATCGCCGCCGCCACAATCGAGTGCTTTCGCTAGGGTTCGCCTAAATTCGGGGGACCGTGGGCGCGACATGACCGCGACATGACCGCCCTGCTTCTCAGGGGCACATGACCCCGAGTTCCAGGCTCAGGGCTGGATGGTCGGCGCGTCGTCGCGCATGAACGTCATCAGGAATGTCTGAATCGCGGTGCGCGCGCTGGGATTCTGGGTCGACACGAAGTGGCCGTCATACTGAAGTTTGCCGGTGCTGTCGACGGCTGGCTGGTACTGGATCTGCGCTGCCGTGACTGGGTCCAGGGTGCCAAAGGGCTGGTTGTCAGTGACAGGCGGATCGATTGGGGCCAGGCCGTAGTTCGCCAGGTAGTCGTCGGCCAGGGGAGTCGCGACCCTTAAGCCCGCCGCCTCGGCGTAGCGCCGCTGCGTCTCAATGGGCGAGTAGCTGTCACTGGTGCCGTATACGTGCAGCGCGTGGCGCCGGGTGACTCCATCGAAGGGCTCGAGAAAGAGATGCCGGCCAAAATTCACGGAGTCCGAACGTTCGAAGTACATTTGCATGAGGTTCAGCACCTGATCGTCCGCCCCGACCACGGCTTCGCCGAGGAGGAAAGGCAGAACGCTGGCCAGATCGACCGGCTGGCTCTTCTGCATGAGCGTGAATATGAGGGTTCCGCCCGTGCCGCTCATCACCCCGGCGCCATAGCCGGCCTGGAAGGCCAGCGCCAGAGAGG
>Ga0265316_10001115_pt1 | contig 29110 bp, 22 predicted proteins | sample 4522metaG_FD_202092 | JGI IMG/M metagenome (GOLD analysis project Ga0265316, IMG submission 202092) | Rhizosphere microbial communities from Carex aquatilis grown in University of Washington, Seatle, WA, United States - 4-5-22 metaG | ecosystem: Host-associated > Plants > Roots > Rhizosphere >...
CCGCGACCCGCTCTTCATCTTCCCGCAAAACGCCCACGAACTCGCTCACGCCCTCGCCCACGCGAGCCGCGACCCGCGGGCCGGCCCTGCGGGCGGCCCGCAATTTCCCGACAGACTCTAGCTAGCTAGTCTTGCCGCTTTCGTTCTTCGAACTTGACCAGCTTGGCGCGCAGCTCGTCGAGCTGCTGGCGTGAGGCGGGCTGGTCAGCCAGGTTCTTCTGCTGTCGCGGATCGTTGGCCAGATCGAAAAGCTCCCAGCGTCGCTCACTGATCTTGTGAGTGAGCTTCTTGCCGCCGTCGATGATGGTCACCTCGTGCGACGGCGTGGCGGTGGAAGGCAGAAGCTCGGAAAAGATCGGTCGGCTGGGCAGAGACTTACCCTCGATGTAGGGCAGCAGGCTGCGGCCGTGGAAGCTTGGCAGGGGCGCGGCGCCCACCAGGTCGACCAGGGTCGGGCCCAGGTCGATGAGCCCGACCTCGTCGTCGACCACCACCGGCTTCTGTCCAGGCACGACGACGAGAAGCGGTACGCGCAGTTGTTCCTCGGTAAGATCCTGGCCGTGGAAGTAGCGCTTGTGTTCGCCCCAGGCTTCGCCGTGATCGCCGAACACCACCACCGCCGTGTTGCGGTCCAGTTTGGTCTCTGCGAGCGTCTTGATGATCTTGCCCGCCCACAAGTCGGCGAACGCGATTTCATAGTCGTACTTTTCTTCCAGTCCCTGCACGCCCGACAGCGAGGTCGGGAACTCGGGATGCTCCATGTAGCTGGAATGCGGCTCGAAGAGGTGCGTCCACAGCACGAAGTGCTCGCCGGTTTGCGCGGCTTTTTGCAGCCGCGCGATCACGCGCGGGACGATGCGGGGCGATGCGATGTCTTTGTTGGAATCGGCGATGCTCTTGGCACCGTCGTCGGACCATTCGGCAAAGCCTTTCGAAATGCCCCGATCGGCGGTGAAGAAGAAGTGCGAGAAGATCCCGATGGGGTGCAGTCCGGCAGCCGCCAACGGCTCGAAGAAGGTGTGGTTGCTGGGCAAGAGGTTCGAGTAGTTGAGTGATTGTTTCTGCCACGCGATCTCGGACGGATAGCGCGAGGTCACCAGCGACGGGAACGAGCGCGGGGTGTTGGGCGCCTGGGCCCACACGTGAGTGAAGCGCGTGCCCCGCTGGGCGAGCGCGTCCAGAGTTGGCGTCAGCGAATGGCCAGGCGGCCGGCCGTAGCCCGCCACTCCCAGGCGATCGGCGCGCAAGGCATCGATGGCGATGATCAAGATGTTGCCGGTAAAGGCGCCGTGCCGAGCCGGCGCAGTTTGCACGCCGGCCGCCGGCGGTTCCGCGCTGGCCGCAGCCGGTTGGGCGTCGCCTCCTTGGCAGTCTTGGTCGATGCCGTCGCCGGGAATGTCCTCGGCACCAGGAAAGACGTCGGCGCGCGAGTCATCGCAGTCGCCGCCACCGAAAAGGGCCGAATAGCCGTCGTGGTCGCGATCGGTCAGGTGCCGCGCAACCTTGAGGGCCAGCCGCAGGCCCCAGCTAGCGTCGGTGATGGCCGCATAGCTGGGCGAGGTTTCCGCGATCTTGCTGCCAAGCACGAGCAGCACGAGCACCGCGAGCGCCATGCCGGCGCGCAAGCCGCGATCGGGCAGGCGCGCGCGCAGCCTCTTGCCAGGCGCCGACCCGTACCAGAAGATTCCGTGGCCAAGGGCAAGCACCAGGGCGGCCAGCCCGGACCACAAGGGCCCGAGATCCAGTACGCGCCAATCGGCGCGCGACAGGGCAGCGACAAAGGCGAGCACGCCAGCCGCTGCAAAGGCGACTAACAGCAGGCCGGTGGCTCCCAGACCACGTGGCGCGGGAAGATGGCGCGTGCGTCGGGCGACCAGGCGCACGCAGGCCAAGCCAGCCAGGGCGGCCACCGGACAGAATGCCAGGGCCAGCCCAGCCGTGGCGATCACGGCCAGCTTGCGGCTGGCCATCTCGGCCACGAAGAGCCCGTGAGCCGCCCCGGTGCCTGCGGCCATGACCAAGGCAGCGGCGGCAACTCCCAGCACAGCCGCCGCCGCGCGGCCGTCCAGGTCGCGATCTTCGCGCAGGGCACGCCAGCCGCCGGGAACAGTCGCTGCCGCGGTGGCCACGGCCCACCCGACAAAGGCAGCCAGCAACAAGCCTGCGGTTCCGTACAGACCCACGGCCAGCGCCAGGACTTCGAACGGCCGGCCACCGTTGCCGCGCGCGAGAATCAAGCATGCGTCCAGGATTCCGGCGCCGAGAGTTCCTGCAAAAACAGACGCACCGCTCGGCCAGTGAAAACGAGATGAAGGCTGCTCGAACATTCGGCAGCGGAGAGTAGCACTAACGGAATTGGTTGCTATCTGCGCTGCGATCTTGATTTTTGTCCTAGAGACGGCTACCTCGGTGTTCGTGTTCACCTCCATGCGTCTGATCGCGAAATCCGGCCCGCTCTGGGCAGTGTGTCTATTGTTTGCCAGTGGCTGCGGCCGGCACGCGCCGGCGCAGGCGGCCACTACGCGTCCTGAGAACAAGTCGCCCGCGTCCAGCCCCGCCGGTCCACCGGCTGATCTATCGGGCTATCGCACGTCGTACGATTTCGTGGCGAATCGGGTGCACGCGCTGGAGCATCGAGCTGGCCGTTTGATGATCGCTGCTGGTGATGTAGGGTTCCTCAAGTTCATCGACGGTGGCTGGAAGGGATCGTGGCTGCCCCTGCAAAAGGACGGCGCGACGCCGGTGGCCTACGTGGCCGGGACTTCGGCCGCCTTTTCCTTTCCGGCGGACGCGGATGGAGACGGCGTGCTGGCCCCGGGGCGGTCCGAGTTGCAGTTGACCCTGACCATGCGTTCCGTGGTCCCCAAGCAGCGTCTATCGGTGTTCGTCAATGAGAAACCGGTCGCCACCCTGGACGTGGAGCAGGCCTTGCGGTCGTACGACGTCGCTGTTCCGGCCGCGATGCTCGCCGCGGGTGACAACCGCATTCGGCTCACTTTCCGCTCGGCGGGCGCCATCGCCGGGGGCAAGCGGGCTGCCGCGGCCATCGCCGCGATCGAGATCGGATTGCCCCGGCCAGCCAAGGCCGCGGTCGATCAGCCAGCCCTGCCAACGGCGGTCGGTGCGACTGAATCTGATCTTGGCGGCGTCCGTCGCCGGGCGTTGGTCGAGCCAGAGGCCTCGCGGCTGTCCTTCTATCTACAGGTGCCAGCTCAGGCAAAGCTAGCTTTGGCCTACGGTTCGCACTCGCCGTCGGTTTCGCTGGCGGTGCGGGTGGCCCGCGACGGTGCGGCTGTGACTACGATTTTCGAGGGTCCGTCGAGCGGTCGCTGGACCGAGGGGGCATGGGATCTGACGCCCTTTGCCGGCCAGGCGGTGCGCCTCGATCTGTGCGCGCACGGGGGCGGCGTGGATTGGGGCGAGCCGCGCCTGATGGTGCGGGCCGCCGTTCCGGCCGCCGCGGGTTCGCGCAAGTTCGACCACATCTACGTCTGGATGATCGACACTTTTCGCGCCGACAAGATGCACGCGTACAACCCCAAGACCAACGTGCTGACACCCAACTACGATGCCTTTGCCGCCGACGCGACACGCTTCGCATGGGCGCAGGTGGCCGGCACCTGGTCGCTGCCGTCGCAGGCGTCGATGCTCACCGGCGTGTACCCGCGCGTGCACAAGGCTACCGTGCAGGAGTCGAAAATTTCGCGCGAGGTGCCTTTTGTGGCCGAGCAATTCAAGAAGGCCGGCTTTCGCACGGCGATGTTCTCCGCCAACGGCTACGTGTCGTCCAAGTGGGGGTTTGACCGCGGCTGGGACGAGAACCGCAACCTCATTCGCGAGAATCTGCCCAACAACGCAGAGACCCTGTGGGGACTGGCCAAGAAATGGATCGTGCCCGCAAAGGCCAAGCCGCAGTTCGTGTACCTGGCGGTGATCGAGCCGCACGTCATCTACAACCCGCGCAAGGAGTTCTTGCTCAAGTACTGGGACAAGCCATACAACGGCCCGATCAAGCCGGTGCTCACCGGCATCCAGCTCGGCAAGATTAAACAAGGAACGCTCAAGGTCAACGCCACTGACAAGGCTTACCTCGAAGCCTTGCACAACGCGGAGATCACCCAGAGCGACTCTGCCTTCGCCGCATTCATCCAGGACCTCAAGACCGCCGGGCTCTACGACACATCCGCGGTCATCGTGATTTCGGATCACGGCGACGAGTTTTGGGACCACGGTGACTGCGGCCACGCCCAGGGTGCGCACCAGGAATTGGTGCACGTGCCGTTCATCATCCGCGCGCCCGGCCTGCTGCCGGCTGGCCGCGTGGTCGACACCGACGTGGAGGCCATGGATCTCAGCCCTACGCTGTTGGCGCTGGCTGGGTTGCCCATCCCGGACAGCATGCAGGGGCGGTCGCTGATTTCGCTGGCGTTCGACGAGGTGGGTGGCAGCCCGGCTGCTGGCTTGACCCAGATCGAGGCCGTGTCACGCGGGCTCAAGACCGGTCGCTTTCGTCTGATTCATTCGGGCGTGGCGCGCATGGAACTCTTCGACGAGCTGGACGATCCGCGCGAGCAGCACGACCTTTCAGGCGAGCGTCCCATCGCGCTTCGTCAGATGCGCAACGTCTTCGGTCTGCTGGTTTTCTTCGAGAATCGCTGGAAGAAGCAGGCGTGGGGAAGTGCGGCAAACGTCGGAGAGGGGTTCTACGTTGGCTCTGGCGGGAAATAGTAGTGGGTGACAAACTAGAAGCCTTTGGGACAGGATTCGTCCCAAGGAAGTAACCTAGTGGCAAGTATGCGGATTCAGCGGTCGTCGAAGCTGGTTCTGGCGGCATGCCTCGTCGGCCTAGCCATCGTGCCGGCCGGCTGTTTCAGGTCGGCAATGCGGCACTCGAAAAGTTGCTCCGACGCGGACCCGAATTGCCAGGCGAGCGGCGACGCGGGCTCGGATGGATCACTCGGTGGCTTGATCGGCGGAATGGGTGGAGGGCTAGTGGGTGGACGAGGGGGCGGAGCAGGCGGTGGGCTGGTGGCTGGAATGACCGGCGGACGTGGCGGAGGGGCGGGCGGCGGAATGGGCGGAGGGCGAGGGGGCGGCACAGGCGGTGGGCTGGTGGCTGGAATGACCGGTGGGCGTGGCGGCGGAACAGGCGGCGGGTCATCCGGTGGCGCGCGTGATGGCGGCGTTGATCGTCCGCCTGACCTGGCCGGAGACGCTCACCGGGACGCCCCGGGCGACCGACCGTCCGACGTAGTGTGTGGCACAAGCGAGATCTGCGGCAATGGAATCGACGATGACTGTAATGGCCTGACTGACTGCTACGATTCGGCCTGCAAGAACCTGCCCACCTGCACCGACAAGAAGAAAGAGATCTGCAACAACGGGATCGACGACGATGGCAACGGGCTAGTCGACTGCAAGGATCCCGCGTGCTTCGGCGATCCGGCCTGCTTCGTATTGGGCCACGAGATCTGCAACAACGGCCTCGACGATGACGACGATGGCTTGGTGGACTGCAAGGATCCGGACTGCTTCAATGATCCGACGTGCATCGTTCACTCGGGCACCGAGATCTGCGACAACGGCAAGGACGACAACGGGGACGGGCTGGTGGACTGCAGCGATCCCCAGTGCAAGACTTTTCCGGCATGCCTGAGCGCGGCCTGCACGGCTGATGTGGACTTTGGCGCGATTGCCAGCTCAGGGGCCTCGGTCACGCGCACCATGTCCACTGTGGGCGCGACCGCGAGCTACAACACCTGTGCCCCGCCGGGTGGCGTGGCCCGTGTGGCCAGCTTCAACATGGCTGCCACCGCCGATCTCAAGCTCGACTTTTCGCAGGGCAAGGGCTCCGCGCATGTGGTCGCTGTATTTCGCGCCGGGGTGGGGCAGGCCTGCGACCAGAATCTAGTCGAATGCGTGCGCGTAGGTCAGGACGCGACGGCCAGTCACACATTCAACGGGCTCGCGGCTGGCAGCTACTGGATCATAGTGCAGTCGTTCACCGGGACTGCGGGATCGACCAGCATCACGCTGTCGACTGGCAAGACCGCCACCCCCGAGATCTGCAATAACGGAATCGACGACGACGGCGATGGCGCCATCGACTGTGCCGATCTGGACTGCGCCAGCGCACCCAACTGCAATCCCTGCATCCCTGACATCAACCTGGGCGCCATCGTTGTGGGCGACACGCCAAAGAGCGCAGTGGTGGACACTAGCAAGGGCAGCAATCGTTACCACCCGAGTTGCGCCGGCGATTCCACGGGCAAGGACATGGTGGTCCGTTTCACCGTCAAGGATACCGTTGGTATTATTCTCGACATCACCCAGATTTCGGGGGCTCACGCCTACGAGGTGTACGATATGCCGAAGGCGGGAGATGCCTGCGACAGTGGCAGCATCGCCCAAAACTGCTACGACCTTACTGGCCAGACGGGTGTCGAGGCGAGTTGGTGGCCCTTCGCCGCGGGCGAGCATCTCCTCATCTTCAAGGCAACGGCCGCCGGGGAAGAGGGTCAGATCAACTTGACTGTATCGGCCTGGGCCGGCCGAGGAGTCGAGATTTGCAACAATGGGCTCGACGACGATGGCAACGGCCTGGTTGACTGTGATGACCCGGCTTGTGCGACCGCCGTTAACTGCCAGGCCCTGATGTGCCTGCCGGACGGCAACTTGGGCGACATCGATATCGGTACCAGCAAGGCGGTTAACGTGGATTTGACCGACGCCACACGAACCTTCTCCACCTTCTGTGGCAAGGGCGATGGGCATGGCCGTGTCTATCGGCTCAATCTCTTGAGCCCCATGGGGCTGTGGGTCCAGTGTACCGAGACCGGCGACCAGGTCCTGCAAATCGGCGATCAGGTCGACCCGCTTGATCCGTGCGAAGCCCATCCCAACGACTGCGTGGATCTGAGCCGGCCCTTTGGTTGTAACTTCGTCATCCCCAACTTGCAGCCTGGCCTCCACAACCTGCTGGTACAGGCTTTCACCGCCGGAACTGAGGGCACCATGAACCTCTCGTTGACCGGTTTGTCCGAGACGGCTTCGGAGATCTGCAACAATGGGATCGATGACGACGGTGACGGGGCTATTGACTGCTACGACCTCAAGTGCGCGGGCGATCCGAGCTGCGCCAAGCTGGTGTGTCAGCCAGACAAGGCGCTGGGTATCTTGCCGCTTGACGGCTCGCTCGCATCGGTGGCGCTCCAGACATCAGGCGCCTCCGACAAACAAACCATGAGTCCATGTGTGTCTGGCAAGGGCGGTGGCGATGCCGTGGTTGGTTTCACTTTGACGACCAAGGCCGATCTAACCTTTGATTGGGCCCAAGTCGGTAACCACGCCCTGGTCATCTATCAGCAGCTCAACGCCAGCTTGCCTTGCGAGGCCAACACGCTCATCGACTGCCATGCCACTGCAAGCGCATCCACGGGCACCTACCAGCTTTCTGGACTTGCGCAAGGCAAGTACTATCTGGTGGTGGATGCGGACAAGGCTGGCAGCGAGGGCGGCGTCATCCTGCAAATAGGCGGGCGCCCCTCGCCGTAGGACTTGCTACAGGCAAGCGCCGTAGACCTGATAGTCAGGATTGGTCAGCCGGGTACAAGTCTTTGCGCCGGCGCAAATGGGATTGTCCCATCGGCAGATCGCCTGGCATGAACCCTGGCTGCCGCGATACACGCACATCAGGCCGGGCAGGCAGTCCTCGTCTGTCGCACACGAAATGCCAACCGCACCCGCGCGGCTTGGCGCAAGACACGCGCAGTCGGTGATCTCCCCAGGATAGATGAAGCAGAGCAGGCCGGGGGCGCAGCCCAGGGTAGCGTCGCCGGTTGGGTCGCAGGGATGCGAGCAGATGCGGAGTGATGTGCTGGTCTGGTCGCAAGAAACGCTGGTATTGCAGAAAGAGCGCGAGGCAACCCCACAATCCGAGTCAGTGTTGCACAACTGCCGGCAAGTCTTGAGCGGCTGCACAGCAGTCGAGCAGGCCGTGAACTCGAAGCAGGCCGAGCCGGGGGCGCAGTCGGTGATATCGGTACACGAATCGCCCGGTTTCCCCTGGCCGGCGCCGAAGCAAAGTGTTTCCGGCCCGAAGTAGTTGTCGCACACCAGGGCGCAGGTGCAGGTCGCCGCGGACGCCATGGGCTGGCAGGACGGGTGCACGTCCACCGTAGCGTAGGTCACTTGTCCGGCCCTGAGCGGTTGTGGACTGCTGGTGCCACTGCCCAAGGCCGCCTGCGTCCCGTCGATGGCCTGCACATCAAAAGTCACGTCGTCTTTGAAAGTGGAGCGAAAGCTCATCGAGAAGGTGACCGGTATGGCAGGGCCGAGCTGCAGGAGAGTCGTCGGTGACCGCGGGCTTTCGGGATAGAGGAGCTGTTCGCTGTTTGTCCCGTCGGTCACGTTGACCCGAAGCTGAGCTGCGTTGGCAATCGAGTGCACGCTGCTGAACACCGACACCACCACAAACGACTTGTCATCCGAGCAGGCGGCCGCCAGCGCAGTAAGCAACAGCGCCGTACGCGTGAGCAGCGTCCGCTTCATGGCTGGAACTCGCGATTGCCGAGGATAGTGTTTGGCGCAGACTGTCCGCGATCGGTCAGCACCAGAATCACCACGCTGGCCGCCACTGCGGTCCCGAGGGCAGCCCAGAACCACCATTGTCTTGCGATGGGCTTGCTGGCCCGATCCTCGGTTGGTGATGCCTGTGCGACGTCGAGGCCGGGTGACGCCGCGGGCGGCACACTGGCGCTAGGAAGGACGGTCGTTTCGGGCGCAGGCGAGGTGGGTGTTGCGGGCAGGCTGCCATCCGCGAGCGCCGGGGCTGACCCGGCCAGCAACCCGGCCAGTACAAGCGTGGGTGCGGTCGGGATGGATCTCAAGCGCTCGTTCTCCTTGAGACTTGAGCTAACTCCGCGCGCCGGTTGCGGTCAAGCGCTTCCGGGGCCGGATCCGGTTGCCGGTTCCGGACACCGGGTTTTTCTAGTCGTAGTACTCCAGCCCCAGATGCGTGATCAATTCCTCGCCGCGCAGGTGGCGCAAGGTGTTCTTCAACTTCATCAGTTGAATGAACGTGTCGTGTTCGGGGTAGAGCTTCTCGGCAGTCATGGGGCTCTTCCAGTAGAACGACAACCACTCCTGAATGCCGTGCATGCCCGCACGCTGGGCCAGATCCATGAACAACGCCAGGTCGAGCACGACCGGCGCGGCCAGGATGGAATCGCGGCACAGGAAGTTGACCTTGATCTGCATCGGGTAGCCCATCCACCCGAAGATGTCGATGTTGTCCCAGCCTTCTTTGTTGTCGCCGCGCGGGGGGTAGTAGTTGATGTGAACCGAGTGGTACATTTTGCCGTATAGGTCGGGATACAGGTGGGGCTGCAGGATGTGCTCGAGCGCGCCCAGCTTGGAAACTTCTTTGCTCTTGAAGGACTCGGGGTCATCCAACACTTCGCCGTCGCGGTTGCCCAGAATGTTGGTCGAGTACCAGCCGTTGACCCCGAGCAGCCGCGCCTTGAACGCAGGCGCGAGCGAGGTTTTCATGAAGGTCTGGCCGGTCTTGAAGTCCTTGCCGCCGACCGGCACGCTGTTCTTCTTCGCCAGTTCCAGCAGGGCGGGGGTGTCCACGGTCAGGTTGGGTGCGCCGTTGGCGTAGGGCACGCCACACCGAAGGGCGGCGTAGGCGTAGATTTGTGACGGCGCGATCTCGGGATCGCTGGCCGCAAGTCCCTTCTCGAAGGTGGCCAGCGTCGCGTGTACCGCTGCCGGCTGGCGGTAGGCCTCGGTCGATCCACACCACACCATCACGACGCGTTCGACTTTCTCGCGCTTGCGGAAGTCGTTGATGTCGCCTATCACCTGCTCGGCCAGGTCCATCTTGGACTTGCCCTTCTTGAAGTGCGTGGCGGTCAACCGCTTGACGAAGTTCTGCTCGAACACAGCTGTCATGGGACGAATGCCCGAAAGGAAGTCCTTGAACTCGGCCAGGTGCTCCTTGGAGAGGACGCCGGCCTTGCTGGCGGCCTGATAGGCATCGTCCGGGAAGAGATCCCAACCGCCAAAAACGACGTCTTCAAGTCGCGCGAGCGGTACCAGTTCCTTGATGAGCGGCGATCGGTTGTCGGTCCGTTTTCCCAGGCGCACGGTTCCCATCTGCGTGAGCGAGCCGATTGGCTTGGAGACACCGCGGCGAATGGCCTCGACGCCTGCCATGAAGGTCGTGGCGACTGCGCCCATGCCAGGCATGAGTATGCCTAGCTTCCCGGTGGCAGGCTTGATCTCGACGGTGGGTCCGGACTGAGTGAGTGGCATGTGAGTCATTCTCCTTGTGTTGCAGTGAGCCCGTCTCGGGCTCCAATCTTGTCGCAGGGCGTGCACAACGCAGATCCCGCGGCAAAATGCGATTCGGTGACTAGCAAGCGGCGGGCCGAGCCACGACTCCAAGAAAATCGCATCATTTGCCACACAGGTGGTGGGAATGTGGTAAGAAGCTGCCGCTTTCAACACCACACGCTGACCGAGTGGGCCGCGCGTGCCGACCCGGACGGAAACGTCCGGGCGGTCTTCGGCCTTCGATGACGTCAGCGGCGGACAACAACGCGAAAGGAAAACATGGATACGAACGAGAAGGACCAGGCGGCCATGATGGCGGCCGAGACCCCGCCTGCCACTCCCGAGAACCCGATGGCGGCCATCGACACGCCGCTTAGCATGCGCGACATGATGGAGGCGGGAGTTCACTTCGGCCACCAGACCAAACGCTGGAACCCGAAGATGAAGCCGTACATCTTCGGCGCCCGCAACGGGATCCACATCATCGATTTGCAGTTTTCGGTGAAGGCCTTCCGGCGCGCCTTCGACTTTCTGGTCAAGACGGTCGCCGAGGGCAAGCCGGTGTTGTTCGTGGGCACCAAGAAGCAAGCACAGGACGTGGTTCGCGACGAAGCACAGCGCAGCGGCCAGTTCTACGTGACCAACCGCTGGCTGGGCGGCACGCTGACCAACTTCCACACAGTCAAGGCCTCCATCGAACGTTTGCAGGCCATCGAGAAGATGGGCACCGACGGAACCTTCGAGCGCCTGACCAAGAAAGAGGTCATCAACCTCACGCGCGAGCAGGAGAAGCTGGAAAAGGCGTTGGGTGGTATCAAGGCCATGGGCGAGTTGCCCGGTGCCGTGTTCATCGTCGATGTAGTCAAGGAGCACATCGCGGTGAGCGAGGCGCGCAAGCTGGAGATCCCCATCGTGGCCATGGTGGACACCAACTGTGACCCGGACCTCATCCAGTACGCCATTCCCGGCAACGACGACGCCATTCGCGCCATTCGCCTGTTCGCGGCCAAGGTGGCCGATGCCTGCATGCTCGGCCAGAAGCTAGCGCGTGAGCGGGCCTCGGCCGCGCACGCGCAGGGCGAGGGCGAGAATCAGGTGCAAACCATCCGCGTGTCGTCTGGTGGTGAAGGGCCGCGGGTCGAGGTGGTGTCGCGTCGGCGAGGCGACATGCCTGAGCCAGAGGCGGCCGCGTCCCCCGGGGACGAAAGCGAGAAGTAGCTCCCGGTTTTTTCGAAGGCAGCAGGAGACGATTGAGATGAGTGAGATTACTAGCCAGATGATCAAGGACCTGCGCGAGCGCACCCAGGCCGGCATGTCCGATTGCAAGAAGGCCCTGCAGGAGTGCGGCGGCGACATGGAGAAAGCCGTCGAGTATTTGCGCAAGAAGGGTGTCGCTCAGGCTGCCAAGAAGGCCACGCGCATCGCGGCCGAGGGCATCATTGCGAACTACATGCACGGCTCACGTATCGGCGTGCTGGTCGAGGTGAATTGCGAGACTGACTTCGTGTCACGCAATCCCGATTTTCAGGCCTTCGCGCGCGAGGTCGCCATGCAGGTGGCAGCTATGAGCCCGCAGTATGTGGCGCAGGATGAAATCCCGGCGGCCGTCATCGAGCAAGAGCGTTCGATTCGCCTGGAGCTGGCGCGGAAGCAAAACAAGCCCGAGCCGGTTCTGCAGAAGATCGTCGAGGGCCAGATGGCCAAGTGGATCAAAGAGGTTTGCCTGCTCGATCAGGTGTGGATGCGGGACAGCGAGGGCAAGAAGGACATCCGCGGCCTGCTCACGGATTTGGTGGGAAAGATCGGCGAGAACATCAAGATCCGGCGCTTCATGCGCTACGAAGTGGGTGAGGGGCTGGCCAAGCGAGCCGACGATTTCGTCGACGAGGTGAAGCGCCAGGCCGGTCAGGCCTAGCGAGGCTGACGTGGGAACGGAGTCGGGAAAGCGAAGACCTAGGACCGGGGGCAAGCGCCCCGGATCTACGGATGGTGTGCTGCCGGTGGGCGTCGGGTTGGCGGCGGCAGTGGCACCGGCCGCTCCGTCCGCGACGCGTCCGCCTCTGGCTCCGGGGGTCAAGTACCGGCGGATTTTGCTAAAGCTCTCGGGCGAGGCCTTGATGGGCGGCAAGGGCGGGGGTATCGATCCTGTGGTGCTGGCGCAAATCGCCGATGAGCTAATCGACGTACACAGTCTGGGGGTCGAAATGGCCCTGGTCATCGGCGGCGGAAACATTTTCCGGGGCGTGGCGGCCAGCACGGCTGGCATGGACCGGGCGAGCGCTGATTACATGGGGATGCTCGCCACGCTCATCAATGCATTGGCCCTGCAGGATGCACTGGAATCGCGTGGGGCCAAAACCAGGGTGCTCTCGGCGCTGGAAGTGCAGAAGGTGGCCGAGCCCTACATTCGCCGCCGCGCCATCCGGCACCTGGAAAAGGGACGCTTGGTGATCTTTGGCGCGGGCACGGGCAACCCATTCTTCACCACCGACACGGCCGCTTCCTTGCGCGCGATGGAGATCGGCGCGGACATCGTGATGAAGGCCACCCGGGTTGACGGCGTGTACGACAAGGATCCGCAGAAATTCCCCGACGCGCGCCTCTTCCGGCGCCTGTCGTATTTGGATGTGCTCAATCGGAAGCTGGCGGTCATGGATTCCACGGCTATTTCGCTGTGCCATGACAACAAGCTGCCCATTCTGGTCTTCAACATGACCAAGCCGGGCAACGTCCGGCGGGTCGTGCTCGGGGAGCCGCTCGGCACCCTCGTCGTCGAGGACCGGCGCGAACCGCGCACCAGCTATACCGGCAGTCTGCCGGTGGCGGAGGAGGAGCGTTCCCATGGTAAGTGACGTTCTCAAGGATCTGCAGGCGAACCTGGACAAGGGGATCGACGCGCTCAAGAAGGATTTGGGCAAGGTGCGCACCGGGCGGGCCAATGTGGCCATCCTCGATGGACTGCGTGTCGACTACTACGGCACGCCCACGCCACTCAACCAGGTTTCATCGGTCAGCGCGCCCGACCCGCGCCTCATCACCATAAAGCCCTGGGAGAAGTCGCTTATTCCCGAGATTGAGAAGGTGATTCGTTCGTCGCAGCTCGGCCTCAACCCGTCTTCCGATGGTGAAGTCGTGCGCTTGCCTATGCCTCCGCTGACCGAGGAGCGGCGCAAGGACTTGGTCAAGATGGTCAAGAAGATGGCCGAGGACTCCAAGGTGGCCCTGCGCAACGCCCGCCGCGATGCCAATGAAATGCTGAAAGAGTTTCTCAAGGACAAAGACATCACCGAGGACGAGGAGAAGGCAGGCTTGAAGAAGGTGCAGGAAGCCACCGACGCGGCCGTGACCAAGGTCGACGACGTGGTCGCCAAGAAGGACAAGGAGATAATGGAAATTTAGCCACGAACCGCCTCGAGCACGGAGGCGACGGCGGCCGACGATCTCGCGCAGAACCCTGGAAGGGTTCCGCACCTCCCGCGACAGCCTTTGGCGAGCAAAGCTCGCCTGCGCCCACGCGGATGGGCCGCTGGCCGTGTCGGTCGGGCCTGCGCTTCCGGTCCTCAAGTACATCAGTACATTCCGGTCCGGCGACACGCGCGGCGCAGCCGCGGGTAGGGGTGGCGGGGTGGTCCGTCGCTAGTCGGCCCTCCTTGCCAGCAGCCCGGCGAAGGCGCGGCGCAGCCGCGGGGGCAGGTGGCAGGGTGGGCAGGTCCGAGTGCCCGAAGGGCCTTGTCGGCCGGATGCTAAGAGACATTGCAGTCCGAGTTTCGCCGACGTGCGGCGAGACCCTAACTCATCGGCGTTGATAGCGACTTCACGCCTGTTTGGCAGCCGCGATTCCATTGGGCGCTTCGCGGTCAAAAGTGACCCGGGCGAGGTCCAGCTGGTTCATGGCAAAGCGTAGGGTCGTGCCGCTGCCGTGCAGGAGACCTTCGCGCTGAAACAAATGGTAGGTGCGCATGCCTTCGCGTGCCGGAGGATCACCCTGGGAAACCTTGCCGGGAATACCGCTCACAATGAGGATTCTCTCACCTGGCTGCAGCAGGAAGCCTGGGTCGATCTGACCCATCACCGAGCCGCGCTTGCCTGGCATGTTCACAATGACCTGCAGGCCCGCGGTGCTGACCGGCGAGGCACCCGTGTTGGCGAGCACGAACCATTCCTGGTTGACGCGCTTCTTGTCGGGCGCCGCGTGGACTTCTTCAAAGATGAGAGGCATGCGCAATAGTTTATAGTCGTGTCACCCAGGAGGGTAAATGGCCAAGACTGAAATTCGCGTAATCTACGGCGACACCGATCAGATGGGCGTCGTCTACTACGGCAATTACTTGCGCTTCTTCGAGGCGGCGCGCAATGACTTCCTGCGCGAAAAAGGCGCGCGCTGGCGTGATGTGGAGAGCACACATGGCGTCTACCTTCCGGTCGTCGAAGCCAAGGTCAACTACAAGCGGCCTGCCTTGTATGACGACCTGCTGGTCGTCGAGATCAAGTTGGCCGAGTTGGGCCGTGCATCACTGCGCTTCGAGTACAGGGTGTTGCGGGGCGACGACCTGCTAGCCATCGGCCACACGATCCACGCTTGCGTGGACAAGCAGGGTGACATCCGAGAGTTCCCGGCGGAGCTCTCCGAACGCCTCCGGCCCTGACCGGTGAATCAGCGCAAGGGCTTCTGTCTGCGAGGCTCCGTGCTACAGTTGGACGAAATGCCGAGAGTGAACGTTGACATTCCCCACCGCCTTTCGCGCGATGAGGCCAGAACTCGCATCATGGGAGCGACCTCTCGGCTGGAGAGGGAGTACAGCGCAACTTGCCGTTGGGATGGTGAAACGCGGCTGGTGGTCACGCGCGCGGGGCTGAAAGCCGCTCTGGATTTGGAGGAAACGCACGTGCGGGTCGCGCTTGATCTGAGTTTTCTCCTCGGTCCGCTGGGGGGGAGCATCCGCGCCGGGCTCGTCCGCCAACTCACCGGCCTTCTCTCCTGAAGCGCCATCCTCGGCAGGCGGAGGGAAGGCGCGGACCGCCCCAGAAGGGATACGCCTTCCATGATCAAGCCGCGCACCCAATCGGAACGATTGGTGGTGGTGGACGTGGTCCAGGTCGTTTTCGTGGCCGTGGCCGACGATGATCGCTCCGGCCACGGCCACGACCACGGCCACGTCTAGGACCACGACCTTCTGCGGCTATCGCGGAACTAGGATTCAATCGCGCCCCTTTACCCGGGATCTGGCCGCTGATATATAGATGGCGGTGCCCCGCGAACACTCGTTGTGTTGGCAGCAAAACCCGCCCGCTTCGTACCCGACGGAGAAACGCATGGATTTTCGCAAGCACGTGTTTGGTTTCGCAGTCACGATGGCTTTGCTCAGCGTCGCCCCGTCGGCGCAGGCACAGCTCACCAGCGGGCCGATTGATCTCCAGATATTCCGGCCGGCGACCGACTCCAAGGGCTATGTCACCCTGAATGGTGCCCAGGTTCTGGCGCCGCTCGACGTTTCCTTCGGGCTGGTTTCGACCATTGCGTGGCGGCCATTGCAGCTCAAGGGGGTCGCGGCCGGCGGGGTCGTCGGTGCGGACGGCAAACCGATCGCATCGTCTGTGACGGTCAACAACCTGATCACCACGACCCTGCAGGGGGCTGTCGGCCTCATCCAGGGAGACCATCTGGGTCTGCAGATCGGCCTGGCACTGCCCATCGTCGTGCTCACGGGCTCGGGCCTGCCCGTGGACACCAACAACACCCCGATTGTCAACGACGACATAGAGCACCAGATGGACGCGCAGGGGATCGGGGATCTGGTCATCACCCCCAAGATTCGCCTCATCAATCCCAGCCGAAAGAAGATCGGCGTCAGCCTGATCCCAGCCATGGTGTTGCCGACCGGCGACTGGAAGCACTTCATGGGAGAGAATCAGTTCATCTTCCAGCCCTCGGTGGCGGTGGATGCCAACTGGGGCCGCTACGGGGTGCTGCGAACCGCGATCAACGTCGGGGCCAGGATACGCACCAAGGGCGCCTCGACATTCGTGGATAATTCCACATCGTTTGCTCGGTCCATCACCGTTCCGGACCCCGCTAACCCCAACCCCCGCACCGCCCCATTTGGGCTTCCTCTTCAGCCCAACACCAACCAGGGAATCAAGGTCGGCAATGAGATCTTGGCCGGCTTGGGCGTAGCCTGGGGTGTGGTGCCGTTCCGCTTCGACCTGGTGGGCGAAGTTTACGCCTTTGAGGGGCTCGGCTCGAAGATCATCGCCGCGAATCTCACCGAATCGTCCATGAAGCCGGGCGGCGAGGCCATCTTGGGCATCAAGCTATACCTGGCCGCCAACTCGTTCTTCGAGGCCGGCGGCGGCTACCAGATCATGCCCAGCTCGTATGGGGCAGCCAAGGGCCGCATGTTCTTGGGATTCATATTCGAGCCTGGCATGGGCGACCGGGACGGTGATGGCATCAAGGACGACGTGGACAAGTGCCCCGACGATCCAGAAGACTACGACGACTTCGAGGATGAGGACGGTTGCCCCGATCTGGACAATGACAAGGACGGCATTCCCGACCTGCTGGACCATTGCCCCAACGAGCCAGGACCGGAGAGCAACCACGGTTGTCCCGAGCACAAGATTCACGATCGCGACGGCGACGGCATTCCTGACGAAGTTGACAAGTGTCCCGACGAGCCCGAGGACTTCGACGGATTCGAAGACGAAGATGGATGCCCGGACCTCGACAATGACAAGGACGGCATCCCGGACAAGGTGGACCTGTGTCCCAATGACCCCGAGGACTTCGACGGATTCGAAGACGAGGATGGCTGTCCCGATCTTGACAACGACCACGACCGCATTCCCGACAAGCTGGACAAGTGTCCGAACGAGCCGGAGACCTACAACGGCTTCGAGGACGAGGACGGCTGCCCGGACAAGGGCTTGGTGGTCGTGCAGCGAGGCAAGCTGGAGATCATGGACAAGATCTACTTCGAAACCGACAAGGACGAGATCTTGCCGCGATCGTTCCCGTTGCTCGACCAAATCGCCGGGACCATCAAGGGCCACCCGGAGATTCGCCTGATCGAGATTCAGGGCCACGCTGACGAGCGCGGCGATGACGAGCACAACCTGGACCTGACAGATCGGCGTGCAAAGTCCGTCATGCGGGCGCTCGAGGACCGTGACGTCTCGGTGGGAAGACTGCGTGCCAAGGGCTATGGCGAAACCAAGCCGCTTTGCACACAACACAACGAGGATTGCTGGAGCAAGAACCGTCGCGTTGAGTTCATCATCATCCAGCGCCAGGACGAGCAGATTCTTCAGAACGACGCTGGTCAGTAGTGCCGCCCCGCCATCCGATAGTTTGAGTCGTCTGATAGGTGAACCCGAAAGGGTTCGCTTCGCCCTTCTGCCACGCGCTGTGTCCTCGGTCGGCATAACTCATTGATATAATGAGCTAATCTAGCAAAACCTTCTTCGAGCCTGATCTCCCCTTGACTAGCGCAAGCTGCGAGCTAATACGTCGTGCCACTTTTTCTGGGGCGCGGGTTTCGATTTGCCTCTGCTGCCACGCGAAAAGATTGACGATGTCCGCGATCGTACGAATATCGTGGATGTCGTCAGACGGTATGTGGAGCTGAAACGGGCTGGCACCGGAAGCTGGAAGGGGCTGTGTCCTTTCCACGCGGAGAAAACCCCTTCATTCAACGTGCACGAGCAGCGGCAATATTTTCACTGTTTTGGCTGTGGCGAGAAAGGCGACGTGTTCTCGTTTCTGGTCAAGATCGAGCAGCGTTCATTCATGGAAGTGTTGCGCGAGCTAGCTCGTCAGGCGGGCGTGGACCTGCCCGAAGTCAAGCAGTCTCCCGCAGAGCGACAGGCAGCAGCCGAGGCAGAGTCTGAGCGCGAGCGGATGTTGCGCGTGATGGACGTCGCCACCAGTTTCTTTGAGGCCCAGCTCGCAGGTCCGGCGGGCAGCGCGGCCCGAGCCTATTTGGAGAAGCGGGGAATTTCCTCGGCTGTGCGATCCCGTTTTCGGCTTGGCTATGCTTCTCCATCCTGGGACGCGCTGCAAAAGCATCTTGCCTCGCTGCAGATTCCTGGCACCGTTGCGGAGCAACTGGGTTTGGTGGGCGCCAACGAGCGTGGCCGCTACGATTTCTTTCGCGATCGCGTGATGCTGCCCGTGCTTGACCGACAAAAGCGTCCGGTCGGGTTCTCGTCGCGCTTGCTGGACCCAAATGCCAAAGAGCGCAAGTACGTCAACTCGCCTGACTCGCCGCTGTTTCACAAGAAGGAGAATCTCTACGGTTTGCACGTGGCACTGGAAGTCATTCGGCGCAGTGGCACCGCCATCGTGGTGGAGGGTAACTTCGACGTGCTCAGCCTGCATGAGGCCGGGATCGAAGAGGCCGTTGCCCCCATGGGTACGGCCTTGACCAGCGAGCAAGTCAAACTGCTCAGCCGCGCAGCCAAGCGTATTGTCGTCGTGTTCGACGGTGACGCGGCGGGCGCGCGGGCTGCCGAGAAGGCCATCCCCGTCGCCGTGGAGGCTGGTTTGTTCTTCGCCGAGGCCGACGCTGACGGTCGCGTGGCACAGATGCCGGCCGGTGTTGACCCTGACGACTTCGTACGTGCGCAAGGCGCCGAGGCCTTCCGCTCTCTCGTCGAAGGGGCGCGGCCTATGCTCGACCATCTGATCCAGCAGGCGGCCGATGACGCCACCATTCCTGGCAAGGCCGACACTGCCCGGCGGGTGGTCGAGGTCTTGGCCAAGGTGAAAAATCCCATGGTGCGGGATCTCTATATGCGTGAGCTGGCTGCCAAGCTGCACGTTCCCGTGCCTCAGGTGGCCCGCATGGTGCGCGACACAGCGGCCGAACGTCGCGTGGCACCGACCGCGCGGCCGGCACCCGCCGACGAGGTTGTCGCCTCGGCCGTGGCGGACGCGCAGCCGCCGCGCGACGAACTGGCCGTGTTTGCTTTGCTGGTCAGCCACCCAGCGCTGGCGTCAACCGACGACGCCGCACGGGTCCTCGATTTGCTGGTCGACCCGGGCATGCGGCAAGTTTACCGTACCGCCCTGCAAGCCCTGCAGGCCGGCGAACGGGCGGACGTACCGGTATGGCTGGACGCCTGCCCGGCAGAAATTCGTGCGTCGGTTGGGGCGGCTGCGATGGACGGATGTTGGGAAAAGGTGGAGATGGCGGAAGAAGCGTTGCGGGCACTGGTGAGTCGGTTGGGACGGTCGAGAGTGGAGGCCGAGATCGCGCTGGCCGAGGGCCAGCACCGGGAGGCGATGGCGAGGGGGGATGAAGCAGAAGCGCGCGCCATTTCGATGCGCGAGATGGCGCTGATTCGGAGCAAGCTGGGTTTAGCGAACTAGAGGCCTAACGACATGATCGAAGACGCAGACGAGCAAGTGAGCGACGAAACCCCGGAAGAGGACGAGCTGGAGACTGCCAGCAAGACCGCGGCCAAGAGCCCAATGTCGAGCAAGGAGAGCGAGCGCAAGAAGCGCGAGCTCATCACCATCGGCAGGGCCAAAGGGTTTCTAACCTATGACGAAGTAAACGATCACATGCCGGAGAGCATTGTCTCTTCCGACCAGATCGACGACTGGCTTTCGACCCTGGGTGGCGAAGGCATCGAGATCGTGGACTCGGCCTCGCAGGTGAGGGTGACCGAGAAAGCGGGCGGGCCGGACGCCGAAGAGGCGCGCCCCACCCCCGAGCCCGCGCGGGCGGCGGAGCCAGAGGAGGAGGAAGAAGACGACGGGTACTCTAAGACCAACGACCCCGTGCGCATGTACCTGCGCAAGATGGGGTCGGTGTCACTCCTCACGCGCGAGGGCGAGGTGGAGATTGCCAAGCGCATCGAGGATGGCGAGCGTCGCGTGTTGCAAGTGGTGCTCAACTCCAGCGTGGCCATCGAGGAGATCCTGGATCTCGGCGACAAGCTGCGAAAACAGAAGATCCGGGTCAAAGAAGTAGTCAAGGATGCGGACGAGGACGATGCCGAGTTCGATGAAGCGTGGCACGTCGAAAGAGTGTGCAAGATCATCGAGAAGGTGCGCCGTCTGCACAAGGATCTGGAGAAGGCGGAGGGAAAGGGCAGCGCGCGCGGTCTGTCAGAATCGGCGCGGCGGAAGCAGCGGACACAGGTGGCCCACATCAAGGATGAGCTGTTCGAAGCCTTGCAGGAGATGCGTCTCAACAAGAAGCAGATCGATCGTATCGTGGCCAGGCTCAAAGGCCTGGTGTCCCGCATAGAGTCGGCTCATCGCGAGATTGCTGATTGCGAGCAGCGCGCAGGACTGCCGCAACGTGAGTTTCGCAGGACCCTGCGCGAGATTCGCTCATCGCCTCTGCGCCAACGAGCAGTGGCTAAGAAGCTCGGGCTACGTCCCGAGGAGATCGAGGATCTGGCCAAGGTCATCGACAACGCCAAGAAGAAGGTCAAGAAGGTCGAGGAAGAGGCGGCGATGACGGAGGAGGGCCTGCGCGCAACGGTGCAGGAGATCGAGGATGGCGAGCACCAAGCCGAGCAGGCCAAGGCGGAACTGGTCGAGGCCAACCTGCGCTTGGTGGTGTCGATTGCAAAGAAGTACACCAACCGCGGCCTGCAGTTTCTCGACCTCATCCAGGAGGGCAACATCGGCCTGATGAAGGCGGTGGACAAGTTCGAGTACAAGCGCGGCTACAAGTTTTCAACCTACGCGACCTGGTGGATTCGGCAGGCCATCACGCGCGCAATCGCCGATCAGGCGCGCACCATCCGTATCCCGGTGCACATGATCGAGACCATCAACAAGCTCATCCGCACCAGCCGATACTTGGTGCAGGAGCTGGGCCGGGAGGCGACGCCGGAAGAGATCGCCGAGAAGATGGAGCTGCCGCTCGACAAGGTTCGCAAGGTGCTCAAGATCGCCAAGGAACCCATCTCTCTCGAGACGCCGATTGGCGAGGAGGAGGATTCGCATCTCGGTGATTTCATCGAGGACAAGAGCATCATCTCGCCCTCGGACGCGGTCATCTCGATGAACCTGGCCGACCAAACCCGCAAAGTGTTGGCCACGCTCACGCCACGGGAAGAGAAGGTGCTGCGCATGCGCTTCGGTATCGGAGAGAAGTCGGATCACACCTTGGAAGAGGTGGGTCAGGACTTCGAAGTCACGCGCGAGCGCATTCGTCAGATCGAAGCCAAGGCCCTGCGCAAGCTGCGCCATCCATCCAGGAGCAAGCGGCTCAAGAGTTTCATGGAAGGCTAGCTCGTCAGAACTGATACAGCAGTCCGGCTTGGACTGACAGGCGGTCGCCAAAGACATGGATGGTCTGGCCACTGCCGAGAAGGGAACTCGGCTGGGCCAGCATATTCCGGTACTCGACGTGCAGTCCGACCAGAGCCCCTCGTCCCACAGCCAGGTCGAGCCCGCCTGCGCCGAGCACGAGAGGCCGTGTGGTGTGGGATCCGACTGACTTGTACTGGTCCTCAGGGGTTTGGAAGTTCCCGAGCGCCAGTCCCATTCCGGCTGCGACCCAGGGCTGCAGCCGGCCCAGTTGCAGGGTGGCAGTTGCGAGCGCGGCGAAATCGAAGAAGGAGAGGCTGCGTGTGGTCTGGTATGAGGGCAGGTCTGCGTCGGCCGGTATGGTCACCAGCTTCTCAAAGCGATCGAAGGTGAACTCAGCGCGTACACCGAGCCCGAGACGGTCGGCCAGGCGCGCGTAGTCGTACTGGAAGAACGGGCTAATCGAGTAGCCAACCTTGGGGGAGACATCACCCGAGAGCTGGAAATCCGCGCCGGCGCAGAAGCCGAACATCATGTTGGGCTCGGCACCAGGCGGCTCCGCTGGCTTCGCTTCGGGCTCTGTCTGAGCCGGCGCAGGATGCGGTGGAGTGGGCTCAGGTGCGGGCGCTGCGGCGGGTTCAGGCTCAGCAGCCGGTGCGGTCGCGTCGGCTTGGGGTTGGGCTGCGCTCTCGGCAGGCGCAGGCTCGGCTTGCGCCAGCAAGGCAATCAGAATCGGTATTGGCAGCATCGCCGGCACGGCAGCCTATAATGCTTCGATGTCACGCAAGCGAGCAACCAATCTTGTCGCGGCCGCGGGCGTTTCCGACCAGGCCCGCGATTCCTCCGCCCGTGTCGTCCTGTGTCGCGGCAAGGCGCGGCCGCTTTGGTTTGGGCATCCTTGGGTCTACGCCAACGCCGTGGATCGCGTGGAGGGTGAGGCCGCTGCCGGCGACGTCGTGTCTTTGGTCGACCACGACGGCCACTTCATAGGCCGCGGCATCTTCAATCCGCGCTCGCAGATCCCGGTGCGGCTGCTCACCCGCAAGGACGAAGCCGTCGATGCCGCGTTCTTTGCGGCGCGCCTGCGCGAGGCACAGACCCTGCGAACGCGGCTCAAGCTTCCCAACCCAAACACCACAGCTTATCGACTGGTCAACAGCGAAGGCGATGGACTGCCCGGCTTGGTGGTGGACGTGTTCGGCGACGCAGCGGTCGTGCAGGTCACAACCTTGGGGCTGGCCTTGCGCCGGGAAGCCATCTTCGACGCGGTGGAGGCGACGTTGTCACCGACGACGATCTACGAGGTGGCGGCAGGCAGCTACGCCGACCTGGAGGGCTTTTTGGCGCAGAATCGCGTGGTGCGGGGTGAGTCGCGCAATTTGGTGCCGTGTCTAGAGGACGGCCTGCGCTTCGAAGCGGAGCCGCTCGCAGGCCAGAAGACGGGCATGTTTCTCGATCAGAGACCCAACCGCATTCGCGTGGGACAGCTTGCCAGCTCGGGCAAGAGCCCGCGCATGCTCGATTGCTATGCCTACGCAGGCGGCTTTGGGCTGCAGGCGGCCCGCGCCGGAGCAGGCGAAGTGACCGCGGTGGACAGCTCGCCACGTGCCGTGGCCCGCATCGAAGCGCACGCGGCAGCCAATGGCGCCACCGTGCGCGCTGTTGAGGCCGACACTTTCCGCTTCCTGGAGACCGCCACGCCCATGTCCTACGATTTGGTGGTGGTCGATCCGCCCAAGTTCGCGCGGGCGCGCAAAGATCTCGAGGCCGCGATCAAGGGCTACGAGAGGCTCAACGCCCTGGCGCTGACGGCCTGTGCGTCGGGAGCCTTGCTCGTGACCTGTTCCTGCTCGCAGAACGTCAGCGCGCAGGACTTCGAGCGCATCATCGCGGCGGCCGCCAAGCAGGCCCATCGCGAGGTTCGCATCGTGGAGACCGGCGGCCCAGGCGGCGATCACCCTCTGCCGCCGGCTTTCAGCGAGGGGCAGTATCTCAAGGTGTTGTTGGTCTACGTTGGCTAGCTCTTCTTCACCACACAGGACACAGAGGTCACAGAGCCGGACCAGAAAGAAGAAAGGCTGTGCTCTGGTCTGGTCCGAACCCTTTTCTTCGTTCCGGCCCCCGTGTTCTCTGTGCGCTCCGTGGTGAGAAGGCATTCTACGGTATCGGCTTCACCCCTGTGGGCGAGGACTGCAGCATCACGAGGTAGTAGGCCAGCATGGCCACGATCATCGCCAGCGATAGCCACTCAAAAGGGATGCGGCCGAAGAGAAGCCAGCGCCGGCGGAAGAAGCGACCGCGCGAGCGACGATTGATCTGTTGCTGGATATCCGCCAGAAAGGAGTTCGGGACAGCTGCCCCCTTCAGCCTGCCCAGCCCTCCCAGTGTGCGGCGGAATCGCTCGAGAGAAGTGCGGCACTGGATGCAGGTGGACAGGTGGTGCTCTACCGAGGCCTTCATTTCGGGGGCAAGCTCGCCCTCGAGGTAGGCGGAGAAGGCGTCTACGGTTCGGGTATGGGAATCGCCTGCGCTCACTTGAGCTTGTCCTCGAGCAGTTGTTTCAACGTCATGCGGGCGCGATGCAAGCGTGACTTGACAGTGCCCTCGGGCAAGCCCGTGATTTCCACGATCTCCTCGTAGGACAGCTCCTCCACGTCACGTAGCACGACCAGCAGGCGCTGGTCCTCTTCCAGGGTGGCAATTGCTTGTTGCATGATGTCCTCGGTTTCGGCTGCCTCGAGCATGACGTCTGGCCCATGAATGTGCGACTGAACCGGGGCTTGCCCTTCGTCGGCCAGATCGGCGCTGTCATCTTGGCTCGGCTCGTGACCCTGCTCTCGACGGCGGGCCAAGTATTTGATGCGATTCTTGGCGTGGTTGGTGGCAATACGCAGCAGCCAGGTGGACAGCTTGGCTTCGCTGCGGAACGAGTCGATGCTCTTGAATACCGTGACGAAGACTTCCTGGGCGATGTCTTCCGCCTCGGCGCGCGAGCCGACCATGCGCAAGACCAGGTTGAAGACACGGTCACCGTGCTGGCGGACCACTTCATTGAAGGCTTCTTCATCCCTCTTGACCAGCCTCGCAACCAGGAGTCGCTCGGACAGGCTCATTTGAAATGCAGGCCGCGGGCGTGCGGCGCGCAGCCGACCGGGGTGGGGCGCCTCAGCTGGGATGGCGGTAGCCGGCGTGGGCGCGAGAGTGGCCTCCACATATCAATGGACAGCGTTGCAGTGGAAAAGTTCCAGCGACCGGGCGACAAGGCACCTGTCAGTCTAGCGTGTAAAGGCTATGGCGCGGGAACGAACAGCCGCGCGCTGACGCCCACGAAAGTGCCTTTTCGGTCACCTGAGATGTCTTGCCGCGCCGAAACGTCGAGGGCGCCGACGCCTGAAACGAAGGACAAACCTCCGCTTAGGTAGCCGTTCCTGTTGAGACCATCCCACCCGCCGCCTAGCCGGACCGCCACGGTTCTTGCCAGGTACTCGCCGCCGCCCATCACATAGTAGGCACTGCTGCGCGTCTCCTGGGGATTGGTGGACTCCTTGGACACGCGTTCCAGAACGCTGTCCACGAGAAGCAGAAGGCCAGGAACCAGGCTCAGGCACGCACCGCCGCCCACGGCCTGAGGCGCCGAGTTTCCTGGATTGGTCAGATTGTATCCAACGGCTGCCAGGGACAGGAACTGCGCCGGTCGGATGGTTAGCCCCGTGTCGACGGTGAATCCCCTGGCATCCGAGTAGTGGAGGTACTTGCCCGTAACGCCAATGAACACCACGTCGCCAAGGGGGAATGACAGTGAAGCGCCAGCCAAGTGGCCGGTCTGACTGACCCCGCCGGGAGAGGCCGCGTGAAACGTGTAGAAGAGAGCCCCACCTATGCTTAGGCCAGAGGTGGAATCGACCACCGAAACGCGAGCGTCGTGGGTGGAATCACGGCTTCCGTATTGGTAGGCGCCTTCTGCCGTGTATGAGCGCAGGAGCGAGATCCCCGACGGATTGAGCATGGGGCCGGCATCGCCCGTGGCTGCCGCGCGCATGGCCCCGCCGGTACCAAGCGGCCGCGTCCCTGGCAGCGCTGTTCCGTCGGCCCAGGCCTGGGCGCCGGGCAAGACGGCGAGGACAAGAGACGCCGTGGCTGCATTGATGGCGGTTGACCGCATGGTCGGATTGTAGGTCGCCGATGTCATCGGTCCAGAAACTGGGTCTCTTCACAGCCAGCCGCGGTCGGCGAAACTCACGAATCCGCCGGTTGCGACAACCACATGGTCGAGCACGCCGATGCCGCACAACTCTCCCACTTGGCGGAGGCGTGCGGTCAATTCCATGTCCTGGCGCGAGGGTGATGGGTCGCCCGACGGGTGGTTGTGGCAGAAGATCACCGACGCGGCAGCGCTGCGAATGAGGGTACGGAACACGTCGCGTGGGTGGACCTCTACGCCTGTCAGCGACCCGCGCGCCACGCATGATTCGAACAGGACACGGTGCCGGACATCGAGAGCCAGCATCCAGAATTCCTCGACGGGCGACGGCGCTAGCCGGGCTCGATAATGCGTCCAGACATCGGCTGCGTGGCCCAAGAATCGGCCGCGTTCGGGTCGGGTTCCGGTCGCTCTCCGGCCCAGCTCAAGGGCCGCTTGGATGACTGCGGCCCGGGCTGGGCCGACCCCCGCCTGCATGCGCAATTCGGCATCGGCGGCGTCGCCCAGGCCTCGCAGATCGCCCAGTCGATTCATCAAATCCTGAGCGATTTCGACGACATTCTGTCCCCGCCGGCCGCTGCCGAGGAGGATTGCAAGTAGCTCTGCGTCGGAGAGGGCGCTCGGCCCGCGGGCAAGCAGCCGCTCCCGAGGACGGGAATCCGGAGAAATGGCCAGGAGAGCCGACACAAAGTGAGCCTCAGCACGTGATGTGCCATCCTAACCGTTGTCGCCTGGGGGCCCGTCGCTCTTGGCGGCGGAGAAGCCGAATTCTTGTTGTCCGAGGCAGAACGTGGTAGCTTATCTAAGCGTTCCTGCAAGGCGGACTTCGCGTCCGTGCTGACGTCCAAGCGGTCGAGGTTGTACTGAGACCGGCGTCCCAACGGTCCCGCAAATAGGACCGCGCCCGGGCACGATGGGTTGTTGGTGCAGGAATCCATACTTTGGATACGTGACGTGAGTTCCGAGAGGAGTCGAGACTGAGTACCCCGTCTAACTGGGAGCCGGCTAAGGCCGCTGCTGCCAACGAGTCCCCGCGTGTCGATAGGCACGACGGCGAAGCCGGGCTTGTGGCGACGCAGGACGAGGCGGAGCCGACTATCATCATCAAGCGGTCGGAGAGCGAGGCCAGGCCTTTTCGCGCACGGGAGGCCTCTGTCCCTGTCGAGCCGCCAAGCCCGGCAGCCATTCCGAGTGCGCGAGCCATGCCCGAATCGGAGTACTCGCCAGCACTCAGGCAGGCGGTGGATCGCGCTCGGCCCATCCTGCGCATTCGCGATCTGCGTCCTGGGCAGGCCGAGGTCATCGAGTCGGTCCTCAGCGGTCGCGACACATTGGCCATCATGCCCACGGGCAGCGGCAAGTCGCTGACCTACCAGCTACCGGCTTTGTCGCTGCCTGGCCCGACTTTGGTGGTTTCGCCGCTCCTGGCGCTCATCGAGGACCAGGTGGGCAAGCTCAAGGCCGCCGGCGTGGCCGTGGCACGCATCGATTCGACCCGCACCGCCAAGGAGCGCGCCGCGGACCTGGAGGGGGTTCGCGAGGGGCGTATCAAGTTGATTCTCATCACTCCCGAATCCGTTTGTACGCCCGCCGTGCAGGATGCGCTGCAGGGCGTGAAATTCTCGCTCTTCTGCGTGGACGAGGCCCATTGTGTGTCTCAATGGGGCCACGATTTTCGACCTTCATATCTCGGCCTGCGGCGGGCGGCGGAAGTACTGGGGCGCCCACCAATCCTGGGCCTGACCGCGACGGCGACGCCGGCCATTTCCGCGGACGTCATGGTCCAGTTGGGGATGAAGGACGCGTACACCTGCCGGGTGTCGTTCCACCGTCCCAACCTGGCTTTCGACGTGCGCAAGGTCGGCGGCGAGGCTGACAAGCTGCGCGTCCTCGGCAAGCTGATCCAGCGCTTGCGCCGGCCTGGCATTGTCTATTGTGCGACGGTCAGGGCGGTCGACGAGCTCTACGTGGCCTTGCGCCACGGCAAGATTCCGGTCGAGCGCTACAACGGCAAGATGACCACGGAGGAGCGGGAGAAGGCGCAGGCGTCGTTCATGTCTTCCGGGCGCAAGGTGGTGATGATCGCGACCAACGCCTTTGGGCTGGGCGTGGACAAGCCGGACATCCGCTACATCATCCACTACCAGATGCCGGGCTCGCCCGAGTCTTACGTGCAAGAAGCTGGGCGCGCTGGCCGCGACGGCAAGCCCGCGCGCTGTGTGTTGCTCTTCCAGCCGGACGACATCGCCATCCAGGAGCATTTTCTCAAAGAAGCGCATCCGACCAAGACGCAGGCCCGGGCGGTGGCCGAGGGGCTCTACGCCTGGAGTGACGAAGGCAAAGAGGTTTCGGTGCGCGACTTGGCTCTGTCGATGGCCTTGCCTGAGCGCCGGGTGCGCGTGGTCCTCTCCGTGCTGGAGGCCATGGGGGTGGCAGTGGAAGTCAAGGCCGCGCGCTGGGCTGGGGTGGAGCCGCGTCCCACGCGCGATCAGATCGACAAGGCGGCTTCAGTGTTCGAGGCGCGGCGTATTTCCGATCGCCGGCGTTTGGCCGAGTTGCTGAAATATATGAACACGCAGACCTGCCGGGTGCAGATGATGCGTGCGTATTTTGGCGAGGAGAGCGGCGAAAAGTGCGGACTGTGTGACTCGTGCGCGGGGCTGGACAGCGAAGTCTTCGACCCGGGTGAAGCCGACGCCCGGCACGGTCTGCACGCGGCAACCGATTTCCATAGCCGCTCACGCCGCCACCGCCGTCGCGGTGAAAAGCCGGCGCCGGCGCCACGGCCTGCGCCGATCTTTCCCACCGCTATTCCCGATCTGCCTTCGCCCGTGGTACCGCCGCCATGGGTTTCGCCGCCCGAGAGCGACGGCATCGTCGACGACAGCATTTGGCAGGAGGCGCAGGATTCCGGGGCGCCCGCCGCTGGAGAGATCGTGCTGGAAGCGGGCGAGGCGGATGCATTCCTGGACGAGGCTGCATCAACTGAAGGTCGTGCAGAAGAAGCCGCGCCTGACTTTGCAACCGGCTGGGCGGCGATTCGCGACGCCAACATTCGACCCTACGTGGAATGGGTGGTGCCGCCGCCATTATCGCTACCTGTGGCCGCCTCGCTGCGCGTGGGCCCGGGACAGCCGCCACCTGGCGGGCAGAACCCGAACGCGCAGAACCCAAACAACGGGCGAGGCGCAAATGATTCGGGTGGCGGTCGCAGGCAGCGCAGGCGTTCACGGCATGGCCGCAGCCGCCACGGGCGTGATGGGGGCGATCGGCGCGGACCGCGCTTGCCGGGCGTG
>Ga0265316_10001119_pt1 | contig 29069 bp, 19 predicted proteins | sample 4522metaG_FD_202092 | JGI IMG/M metagenome (GOLD analysis project Ga0265316, IMG submission 202092) | Rhizosphere microbial communities from Carex aquatilis grown in University of Washington, Seatle, WA, United States - 4-5-22 metaG | ecosystem: Host-associated > Plants > Roots > Rhizosphere >...
GTCCGCCGAGCGCGCCATGGACGCGCGCAGCGCGGCCGTTGGCGTGCGGCCGCCGAGGAGCGCTCCCGGCATCAGCCCGCCAGCGCCGAGCGTCCGCTTTCCACAATGCCCCGTTCCTACCCCCCCCGGCTATTAGGGACACCCCCTAGCGCGGGTCAACGAAACCTTCACCTTCTCCCGCGGCCCACAATCCCAGGCGCGCGATCGATGCCTGTCGCGCGACCGCCTGATCGTACAACGCCTCGACCACCTCAACCGGCCGCGCGCTGCCCAAGGCGCTGACGATCACTCCGACGGTGAAGAGGTTGTCGGGCCCGGCGTCCCTCCAGCCCAGCTTGCCAGCCCAAACGCGCGCAGCGGCCTCACTTGCCGCGACCACGTCGGTGATGAAGGGCCGCACGTCAACGCTCGACAAAGGCGCCGACTTGCGACTGTCCTGGCGCTCACGCCGCGCGGCCAGCAGGGACCCACCAGCCGCATAGGCGTGAACGGCTGTCGCTGCGCTCGCCCCGTCGGGCAACCCGACAACATACTGCGCACGTGCCAGCATCCGCCCCAGCGCGGGCTGGGATTCCCGCAGCGCCGCTGCAGCAAGAAACTCGATGCCGGCCAGCGAAACCGCGTTCAGCCGGCGTAGCAACTCGGCCGGAGTCACGTCGTCGCTCAGCTTCACGTCCAAGATCTCGCCCAGCGACGGCATGCCAAGCCCCAGTGCCGGCCCGAAGCTGATGCCGGGTTTTGGATGGAAGCCACGCGAATAGGCGATGTCGAGTCCGGCGCGCCGAAAGATGCGCGGCAGGTGGCGCACCAGATCGAGATGCGCCAGGTACGCAGCCGGGCCCAGTTTGGTGTAGCGCAAGCGATACCGACGGGACTCGGTCTGGGCAAAGCGGGTCAGTGGCCGAGGCGCAGCCGTATGCCCGCCCGCAGAGGGCCGCGCCGCCGCTGCGGGACGCTCGACCTCTGCCCACGCGTTCATGCGTCGCAAGAAGAAGAGCCGTTGCCGCTTCATCTGCGGCAAATCGCAGGCCACGCCGCAGTCGTAGCAGACGAGCTTCTCGTCTGCGGCTGCCACCGCCTCGACGACGTTCGACGGATGCAGCATTCGCTGCACCGACTTGCCACATGGGGGCGACAACCTCTGGGCCATTGCCTTCTGGTATTCGACGCGCAGGAAGTCGACGTCCACGCCGGTGTCGATATGGCTCCAAGGCAGTCGGCTGTGCAACGCCAAGCCGCCCAGATAGCGCTGCGGATCGAATCCCGAGGCGGCCTGCTCGTCAGCGATGGCGCGTTCCCACAGGTCTTTGTCTATGACCTCGTCCCAGCCATCAAAGCGACAGCCGAGACGAAATGCCCGCTCCAGCAGATCTGCGCAGGCGCGATCCCCGCGCGCAAAGATAGCCTCCAGGTGCGACTGGGCGTTGTCGTGCATCCGCACGGCCACGCGCAGGCGGCGGCCGTGCTCGATCAGAATTTCTTGCTTGTGGGCCGTCAGCTCGTGGCTGTCCATGCCGGCCCACTGCAACGGGGTGTGCGGCTTGGGCACGAACACGGATACGGCGGCCGTCACCTTGGCGCCGCGCAGGTAGCGACGGCCGATCTCTTGCACGCGCGCCGTGGTCTCGACAATGCCAACGACATCCTCGTCGGTCTCGCTGGGCAACCCGATCATGAAGTACAGCTTCATGCGCTGATGACCGCGCGAAAACACCCGGTGGGCGGATTCCAGGATGTCGGCCTCGGACACGTTCTTGCTCACCACGTCCCGCATGCGCTGGGTTCCTGCCTCGGGCGAGAAGGTCAACCCCGACATGCCGAGGCTCGCCATCGCACCCAAGAGATCGTCACTCAATCCGTAGGCGCGCAGCGACGAAACCGAGAGCGACACCTTGTGCTCGCGTAGTCGGCCGATGGCGGTCTTCACCAGCGGCGCCACACATGAGTAGTCAGCCGGCGACAGCGATGCCAGCGAGGTCTCATCGTAGCCGCCCTTGCGGATACCCTCCAACAGAGCGTCCACCACCGCCACCGGGTCCCGCTCGCGCACGGGCCGATACACCACTCCGGCCTGGCAGAAGCGGCAACCCTCGGTGCATCCGCGCGCGATCTCCACCGCCATGCGATCGAACACCGCTTGGGCGTTCGGCACGGGCGAATCGTCGGGGAATGGATGGCGATTGATGTCGGCAACCCAGGTACGCCGCACCGCCGACGGCACACGCGCGTCGAGGGGCTCGGCCACGGTCACGATGCCCGTCGCCGGATCACGCGAGCGGCGGTACAGGCTGGGCACGTACAGCGGAAAGCGGGTGGCCAGTCGGGCCAGCCTTTCCGACCGTGGCACCCGCGCCCGGCGCAGCTCGGCCGCCTCAAGACAGAGCGCCGGCAGAAGCTCCTCGGCCTCGCCGATGAAAAAGGCGTCGAGAAACGGCGCCAGCGGCTCGGGATGGGTGGCCACGGGACCGCCGCCCAGGATGAGAGGCCCATCGTCAGGACGGTCAGCCGTGCGCAAAGCCAAGCCGGAAAGGTCCAGAATGTTGAGCAGCCCGGTGAAGTTCAGCTCGTATTGCAGGGAAAAACCCACCACGTCGAAAACGTCCAGTCGGCTCGCGCTCTCCAGCGTGAGCAGCGACAGGCGACGGCTGCGCAGCTCAGCCTCCATGTCGAGCCACGGAGCAAAGACGCGCTCGCAAGCGATGCCGGGCGTCTGGTTGAGCAGCGAGTAGAGAATCTTGCTGCCCAGATGGGACATCCCGATCTCGTAGGCATCTGGAAAAGCCAAGCACACCCGCGCCCGCACCGTGCTGGGATCCTTGCGGACCTGGTTGTATTCGCCGCCCACGTAGCGCGACGGCTTCTGGACCTGGACCAGAAAGTCGGCGTAGGGGTGGCGGGGGCGCACGTCGGTCATCGCGGGAAGTGTACCGGCCCCTGCGCGGCTGCGCGAGGACTCGCAACATCCCAAGCCGGTGTATGGTTGGGCAATGAAAGCTCGATGGCCCATCCTACTGGTCGCGTTGGCTCTGCTCGGGTTTGGCGCCGAGGTGATGCAGCGATCGGCGACTCACCTTTGTCCGCGCTACGATGAGGTCGCCTATCTTGCACTGGCGCGCGAATATGCTCGCGCGGGCGGCGTCGCGGCAACCATTCGATGTCATCTTGAAGCCCGTTGTCGCGAAGACAACCGTCCCCCGCTGTTCCAATTCATGCTGATGGGCGTGGTGGACGACTCGCCCGCATCGTTCGCCAAAGCCAAACTGGTGACCTTCGCTACCACACTGTTCCTCCTCGCGGTTGTCTGGTTCGTGCTCCGACGCGGCTTTTCGGCCGCAGTGGCAAGTGGATCGGTTGTGGTCCTGGCTCTCACGCCGGCGCTGGCCGACATGGGATCCCACGTGCTGCACGACCCGCTCTACGCCGCCCTCACCTTCGCGGCGGTGTACGCTATCGGCGCCTGGCAGGAACGAGGGCCCGCGTGGTGGCTGCTGGCCGGCGCCCTCATCGGTCTCGCTTTTCTCACCAAGGGAAGCGGCCACCTGCTGTTTGTTCCTCTGCTCGTGGTCTCGCTCTACCGTCACCGCACCGCCCTTGTGCGAAAGTCGATCGTGTACGCCGCGGTCTGTGGGTTTGTGGCCGTTTCGTTCTTCCTCCTGTGGCGCAATTTCAAGGCGTATGGCACCCCGTTGTACAACGTCAATGCGCGCCTGGTCTGGCTCGACCGCTGGGAGGATTTCTGGCCGATGTATCTTGGGCCTGAGTGGGCCAAGATAAGTCTGGGGTGGTATCTGCACCGCCATTCCGTGGTCGAACTGGTCATCAGGGTGTTCCGCGGCGCCGGGATCACGGTTGGGATGTCCGCCTTCGAAGTCGGGATCGGGTTCGCCCATCCCGCGCTGCGCGCAATCACCGGCGGTGTCGTGCTCCTGCTGGCTGCGTTTGGCTTGCGCCGGCGCTGGCTGGCCGGCCATCGCGTCGAGGTTCTTGCCGTCGTCTCGACCATCGTGGTTTGCGGAGCCGCCCTGTCACTGGCCAGCGGGGGCGGACACGGACCACAGGCGCGCTACGCATATCCCTACGTCGCGCTGCTGGTGCCCTACTTCGTCAGCGAATTGCTCGAAAAAGTGTGGCCGTCCGTGCGAGGATGGCTCTCGCGACACGGGGCAAGGCGGTACCCCGGCGAGGTGGGAATTCTGCTGCTGGCCATTCTGCTCGCCGCTCGCTTGGCCGCCGCTGCGCCCGCAGTCCTCGCAAATCCGGCTTCGCTCTACGCCGTCGAGCCCAACTGGCACGAAACCTCCGATTGGCTCGCGCGCACACTCGCGCCGGGTGAGCGATTCGCGCTTCCCTATCAAAGCACCTACTCGACCTGGGACGTGCCCCGACCCGACACCGACCCGCGCTGGAACTACTGGTTTGGCGTGCCCGCCGCGAAACTACAGAGCACCATGGCGGGCGCGCAGATCCGAAAAGTGCTGATCGACCGCGAGGCCTCCGAATATCGGGATTACGCCGACAAACTCTCGGAATCCAGCGATGCGCACGGATCGCTTTCCTTCCTCGGCTGGCCGCGTTGCTTTGCCGACAGCGGACAACCCAGTCGCTTTCTCATCTACTGCCGCCCCTAGAACGGTAGGCCATGGGTGCCAACCACAGTTTCCCGCAGGTTTGCTCCGGATTTCACCACAGAGAGCACGGAGATCACGGAGACGGATGGGGAAGAAGGGTTCGGACCGGATCCGAAACCCCTTTTCTTCCGGCCTCTGCGCCCTCTGTGCCCTCTGTGGTGAAACTCCGGATCGCGCCGGCCGCCTTCAAGAGAGAATCGTGGCTTGCACCCATGGGGCGGGGGCTATCCCCCTTGCATGATGAATGGGAAGCTGGTCGCATACTCCTCCACATTGGCCGGAAAGTGCCAATGCCGGATGGCGTTCTTGATGCAACTTTCGATGATCAAGAAGTCCGCCGGACCATGAACCTGCACATTCTGCACAACGCCCGTTGCCCCGACTGACACTGTGATGTCGAGTCGGCCCGTGCGCAGTCGCCCATCGCGCTTCAACGCTCGCTCGTAGCACATCTTGATGCCAGCTTGGTTGTCCTTGCTCCTCACGAACTCACCGAGTTGCGACTGAGAAACCTCCCTCACCGCGCCACCCGACGGGCCGGAACGCGAACGGTGGGATTGGTCTGGCATCACCACCGGTACGGGCCGCTCGGCACGACGAGATGACGGAGCTGGTCCCTCGAAGGGATCTTCCCCAACCGCAGCCGCCTTGACCGACGGGCCTGCGGAGTGGACGACGGCTGGCCTCCTGGACGCAACTCGCGCGCCAGTTCGGCCCTTGGGTTCGACTACCGGTGTGGCCGTGTTCTTGTCCTTCGGTGCCGTCTCAACCGCACCCATGGCCGGGACTTCTGGGGCAGGTGCCGCAGGCTGCAAGGCAGACGGGGCGGATTTCCCATTCTCGGTCCTCCACGAAAGCAAGATCACCAAGATGACGAGCACCACCACAACGCCTGCCGCAACGACGTATTTGAGGTGTCGATGGCGGTGAGTCAGGGACGCGAGCCCGGTCAGCTTTGAAGGGCCAGCGTCGGCGTGAGGCGCCGACCAAGGCTCTGGCGGCAAAAGGGTCACATTGCCGAATAGGGAACCCGCCGAAGGCACTGGCGGTACCGAATGGGTGCTCGCGGCTGCGGCCGGGCCGCTGGCCACGAAGTCGGTCGGTTGTCGCAAGGCTGGCGGGTGGGACCAGGCCGATTGCGCTGTTGACAGATTCTTCTCGTCAACGTCGCGTGTCGGGACCACGATGGGCGGCAGGGGATGACTGGAAGGCGGCGTTTTCTGTGCCTGGTCGAATTCGTCGTCAGAGAGAGACTCACGCAGCGCTGTCTCCTGCGCGATATCCGGAGCATGCGCGCTCGCAGCCACAACGCCGCGAACCCCAGTCGGACGTTTCTCTGGCCTGGTCGCAGGCGCCTTGTCGAATTCCGTCTCCAGCGCAGGAGTGTGCGCATGGTGAGTCATTGGAGTCACGCCCGGCAGGGATGGCGCGTGCTTCAACGATGGCACCGACGGTGGAGAACCTCCAGCCGGCACGGGCTTGGCGACAGCGAGAGGGACTGACGGTCGCAGCTTTGGCGCTGATCCAGAAATCGCCGGTGGCACCGCCTTGGGACCAGATCCGGGAATGGGCGGCGGCACTGCCTTGGGACCTGAGCCGGGAATGGGCGGCGGGGCCACTTTCGGGACGGATCCCGAAACGGGTGGCGATGACTTCAGACCCGGGCCTGGCTGCGACAGCTTGGGACTGGAGCCCGAACTTACAGCCGGCAAAGGCTTCGGCCTCGAGCCGGGAGCCCGAACCCCTGACACCGAATCCGCCGGCGGGGCCACGGGGCGAGGCGCGGACGAAGAACCGGTACGCGTCGATGCGGCCGGCGCCTGCCCAAGCGCACTGATTTCCTGGGCGATGATCGCCACATCCTTGGGCCGCTTCCAGCCATCCATGCCTTCTTTCCAGACACGGACCGACTGTTCCGGCTTGAGCGACAAGACGTGCTTCGCCGCGTCGGTGCGGCTGAGCGGGCCTTGCTCGCGCCCGTCGACGGCCACGAACCACTCGCGCGGACTAGCGGGAGCGCGCGCAAGGCCTGATGATGGCCTTGCCGACGACGCAGCACTGGCCCCAGCGCCAGACTCCGGCCGCCTGGAAGCGTCCTGTGGACCAGGGATCACTTCGCCGGACTGCACGGTGATGACGTTGCCGCAGGTCTTGCAGCGGATGCGAAGAATCCGCTGTCTGACCTTCTCATCCGCTATGGAGTAGCGGGTCTGACAACGATCACAGACAAACTTCATGACAGCGTTGGAGCCCTTTGGTCCATGAGGGTACCACAGCCCAATTCGGGGCGAGGTCTCTAGCTACCCCCCGCGAAGTAGCCACACCAGGCCGGCCAAGGCAGCGGCCAGCAGCACGGCCACGAAGATCACGGCGGCAATGGGCACCGACCTGGGCACGCTGTCCTCTTTGGAAATGGCTTTCTGGTTCCGGCTGACGCGCGCCACGACAGGTGTCGGGCGAGGCGCCGGTACTGGCCGGGACTCTGACGGTGCCGCATCAACGGAATCCAAGTCAGCGGTCGCAGGCTGAGTGCTCTCCGAAGGCGGTGCCTTCTCGGCGCTCGGCAATTCGCCGTCAGGATCTTCCGACGCGCTACCATCGACTCTCAGCGCTGACCCAGAGGCGCGCAAAGCCCTGGCCAGCGCCGCACCCGGGCCTTCGGAGGGAGCCTGATCGAAGTCGAGAGCCTCAGCGCCGTCCCGCCGGCCGTCCTCATCTCCTTCGGCAAAAAGACGCGCCTGCCGGATGCCGTCCTCGGTGATCTGCGCCTCGGACTCGGGCGAGTAGATCTCGCGCAGAAAACGCGCCAACTGGTGGTGGCTGCGCATCCTGGCACCCGAATCCTGCAAGAAATACTGCAGGGCCTCGGCAAATTCATGAGCCGACTGGTAGCGGTCCTCCGGCTTCTTCTCCAGAGCGCGCATAACGATCATTTCAAGGTCGCCGGGGTAGTCGTGCCGCACGTAGGTGGGCGGCACCGGCTTCTCCTCAACGACACGACGGACGGAGTTGACCTTTGAACCGCGCCACAGCCGACGACCGACGGTAATTTCGTACAGGATGGTGCCCAGGCTGAAGATGTCGGAGCGCCCGTCGAGCGCAAGCCCCTGCGCTTGTTCAGGAGACATATAGGATGCCTTGCCTGGACGAATGCCTGGCTCGTCCGTGATTGCCGTCCCCTGTCGCGCAATTCCGAAGTCGATGAGCTTGACCTGGCCCGAGCTGCCGATGATGACGTTGCTGGGCGAAACGTCACGATGCACGACATGCATCGGCTGGCCATTCTCGTCCGGCGCCTCATCCATATAGGCCAGCGCCGATGCCACCTCGGCCACGATATGTGCCCCAATGTCCAGGTAGAGCAGCTGCGAAACCTCGATCGCACGACGAGCCAGCTCGGTCAACGTCTTGCCACGAATGTACTCCATGGCGATGAAGTACGTTCCGTCTTCCTTGGCGACGTCATATACGTCGACGATGTTGGGATGCTCGAGCATGGCAGCGATGCGCGCCTCGCCCAGAAACATGTCCACCACCACCTGGTGTTCAGCCCAACGCGACTGCAAGACCTTGAGCACCAGTTCCTTGCGGAATGCACCCTCAGCCTCGTGGCGGGCCAGGAAGATCTCCGCCATTCCACCCGTAGCGAGATGTTCGACCAGTGTATAGCGGCCGAGTCGAGTGCCTTTGAGATCCTTAGCGCTTGCCATATGGGCTGCCGATTTTCTTTTGGGCACGCTATCACAGTACGCCTCAACGTTGGGACAGCTACCTGATGAGGGAAGTCAGGCCAGGCAGCCGTCCCACGTTGAGGAGAGCTGGCGCCGAACTCTACCCACCGTCGGGCGTGCCCGCGTCGGTCTCGGGATCGAAGCCGATGGTGACCTTGGCGCGGCCGTTCCGGTACAGGGTCAGCGACACGCTGGTGGAATGTGTGAGGCTGACCGTGACGGAAACCTCGTCGCTAATCCAAGATGGCACCGTGCTCTTGGTCACATTGTCGCAAGTTTGCGAGTAGGCCGCGGCCTGGAACACGACGGTGCCGACGGGCAAGCCAGCGAAGCTTTCGCTCACGCTCTGGCCCACAGTCACGTCGAGGTCGTGCACCACCTCGCGGCTGGCGCCGGTGGCGGTGATACGCAAGCAGGCGACATCTGCGGGCACGTCTTCAATGTGCAGGGTGACCTGCTCCACCGACCCGGGCTGTGCGCCGGCCGAGTTGTCGTCGCACCCGGCAAGCGGGAAAAGCGACAGCGCAAACAACGCAACGCCTGAAGAAACCAGTCGAAGAATCGGATTCATGTTCGAGCCTCCTAGAATGACGTTGACGGACGCTCCTGTTGTCGGCAGGCCGGCCGCCAAGTTGCTTGCGCTCCACGAAAAGAACGCCGGCGTGTTCCGTTGACTCACGCCCCCCGCCGGAATAGCTTGCGGGGCCATGAAGTTCGTCGATGAACCACTGTCCGTGACCGATCCCAAGGTCCAGGAATTGGTCCGTGCCGAGGAGCGCCGCCAGGCCGACAAGATCCGGCTTATTCCGTCGGAGAACTACGTCTCGCGCGCGGTTCTTGAGGCCACGGGCTCGGTCTTCACCAACAAGTACAGCGAAGGCTACGCCGGCAAGCGTTACTACGAAGGGCAACAATTCGTTGACCCGCTGGAGACGCTAGCCCAGGAGCGCGCGTGCTCGCTCTTCGGCGCTGAGCACGCCAACGTGCAGCCGTATTCGGGGTCACCGGCCAACCTGGCCGTCTACTTCGCTTTTCTCAAGCCGGGAGACAAGGTCATGGGCCTGGCTCTGCCTATGGGCGGCCACCTGACACACGGCTGGAACGTGTCCATCACGGGCCGCTACTTTCAGTCTGTCCAGTACGGCGTGCGCAAGGACACCGGCCGCATCGACCTCGACGAGGTGCGGGACTTGGCTCGCCGCGAGCGGCCCCAGTTGCTGTGGGCCGGCGGCACGGCATACTCGCGCCTGTGGGACTTCGCCGCAATGGCCGAGATTGCGCGCGAGGTTGGCGCGCGCTTCGCGGTGGACATGGCGCACATCGCGGGCCTGGTGGCGGGCGGTGCCCATCCTTCGCCGATTCCCCATGCCGACGTGGTCACCACCACGACTCACAAGACCTTGCGCGGTCCGCGGGGTGGCATGCTTCTGTGCCGCACGGTCCATGCCTCGGCCCTGGACAAGGCCGTGTTTCCGGGTCTGCAGGGCGGGCCGCACGACCACACCACCGCTGGAATCGCCGTCGCCCTGCACGAGGCGTCGCAGCCGGCCTTCCGCGAGTACGCGCAAAACGTGGTCAAGAACGCTGCGGTTCTGGCCTCCGAGTTGATGGCGCGCGGCTATCACGTAGTTTCGGGCGGCACCGACAACCATCTCATCCTGGTCGACCTGACTGGCAAGAACATCCCGGGAAAGGTCGCGGCCAAGGCGCTGGACAAGGCCGGCATCGAACTCAACTACAACTCGGTGCCCTACGACACGCGCAAGCCGTTCGATCCGTCCGGCATCCGGCTCGGCTCGCCCTCGGTCACCAGCCGTGGCATGGGACCCACCGAGATGAAACAAATCGCGGCCTGGATGGATCGCGTGATGTCCAACCCGAGCGACGAAAACGCGACCCAGGTCGCGGCCGAGGTGCGCGAGCTGACCAAGCGATTCCCGGCTCCCGGGATTTCTGTGAAAGGATGACTCCCATGGCGTCGATTCGCACTGTCCGCTCCTGCTTCTTCCTGGTCGCGGCCCTGCTCGCCGCCGCCCTGTGGGCGCCTTCCGCACGCGCCGATGTCTTCGAGATGCTCGATGGCAAGAGCAAGATCATCGGTAAGCTCATCCAGTACTACGACGGCGTCTTCACCGTCGAAATCGAGGGACAAACCCGTAAGCTCAGCAAAGAGCAGATCAAGAGCATTTCCTTCCAGCTTCCGGCTCCCCGACCCGAGTTCTCTACGCCTGAGAAGACCTTCGAGCGGTCGCACAAGGCAATGATCGAGGGCAACATCGAAAAAGTGATCGACTGCTACGCCCTACCGTACCAGGGCATCGTGGCCACGCAGATGGACCATTCGGCCGAGAGCCTCAAGAAGATGCAAAAAGAGGCCAAGGACACCCACTTCAGCCACGAGAGTCCAGCGGTGGTGACGGGAGACAGGGCGACCCTAAAGGTGAAGCTCCAGAATGGCGACGATTCGGCTACCCATGACGTGGTTTTCGTGCGTGAGAACGGCGAATGGAAGTTGGTGTTGCCGCTGTAGTGAGCCGCCCGCCGCATGAAACAATCTCATTTCTTTCCGCCAGTATCGATTGCGGCAACGGCCATCGCGATCGGACTGTCGAGCCACGCCGGCGCGGCCACCAATCTGGATCCCTTTGCCCGCAACATGCGGTCGCAAGCGCTGTCGTCTTTCCGCACGGCGCAGGCCGAGGCAGAGCCGGTGGTGGAACCGAAGCAGGATTCGGAGGTCGGACGATCGGCCACCCCCTTCGGGGGCTTCGGGACGGACAGCCCACCCCACCAGACCCCGGGCGCTTCGCGCCCGCCCGTCGCGGCCACGGCCACGTCTACGGCCACGGCCACGACCGCGGATAGAGCCACAGGGCCATCGTGCAGCCGGGATGTGGAGTGCCCGGTGGACACCATCTGCGAGCAAGGCGCGTGCCGTTCCTTCGAACGGGCGTTCAATCTTCTGCTCTTCCGCAAGGAGGGCGCGACCCTCGACTTCATTCCATTCTATTGGTCGCGCCGGGGCAACCCGGGCTACCGCGTTCTGATCCCCGTGTATTGGCACTTCTGGAGCCCGGAGTCCCGCACACAAGTCGTCGCTCCCTTCTACTGGCGAAGCGAGGACCATCTCAAACAGCGCGTGGTCACCGTGGTCGGGCTCTATTCGCAAACCCGACAGCCTGACGCGCGCTCGTGGGCGGTGTGGCCGTTCTTCTACTCGTCGACCAAGTTCGGCTGGGCCGCTCCCTGGCTGGGCTCGTTCAGCATCGGTGATCCGGACAAGGGCCATTCCTTTGGTCTGCTCGGCTTCCTGTATTTCTGGAAACGATCGCCTGACCACAAGTTCGACGTCTGTCCCCTTTTCGTTTCGTCGCGTTCCAAAGAATTCACCTTCACCTACACCTTGCCGCTCAATTTCTATTGGCGCACTGGCCGCGAGGCTACCCTGCTCATCCTGCCGCTGGCCTTTCGGCATACCGACCCCAAGGGTGGCTATTTCGGATCCTGGCTGGGCTACTCGTCGCTGGATGGCGAGAACAAGACCGGCGCGTTCTTGTGGCTGTACTGGTTCGGCCGCAGCAAGGATTTCAACTACGATGTTGGCTTCCCCTTGCTTTGGTCGTTCCGCTCACCCGAAACGAACACCACTATCGTCCCCCCTGTGTTCCACGTCCGGCGCGGCGGCTGGTCCATGGGATCTGCCGCTTTACTTGCCTGGTGGGGAGGAGATCGAAACAAGGGCTCCAGCTGGCAACTCATCCTGCCTTTCTTCCTTGGCAGCCGCGCCGACCACAACAAGACATCTCTCTATCTGTCGCCTCTGGGTGGCTATAGCCGCGACGACAACGCGGGCTCGCACAGCTTGACTTGGCTAGCTCCACCCATCCTGCGCTGGCATGATCGGCAGAGCGAGCTGGAGTCGTACCTACTGCTCTACTGGCGCTATCGCGACATTCCTGCCGATGCCACCACCACTGTCGTCGGGCCCTACTACCAGCGCACCGATCCCGGGGGAACCACGCGCGCGGTATTCCCACTGTTCTGGTATTTTCGTGATCGGGCTCAAGCAGCGACGGCCCACAGCTTTTTGCCCTTCTACTTTCACCGCCATTCCCCCGACGAGCGCACCACCGCGGCCGGTATCTTCCCGCTATGGGCCTACCACCGCCACTTCTCCGACGGCGGCAGCAGCGCAGGTCTTTTCCCCATCGTCTTCTTTGGCCAGCGCGCTGAGCGCAGCCACCTGGTCGTAGCCCCGCTGTACTGGCACTTCCGCGATGGGCGATCAAGCACGACGCTGGCTTTCCCACTCTGGTATCACGCCAAAAACGCCGCAAGCTCGCTCACCGCCATCTGGCCTTTGCTCTTCTTCACCGGCCACGATCACGAGACCAGCTACCACATCCAGATCCCCCTGCTGTGGCACTTCGCCGATTCCCGCCGTGGGACATCCACCACCGTGGCGCCCCTGTTTTTCCGCGACGTCGATCAAACCGGCTCGTCAGCGGGAATCGTGCCCTTCTTCTTCTGGGGCAGTGGCAGCCAACACCATCACTTCGTCGTCTTTCCGATCTTTGCGCGGGTTCGCGACGACGCCGCGGATCGCACCACGACCGTGGTGGGGACATACCTGCACCGCAGTTGGGGCGGCGAGACCACCGACGCCTTGTTCCCGCTCTTCCACTACCGCCGCGGCGCGCGGCCGGGCGGCCAGGACGAAACCAGCTTCACCCTCTTCCCCTTGCTGCACTATCGCCGCGACAGCCGGAGCACGCTGTTTGCTTCGCCTCTGGCGGCCTGGATTCGCCGTACGGATTTCCAGGCCGGCTTCGTCCTGCCCTATTTCTGGTACCGCGACGACAAGGTCCAGGCCCGCGGCGTGCCCCTACTCTACCTCGACCATACTTTCCGCGGCACCGGCCAGCGTACGCGAATGTTCGGGCCCTACGTGATGGTCGATGGCCCCAGCGTGACGGCGCGGGTTCTGTTTCCCTTGTACGCGCGCTATCGGGAAAAGGGAGACACCGGCACCTATGTCTTTCCCTTCTACTTTGGCCGCCGCGACGACAGCGGCTATCACATGGACAGTTTCCTTCCATTCTTCTGGTCGAGCCACGACCAGGACCACCGCACCCTTATGGTCGGTCCCTGGTTCCGCACCGAGAACGACCAACAGCACAGTCGCGCATCGGGCCTGATTCCCTTCTTCGTGTCGGCGGACAGTCCCAAGCGCCGCCTGCTGGTGACGCCGCTTTTTGTCTACCATAGCAACCACGAAACCCAGACCACCCAAGTGGTATCGCCGCTCTACTTCCAGTCGAGCCGACCCGACGGAAGCACCAACGTGGTATTCCCCCTCTGGTGGCAAGGCCGCCAGGGCAGCACGAGCTACGCCATGTTCATGCCGCTTTACTGGCATTTCGCCAACAGCGAAGAACAGACGTCGTTCAACCTGGCGGGGCCGCTGCTGTGGGCGCGCCACGGCAGCGAAACCACCCGCGGCCTCGTGCCGCTCTTCTGGTATTCGCGTGACCACGCCAATCAGACGGGCAGCGATGCCGTGCTGCCGTTGTTCTACGAGCGCCACTCGCGCCTGTCACAGACATTCACCACTGCGCTTTTCGGCTTTGGCAAGACGCCCGACAGCCTGTGGTGGTACGCGGGCAATTTCGTCTGGCGCGACAACTGGAAGACCCGCTTCTGCACTCTCTTCCCGCTCTGGTTCTCGTATCGCGACAAGGTCAGCGAGACCACCACCCAAGTAATCCCGCCGCTGCTCCACTATGCGCGTTTCAATCCCGAGCGCTCACTGTCGACCTGGCTACTTCTCTTCTGGCGTCGCAGCAATATCACCTCGTCCACCACCCTGGGCCTGCCGCTCTACTACGACGTGCACGCGTACCATGAGAGCCGGCTGACTATGCTGCTGCCGCTCTTCTTGCGCTACCGGAACGAAGTCAGCGACCAGAGCTACACGGTGGCGCCGCTCTTCTACCGGCGCAGTGGCGCCACCGACTCCAGCACCATCGCCTTCCCGCTGTACTGGCGTTTCTGGAGTGAGGAACGCAGCACCACTGTGGTCTTTCCGTTCTACTTCGGCGTTCGTCGCCCGACCTGGGAAGGAAACTTCATCTTCCCCAGCATCTGGTGGAGCCGCGGCCTGGGCCCCGAGGCGGGAACCTCCCACTTCTGGTTCGTGCCGTTCTGGGAATCGCAGGTCAAGCGGCCCGGCGACTACATGTGGGAGGCTCTCTTGGGTGTGCTGGGCTGGGAACGCATTGGCCGCAACCGCTACCTCAAAGTGTTGTTCATCCCGTTCGAGCTGGAGCCGGTTACCGCCGCGCAGACCTCCTGGTACGGCCGCACGCCCAAACGCGCGAGCAGCCGCACGGCGCGCGGCCTGAGCACGCAGGCGTGGTGATCAGTACCCTCGCAGCTCGCCCGCAACGAAGCTCGCCCACGGCTTACACGGCTTGGTGTAGTCAACCACCGGAAGGCCGGCGTCCGTCCCGCCCTGAATGACCGTGCCTGTGCAGTCGGGCATGGCCGCAACCGGCACGACACGACCCTTCACTACGATGGAAGCCCCGCCGCCGGCGGTCTTGGCGCCTTGGAGCGAAAAACGCATGCCCGAAGCGTCGAGTGGAGTCACCTTCCAGCGACCGTTGATCCCAGAGCCGCCAACTATTGCCGACACGATGACTTCATCGTTGGCCTGCAAAGCCGCACCGCCGGGACCCACCAGCGGAACGGAAGTGTCGATCTCGATCGGATCGGACAGCACCACCGACGTCACGGTCTTGAAATCCGAACACGCCGAGCTGGACAGAGTGGCCGTGACACAGATACGGATGGGGCGCGAAACTTGCTTGTTGCCCAGCGTGTCTCTGGCCGTTGCGGCCAGGCACGCCCAGCCGTCCTTGAGGTTGTTGGAGGCATCAAACTGGCGACCAGCGCATTGCACGCCGTCGGCCACAATCGGCCCAACCGTGTAGATGGACGGCAAGTTTGCCGAATAGGAAAGAACTTCCGTCATCGTGTAGCAGTGGGCAGTCGAGGAGCCGGCAGCGAATTGAGCCTTGCTGTCGTTCTCGGTCGTCCAGCAAAAGGAACCTGGGTCGGGCGGCGAGCCGTCGGTGACTGTCGAGCATGCAACGCCCGGCTCTGGGCTGAAGTCCGCGCCTTGCACCGGCGTCATGGGCACCATGCTGATGAGCTGCGCATCTACGTCCGTCTCCGGCTTGGTCGTGGGCACCAGGTCGGGGTTGATGGCGTCGCAAATACCGTCGGGCGGGTCACTGGTATCCACCACCAAAGGCCGCGACGTATTGCTCAGAATGAGCAACTGGACTTGGCCTTGATCCACGCCGCCGATGGGAATGAAGTCGGCACTACCGGTCAGCGGCGTGTTGCCGTTGTCCTCGGCCCGAACGCGAACATCGAAGAGCTGGGTAACCAGACTGCCGTCATCCACGGCGTCCGGGCCTACTGGATCGAAGGCCCAGCTACAGCTCGCCTGCTCGCCGATTACTTTCACTCGACGCATGTACGGCGGATCCAGATCGATGGTGGGAGGCGTGTTGTCGAGCGAAAGCTCGTAGCTGACGGTGGACTCGTTTCCCAGGACATCCCGTGCCCGAAAGGAGATGGTGGGGAAAAGGGCGTATGAGGGGAGTTTGGTCGTGTCAAAGAGGTTCGAGTACACACCGCCTTCCCCGGTCGCCGGTGGGGCCAGCGTAATCTGGAAATTCTGGTTGCCGTTGCCCACCACTGCCACCACCGAAGATGTGTCCACGCCCGCGGGATCGCTCACCGTCGCGCTGACGGTGATCACGCTCCCGATCATCGAGCCGTTGGCAGGCACCGTCGCGGTAATGGAAGGGCCGGTGCTATCACTCACAAAGTGGCTCGCGACAACCGTCTCGATTCCATTTTCGTCGTAGGCGCGGAAGGTGACCAACTCATCGCCAACCAGAGGCGGAACAAAACTGTCGAAATCGATAGTGCTCCTGTACACGCCGTTGCTCGTCTCCGTCAGCGGGACTGCATCCCCCTGCCCCACCCTCATGGTGACCGAGGTGATGGCAAACTTCGCCTGCGTTGCATCCACCTCGACCGGCGCCGAGCCCTTGTAGTATCCGCCCGCTTTCGGAGACACCACCACCACTGTAGGTCCGGTATCCACCCACAACGTGATCTTGCTGTTCGCCGAGGCTCCGCCGACCGTCGTGGCAGTGCAGACCAGATCATAGGTACCCGTGGCCACCAATGACAGATTGAGGGGAACGCCGGAGAAGATAACCAATGTGGTGTTCGACTCGGGAGCCGCATCTGTCTCGGACCTGGCCAGACTCACCGACGCTACCGCGGTGCCCGTGACCGGATCGTTCAGCGATGCCGTGACTGACGAAACATCGTCGGCCCGCATGTCGCCCGAATTGGAGACGACCGTCACCGTGACCACAGGCTTGGGACCATAGTCGCCCGGAACGATCAGCATGTCCGGGACACCGCCATCCGCGGGCGGAACTAGCGATGCCGGGTCAATGGTCACCGTGAGCGACGGCGGCACGCTCAGCGAGTCGCTGCCGTTCACCACCCCGTCCGCAACAACAGCCTCGCTGTCACGCGCGCCCTTGTCTGCGCTGGCATCAAGCTTGACTGTCCGAGTGGCGCCGCCGTCGTCCCGTACGGTTATCTGGGGCGACTCGGTCCCATTGCTGCTCGAGCAACCGACAACCAACAGCAGCGCACCCAACGAAATCGATCGGGAAGAAAGTGATGCTCTCATGTACCGCCCTCTCCTTCCTAGGTTCGGACGAGGCTGGGCAACTATTTAGCCCCGGCTGAGGGTGTCGCGGTGGGAGTTGTTTCCACCGGCGGGCTGGCCGCAGGCGCCGCCTGGTCAGGCGCAGCCGCCGCCCGCGTCTTACCCTTGGACTTCGCCCTGCCCTTCGCCTCGGCCTTTACGGAATTGCCGTCTCCGGAAAGCGACCAGCCCTCACCAGATGTGGCCCCGCGCGGGGCAGAATCCGATCCGGCTGGCGCTTTCTCCTCGATGACAGCCGCCTTTCCCGGCGGAAAGTCGAACACGAGAAAGCGCGTGCCGTTTGGCCCCGGCTCGGTTGCTGGCGTGGAACTCGCGGGTTCGCGCAGCGTGATGAGAAGCTCGACGTCCTTGCGGCTCTGCTTGGCCAAAACGCTTTGCACCGGTGTGGCGAAAGCGCGCGTATCGAGGCTGCGCCGGTTGTTCGCCATGTGGATGCGACACCCGCGCAGCAGAACGGTCAGCGTGGAATGGCCTCCTTTGGATGGATGGCCTTCTTTCACCTCGAACTCCACTGGCCCGGTGGTCTGAAAAAAAACCCGCGACCCGGTCGCGGTGGGCTGGAAGCCGGTCCAGATGAGATGGGGCGGGCTTTGCGGGGACTGGGGCAACGGGTTGCTGACGTTGCTCCCCGGGGCGACGCCCCCATACTTTGCGCCTGGCTGACCCAAGGGCAAGCTGGCGCCCAGGTCCATGGGTGCGCTCGGATCCATGGGCGCAAGCTGGTCGGCCCAGGCTGGTCCAGTCGCCACCGCACCTGCGCAGGCAAGCAGCACCGGACGCAATAGGCTCAGATTCACGCGCAGGTTCAAGGTCATCCCCTGTCATCATAAGCGTGGGTCCGTCGATCTGGCAAATACAGAGCGCGTCAAGACGACCAGAAATGCTGAACGGCGATGGATTTCCTGACCTGTCCTGATCCTTTCCGGCCGCCTCTCCCCTCAGTCTTCGCCGCCTCGATCGTGCGCTTCGGGGAGCCATCCATAGGAAATCGCGGAGGACTCTGGCACGCCGATCTGTAACACCCGAGCCGCAACTTGCTCTATACTGGCGCTGCGCCGAAACTAACCTACAGCGCTCGGGGGTCACGATGGAAAAGAAGACGACATCGATTGGAATTCGTGTGCGTTTTTCCTGCGTCCTTCTGCTGGCAGCCGCTCTCCTCACAATTGGAGGTTGCACTGCCTCGAACAAGGGGGTGACTGGACCTGGTGGCGGTAGTCTGGGAGCCGCCGGGAGCACCGGCGGGCAACCATCGACGAATCAATCCTCCGCTGGTGACACTGGCGGAACTGCGACCATCTACTCAGCCAACATCGCTGGCAGTGGTGGTGGCAGCACGCTTGTGACCGGCGGCAGCACGGCCACCACCGGCAGCGGCGCGTGCGGAGTCGCGGGCAAAGCATGCTGCGCGGGGAACGCCTGTGCCGGCAGCGGCTGCTGTGTGGACGGACTGTGTGTGAGCAACGGCAGTTCCTGCAGCCCCTTGACTGGCACATGCTCCAACGGCGCCTGTGGAACTTGCGGCGGACCGGGAATGCCATGTTGTTCGACCAGTGGCCTATACCTAACGTCTAGCTGCACGGCTGCAGGGACCCGGTGTCAAGGCAGCCTGTGTGCCTTGTGCGGGAGCAGCGCGGGTGAGCCATGCTGTTCCTCCACCGACGTCACGAGCGGACTCACCAGCTACGTTTGCTCATCCAGCGGACTCGTGTGCAGCGGAAGCTCGTCCAGTTCTTTGTGCAGTGCCTGTGGCAAGCCTGGCACCGCCTGTTGCGCAGGCAACACCTGCGAAGGCAACGGCTGCTGCTACGACGGTCGCTGCCTGGCCGAAAACGCAACCTGCAGCAGCACACTCTCGGGAGCTGGAGGCAGCTCCGGGGGAACCTGCGTAGCCGGTCACTGCAGCGGCTGTGGCGGTGAGAGCCAGCCCTGCTGCGGCACCTATACGCCTTCTTGCGGCAACGGCCTGCTCTGCCGAAGTGGAACCTGCTCGACCTGCGGCGGCCTGGGTGAGGCGTGCTGCTCCGGCACGAGCGACGCTGACCGCTGCGTCTCGGGCGCCATCTGCTCAGCCACCAGTTCTTCCATGGACGGCTTGTGCGCCAAGTGCGGCGACCCAGGTGGAAGCTGCTGCGCCGGCGACACCTGCAACAGTGGCTGCTGCTTCACCGGCAGGTGCGTGTCGGATGGGAGTGACTGTACCTACGACTCCGGCACTTACGGGCAGTGCAAGAACGGCCGCTGCGGTTGCGGCAATCTCAACGAGCCTTGCTGTCCCTCCACCTCGATCCTTTCAGACGGCCAATGCTCATCCCCCACGCTGGCGTGCAACGGCAGTAGCTACTACTACAGCCCCAGCGCTGGCACATGCGTGACCTGTGGAACGGCTGGCAACCCTTGCTGCGCAAGCGACACGTGCACGGGCGCCGGGCTTGAGTGCACTTTCAACACGCTGAACGACAACTATGTCTGCCAGAGTTGCGGCGACCTGGGGCAGTCCTGCTGCAACTCCATCACCAGCACCACGGCGTGCAAGAACTCATCTGCGGTTTGTGACACGTATTCCTCGTACGACGGTATCTGCGCCCTGTGCGGCAGCGCAGGCGGCCCCTGCTGTGCCGGCAACGTTTGCACGGACGCCAACACCTCTTGCTCAAACTCGCGCTGTGTGAAATGCGGAACCACGGGTTCCTCTTGCTGCCCGGGAAACCTATGCACCAGCGGCTGCTGCGTGTCCTACTACGAGGGCGGCAGCTATAACGGCCCGACCTGCGTCGCGACGGGGTCGGTGTGCGACACAACCTTCTACACAACCGGCCCGACCTGCGCCGCGACCGGATCATGCCAAGGGACAGGCGGCGCTGCTCCTTGCGGTGGAATCGGCCAGAGCTGTTGCGCATCGAGCGAGTACCCGACCTTGAGCATGTACGACTACTGCTCAGCTCCGGGCAGCCACTGCACCTACAGCAGCACAACTGCCAGCTACACCTGCACCGCCTGTGGGGACAAGGGGCAGCCCTGTTGCGGCGACTACTACGAGAGCAGTGGGAGTTCCTGCAAGTCGCCATACGCGTGCCTCATGACCTACTCTGGCGGGACCTACGCCTACACCTGTTCGAGCACTACCTCCACCTCGACAACGACCGCGACGGCGACGTACTAGTTCCGCATTTTTCAGATTCGCAGCTGGTTCCAGTCACCGGTTCCGGGGCCGGAACCGGCTGCCGAATCCGGATCCGAATCCGGCGAGGGCACGCGCGAAGCGCGCGGGTGGGTGGGTGGCCGAAGGGGAGACCGGACGGCAGCTACGGTAACCGGCCGCCGGCTCCCGGCTTTGCCGCCGTCAATCCGGCCGCTCAAACAGCTGTGAACTTCCGAGAGGCGATGCTAGGGCATCGGGTCCGAGCCTGCAATCGGGTCCACTGGCTCGTCGAGCAGTCTGGCTCGCACGGCGCCGACCAGGAAGATCGATCCTGCCACCACAACAAGACCACCGGGCGCTCCGGCCACGAACTCGCGAGCGCGAGCCAGAGCGAGGCCAGGGTCAGTCACCACCTCGGCCATGCGGGTTCCGGCACGTGGAACCAGCGCGGCCAGCGCCTCGGGCGCAAGCGAACGCTCACTGGGCGAACGCGTGGCCACCACGAGATCGAAGTGTGGACCAAGCGCCGCCAACATGGTCGCCGCGTCTTTGCCCTGCACGATGGACACGACCAGGGCACGGCGGGATGCGGCTGGCAGCGCAGCGGCGAGCGCCGCCGCACCCTCGGCATTGTGGGCGCAGTCGAGCAGCACATCAGCCGCGACACGCTCGAGCCGCCCCGGCCAGCGGGTGTCGCCAAGGCCGCGCCTTACCACATCGGACGGCAACACTCGGCCCACGCTAGACGCCACATCGTTGGCCAGTGCCACGGCTAGGGCTGCGTTGGAGGCTTGATGGGCCCCGGCCAAGGCCAGCGGGAAGTCAACTTCAGCGAAGTCGACGCCCAACCGGCGCAGCGGCGCCCCTGTCTCACGCGCGACACACTCGACCTCAGCCAGGGCCTCCGCCGCGAGCGGCCCCAGAAAGAGCGGCACCCCGGGCCGCGCGATGCACGCCTTTTCATGAGCGATCTCGCGGATGGTGTTGCCCAGCAAGTCCTGGTGGTCGAGCGCGATGCCGGTGATCGCGCAAGCCAGTGGGTGCGATGCCGTGGTTGCGTCTAGCCGACCGCCCAGGCCTGTCTCCAGCACAGCCACGTCGACACCGGCCTCGGCAAAGGCCAGGAAAGCCAACACCGCCGAGATCTCGAAATAGGTCAGCGGCACGCCGGTTGCCGCCACGGCCCTATAAAGCTGGCCCAGGCGTTCGCCGTCGACCTCGCGGCCGTCGACGCGAATGCGCTCGGAAAACCGACAAAGGTGCGGCGAAGTGAAGAGCCCGGTCTGCAGACCCGCGGCGCGCAGAATCGATTCAAGAAAGGCCGCGGTCGAGCCCTTGCCATTGGTGCCCGCGATCTGCACCGCTCGAAATCGACGTTCCGGCCAGCCCAGGCGCTCCAGCGCCAGCCGCACGCGGTCCAGGCCAAACGAGACACCCAGCGTCCGCACCGATTGCAGACGCGCCAGCAGCCGCCCATACGCCGTGTTCACGATTCCACCGGAAGACTGGCGGACAGCGCGTTCCTCTAGTTGCGCGTGGTCTGCGCCGGCGTTCCCAACCAACGCAAGGCCAAGGCAATGGTCGCTTTCAGCTCCTGGCGGGGCACGATGACATCGACGAACCCGTGACTGAGCAAGAACTCTGAGCGCTGGAACCCTGGTGGCAAGTTCTGACGAATGGTGTTCTGGATCACGCGCGGACCGGCAAAGCCGATGAGCGCCTTGGGCTCGGCGATGTGCATATCGCCCAGCATTGAGAAGCTGGCTGCCACACCACCAGTGGTCGGATGCAACAAGATGGACAGCATCGGCACGCGCGCATCCCGCAAACGCGCGACGGCGGCGCTGGTCTTGGCCATCTGCATGAGCGAAAGGATTCCTTCCTGCATGCGCGCCCCGCCCGAGGCAGAAAAAATGAGGGCCGGCACGCGACGTTCGAGGGCGCGCTCGAACACGCGCGTGATCTTCTCGCCCACCACCGAGCCCATGGAGCCGCCCATGAACTCGAACACGAAGAAGCCTGTCTCGACCGCGATGGTCTCAATGCGGCCGGAGACCGCGATCAGGGCTTCGACCTCGCCGGACGACTTGCGCGTGGATTTCAAGCGATCACTGTACTTCTTGGAATCGCGAAAGCCCAAGGGGTCGATGCTCTCGACGTGCGCGTCGTGCTCGATCAGGCTGCCCTTGTCCATGATCGAGGCGATGCGATCGCGCGTGGCCATGGCGAAGTGGTGCCCGCAGCCAGTGCAGACATCCAGGTTCTTGTGCACGTCGCTGGTGAGGAGCGCCGCCTGGCACGCGGGACATTTGGTGAAAACGCCCGCGGGAATACTGCGCTTCTCGGACGCGGGCTCGTCCTGCTTCTTGCTGCGCCTGTACCATGCGATGGGAGGTTTTTCGGACACGAGCCACAATTTCGACTGCCGACGATGATCTGTCAACCATGAGCGACGTCCGTGGGATTCGGAGCCGGGGGCGGGGACGGAGTCGAAGACGGGGACGGGGTCCGAATCCCACCTACTTCCTGTTGACTGCGCGCCGCCGGCTGTAGACTGTTCCCCTTCGTGGACACCAACTACTTCGAAGTCGTGGTGTGCGGCCCGGACCTGGCCGGGCTGATCGCGGCGGCCTTGCTCAGCCGCCGCGGGCAGCGCGTGCTCTTGTGCGGACACGACCGCCAGCCCGCCACCTTCCAGGCTGGCCCCTATACCCTGGCGCGCGAACCCGGGCTACTGCCGCCGCCCGACGCCGAACCGGTCGCGCGCGTGATGCGCGAGCTTGGCCACGCGCAGGTGATTCGTCGGCGTGCACCCGCCTTGCAGCCAGGCCTGCAGATTATCTTCCCTCAGCATCGCATCGCCTTCGGCAGCGATCCCGAGGCCAATTCCGCCGAGCTGCGCCGGGAATTCCCTTCTGAATGCGCTGTTTTGGACGAAACCCTAGCGCGCCTACGCAACAGCAGCGCGGTGCTGGATCCTCTGCTGGGTTCCGACATCACGCTGCCCCCCGAGGGTTTCTGGGAAAGGCGCGACGTGGGCCGCATCCAGGGCCAGCTTCCGCCTCTTGATGCCGACTGGCTGGCCGCTCTGCCGCCCTATCATCCCATGCGCGCCGGACTGGCGGCGCTGGCCGCCTTGACCAGTGGATTTTCGCCGGGAGACATCACCGCCATGACCCAGGCCCGCGCCTTTGATGGGGCTCGGCGCGGGGTTTTTCGGTTAGGCGGTGGCGGCGGGGATCTGCGCGCTCTCTTCACTGAGAAGCTCGAAAGCTTTTCGGGTGAAGTGCGCGAGCGCCTGGTGCCGCACGAGCTGGTCTGGAAGCGAGGCAACGTCTCTGGCCTGCGCGCGCGGCCACGTGGCGAAACCATCGGACTCGGCCGGCTCATCTGGGCTGGCTCGGCCGCGTCGCTGCTTGCCTTGTGCGGGGACGTGGCTCCGCGGCGCTTGCGCGAAACCGCGGCGGCCATCCGCCCGGCCTGTTTTCGCTACACCCTGTGCCTGCTGCTTCGTCCTGAAGCATTGCCCGAAGGCATGGGCCCGCGGGTCCTGTCTGTGCGCGATCCGGAGAAACCGATTCTGGAAGACAACGCCCTTCACATCACGGTGGGAGCGGCCGCGCCCCGCCAGCCAAACCGCATCCCGGTCTGGGTCGAATGCCTGGTTCCAGCCAGCGCCGCCGAAAGCCTGGGCTACCTGGCGGTGATCCGAGCCCGCGTGCGCGAGGAGCTCGCGCGCCTGCTCCCGTTTTACGATCAGCACCTCTGGGTGCTGGCCTCGCCCCACGATGGGCTGGCGCCCGAGCTAGGCCTCGAGGCGACGGGAGAGAAGGCGGCTGCGGCCGACCCGGTGCCGGCCACGCCCATGGCGCCGGCGCTGAGTTGCGATCTGCCGCGCATGCTGGGGGTCGGGGGCGCGCCTCTCGCCACAGGGATCAACAACATCTACCTGGCGGGCGCCGAGAATCTTCCCGGGCTCGGCCGCGAGGGTGACTTCGTATCAGCCTGGGGTGTCGCCCGGCTGATCGCGCAGCCTGGTCAGCGGCCAGGCGCGCAGCGACGCGAGATTCTCATCGAGGATTCATAGGCATCTCCCTCGGGCTCAACCCCCGGTGGATACAGAAATCAGCCAGCAACGCAGCGTTCTCCGACGACATTTCGGTGAAGCGCACGCCCGTGCGACGAAAGGGCCCGGAAGGCCGATCCGTGATCACCAGGCCAACGACGCGGATGCGTGCGCCGGCGCCCGGCAAGTCGAAGATGAGAGTCAGCGGTGTGTGCGGCGACACCGGCACATCGCGCGGGCGTCGCAACGTGATTCCGGTGGGCGCGATGTCCTCGGCTTGGCCAAGCTGGAGGCAGGAGCCGATCAGGTTGCGAACTGCGAACACGGCGCGGACGCGGCCGTCATGGCGGCGATCCCGTTCGGCATGTCGACGCTCAAGCAGCATGCTCGGATGCTAGCGGCGCCCTTCACAACCGCCAAATAATCGTTCCCGCGCTGCGCCATCGGCGTATTCACGGCCTTTGCCTCGGATCCTTCCGCTTTCGTGACACTCGTGTTAACAACAAATGTCCATTTTCGGGGCATTCCACAAGGGAGAGCACATGAAACGGTTGTCACTTGTTGCCATCAGCCTGTTTTCCTTAATTGCACTGAACGGAGTCGCGCGGGCAGATGCACCTGCGAGGCAAGAGGGTCGAATCTGGTACAACCAGAATCTCACGCTGGCATTCACGCCTCAGTGGAGCTTCACGGCTATGCCTGGCGCGCGTTTGGAATTCGCGCGCTCGCGTGAGGATGCGGTGGGCATCCAGCTCATCGAATTCTACGTCGGCCCGAATTTCACCTACAAGTGGAAGAACTTCACTTTCAAGGGATCGCTCTGGTACTACTACCAGGGATACCCATCGCGCGGACGTATGACAGAACAGCCGCAGGGCTCAGGGGATCTCAAGTGCAGCAACCCACCGGTGGGTAGCACTGCCACTGTTTGCACGCCAATCTACAACTTCGAGCACAACCTTGAAATCATCCCCACCGTGGAGTACCGCATCGGGCGCTGGTCTATCTACGACCGCGTGATCTTCCACAACACCTTCTACGCCGACGTCTACAACACCGCGCAGCCCGGCCTCGACGTCGGCTCGCAACGCGCGGGCTGGGGCACGGTGCTGCGCGAACTGGTCCAGGGCCGCTACGCAATCACCGACAGGCTCGGCGTCCTGCTGGCCGACGAGGTGTTCTTTGGCATCGCTGAGGACAGCGACACCAGCAAGTTCGCCGGCGGGGCTGGCTTCAAACCCACCGGCTACTGGAAAGATGGTTTCCGCTACAATCGCACGTACGCAGGCATCGACTTCAAGGTCACGCCTGTCCTCACCGTCTCGCCCATGTACATGGTCGAAATCGGCGTCAGCCCCACTGACTCTGGCGACATCACCGACGTCGCCCACAACCTCTTCATAGTTGTCACCTACATCGCCAAGCTGTACGAAGACAAGAAGTAGCACCAACTTTCGGCACGACGAGGCCTGAAGCCGCAGTTCGCGGATTCAGGCCTTTCGTTTATCCAGCACGCGCGGGCCGGATTCGACCGACTTGCGTTCCACCAGCTTCACGTTGATCGACAGGCCGAGTTCGGACGACAGTCGCCGTTCGATGGCGGCCAGGCGCTCGTGCTGTTTGCGAAGCTCGTCAAGAGCGCCTGATTCTCTGGGCGCGATGAGCACGCTCACTTCATCCAGCGCGCCGGGGCGCTCTACCACCACCTGGTGCGGCGGCACCTGACCCTCGATCTCCCCCAGCAAAGCAGCGATCTGGGCAGGAGACACCTTGGTCCCGCGAATGATCAACACATCGTCAGTGCGACCGGCTACTCGCGCCATGCGCATGGTCTTGCGACCGCAGGGACATGGCTCGGCCAGCAGGCTGGTCAAGTCGCGGGTGCGGAAACGGATGACCGGAAATGCTTCTTTGGTCAAGGTGGTGATGACCAACTCGCCGGTTGCGCCGACCGGCAAGGGCTTGAGCGTCTGCGGGTCGACCACTTCGACCAGGAAGTGGTCCTCATTGATGTGCAGTCCATTGCGCTCAATGCACTCACTGGCCACGCCCGGTCCAATAACCTCTGAGACGCCATAATTGTCAGTAGCCACAATGTGCAACTTCTCCTGAATTTCCTGGCGCACGGATTCGGACCATGGCTCACCACCGAACAAGCCATATTTCAGTGACAGGGCACCGGGATTCATGCCCTGTTTGTGGATGGTGTCCGCAATCAGCAAAGCATAGCTGGGCGTGCACACCAGCGCGGTGGTCTTGAAATCGCGCATGATCTTGATCTGGCGGGCGGTGTTGCCAGTGGATGTGGGAATGACTGAAGCCCCGATACGCTCGGCGCCATAGTGGATGCCGAAGCCGCCGGTCGACAGGTCGTAGCCATAGGCGATCTGCACCACGTCGTCCTTGCCAACGCCCCCGGAGCACAGCACGCGCGCGACCAGATTCGACCAGGTCTTGATGTCGTTGCGCGTGTACCCCACCACAGTGGACATGCATGCCGAGGCGTGAATGCGCACCACATCCCGCAAAGGCACCGCGAACAGCCCGTAGGGATAGTTTTCCTGCAAGTCGGCCTTGCTGGTGAGTGGCAAGCGCGGCACATCGTCGAGACTGCGGAAATCGTCCGGGTCTACTCTGCAGGCGTCGAACTGCTTTCGGTAAAATGGCACGTGCATGTAGACCCGCGCCAACACCGCCTGCAACTGTTCGAGCTGCAACTGGCGCAGCTCATCCCTGTTCATGCATTCCTTTTCAGGCTCCCAGACCATGATCATCTCCTCATGCCATCGAGTTCGGTTTCCGAATCCAAGTCGCGCCCCAGATAGGCGCGCTGCACGTCCCGGTTGGCCAGCAGCTCTTCTGCGTTTTCTTCCAATAGGATGCGTCCGTTCTCCAGCACGTAGCCACGATTGGCGATGCGCAAAGCCGCCTTGGCGTTCTGCTCGACCAACAGCACGGTGTGGCCCTCACTGCCCAAACGACGAATGATGGCGAAGATGTCCTTCACCACCAGGGGCGCCAACCCCATCGATGGTTCATCCATCATGATCAACCGGGGACGCGCCATGAGCGCGCGGGCGATGGCCAGCATCTGCTGCTCGCCGCCCGAGAGCGTGCCGGCCAGTTGTGACGCCCGCTCTCTCAACCGCGGGAACAAGTCGAAGACGCGGCCGAGATCGCTTTCCACTTCGTGGGCCCGGCCGCGGCGGATCTGCACGTAGGCGCCGAGCTGCAGATTCTCGCTCACCGTCATGGGCGCGAACACCTGGCGGCCCTCGGGCACGAGCGCGCAGCCTAGGAAAGCAATGGCCTCGGGAGCGTGGCGGCCGATGTCCCGCTTGTCGAACAGGATCTCGCCGGCTTGGGCGCGCAGCAGGCCCGCAATGGTCTGCAGCAAGGTGGTCTTGCCCGCGCCGTTGGCCCCGATGATGGTCACGATCTCCCCGGGCGAAACGTGGATCGACACCCGGTGCAAGACCCTGAGGTTGCCGTAGCCGGCTTCCAGGCTGCGGATCCTAAGCATCGTCAGCTCCCAGATAGACCTTGATCACTTCCGGGTGTTTCTGGATGGCGAGCGGCTTGTCGTCGGCGATCTTCTCGCCGTAGCTCAGCACCAAGACCTCGTCCGAGATGTTCATCACCAGAGTCATGTCGTGCTCGACCAACAGCACGGTGACCCCGCTGTCGCGAATGCGCGCGATCAGCTTGGCCATCTCGCTGGTCTCGCGCATGTTTAGCCCAGCGGCAGGCTCGTCGAGCAGCAGCAGCTTGGGTTCGCACGCCAGCGCGCGGCCCAGCTCGATGATGCGCTGCTGGCCGTAGGCCAGGCTGGTCGCCTCGGCGTCGGCAAAATCCTCCACGCCGAGAAAGCGCATGGTCGCCAGCGCCTTTTCGCGCACGGCCCGTTGTTCGCGTCGGGTCCAGGGCAGGCCGATCATGCTGCTGAGAAACCCGGCCCGGCTGTGCACATGACGCCCGACCGCGATGTTCTCAAGTGCGCTCATCTTGGGAAACAGGCGGATGTGTTGGAATGTGCGGGCCATGCCCGCGGCGGCCAGCTGGTGCGGCTTCCAGCCGTCGGTCTTCCTGCCGTCGAAGACCACTTGCCCGGAGTCGGGCGCCAGGGTGCCGAAGATGAGGTTGAACAGGGTCGTCTTGCCGGCGCCGTTGGGACCGATGAGCGCCTTGATGCTGCCGGCTGCGACGGTGAAACTGACATTACCAACGGCCTGCAAGCCGCCGAAGCGCTTGCACAGATCCTTGACCACCAGCAGGCTCATGGCGCCTGCCTCCACAGGCGGCGCAAGCCCGGCAAACGCCGCACCAGTTCCACGCGCAGAAGTCCGTCAGGCGCGAAGAGCATGATGGCCAGGAGAATCAGGCCGAAAACCGCATCGTCGTAGGATCCGAAGGAACCGCGCAATGAAAGAAAATTGAGCAACACGCCCATGACCATGGCGCCCCACAAATTGGCCATACCGCCGACGGCCACGATGGCCACGTAGCGCACGGACTTCATGATCGAGGCCTCGGAAGGGCCGATGCCGCCGTTGTAGTGGGTGAGAAATACGCCGCCCAGGGCGGCCAGCGCGGCGCTCAGCACGAACATCTGCAGCTTGTAGCGGGCGGTGTCCACGCCCATGGCGTTGGCCGCATCCTCGGCGCCGTGAAT
>Ga0265316_10001120_pt1 | contig 29043 bp, 26 predicted proteins | sample 4522metaG_FD_202092 | JGI IMG/M metagenome (GOLD analysis project Ga0265316, IMG submission 202092) | Rhizosphere microbial communities from Carex aquatilis grown in University of Washington, Seatle, WA, United States - 4-5-22 metaG | ecosystem: Host-associated > Plants > Roots > Rhizosphere >...
CAGATTGTATTGGGCAATGTTTGCAAGGCTTTTGTGGACTGACTTATCAACTTCCACGCCTGGACTTCCTTAACCCCTTGCGGCATCCTGTCCCTACCTTCCATAGTGAAGGGTTTAAGAAAATTTAAAGGAAAGGGACAAGTATGCAAGGAATAACAACAATACCAGCCATGGGGATGGCGACCACCATGACCGTAGCACCGGCCGTAGCGGCAATGCCAGCCAGCTACTGCCTATACGCCCGCAAGTCCACCGAGCAGGACGAAAGGCAAGCTTTGAGCATCGACAGCCAGATTAAAGAGATGCTGGAGCTGGCCAATCGGGACGGCTTAAACGTAATCGAGGTTCGCAAGGAAAGTCACTCGGCAAAGGACTCGGGTCAGCGACCGGTGTTCAACAGCATCATCGCTGATATCCGAGCCGCAAAATTTAACAGCATATTAACCTGGGCACCAGACCGGTGCAGTAGGAATGCCGGAGACTTGGGAGTTTTGGTAGACCTGATGGACCAAGGATTGCTAAAAGAAATCCGAACTCACGGTCAGAGGTTTAGTAATAACCCAAATGAGAAATTCTTGCTAATGATTTTGTGCTCGCAGGCGAAGTTGGAAAATGACAACAAAAGCCTGAACGTTAAACGCGGCCTTCGGGCAAAACTGGAATTAGGACTCTGGCCGGGAACGGCTCCGACCGGATATTTTAATGAGCATCGGACCGACCGCAAAGGCCACCTGATAACAGACCATCAGCGAGCGCCATTCATTAGACAGATGTTTGAAAAGGTAGGCAACGAAAATTTGAGCGGGCGGGAAGTCTACCGCTGGTTAAAAGATCAGGATTTTAAAACCAAGGGCGACAAACATTTAACCTTAAGTAACGTCTACCTGATTTTGAAAAACAGCTTTTACTCCGGAGTGGTGGAATATCCGGTCGGTAGCGGCAAGTGGTACACCGGCAAACATGACCCGATTATCACTAAGGAGTTATTTAACAAAGTGCAGGAGCGACTAACTCGCGATAATGTAGTAAGGGTCAGCAAAGACTTCGCCTTTACCAAACTTATGACTTGCGGCTTATGCGGGTCGGGCATATCGGCGCAGGAAAAGCATAAAATCTTCAAAAATCTGACCGAAAAAGTCTATGTTTACTACGGCTGTAGCAAAGCCAAAGATTTAGTCTGCAAGTGCGGATATATTAGGGAAGAAGAGCTGATTGAGCAACTGGCTAAGATTATAGACCAAATTGACATCAACGAACTTGGCATGAGGGCCAAGCTGGAAGAAGAAATCAAGCGGGCCAGGTTCCTGCAATCTACGGTGCTGGGCATGGAACCAAGCAGTCCAAATCCGGATGTAGCGCAATTGGACATCAGGGCTTACGCCAAACACATTATCAAGCATGGTAGCGTGGTGGATAAACGGGAACTGCTGGGATGCCTAAAAAGCAAACTGCTGTTAAGCCACAAAGTGCTGAGCCTGCAATAGCAGGGAAGTAAAAAACACACAAACAAAAAACTATAGGCGAAATCGTCTGTAGTTTTTTATCTTAAGAAACCAATCTTTTTTTCACACTTGACTGGGATCAACCTTTTTTATTTGGCGACTGACGCGGCTCGGTTGAGAACCTTTTGACGACACCGCTCGGTCTCTTACTAAAAAAAGTTGATGGCTGCCCGGCTAGGATTCGAACCTAGGATGAGCGGTTCAGAGCCGCTTGCCTTACCGCTTGGCTACCGGGCAATATGATAGTCACAGCTTTGCTCATTTTACCAATAATCGCGCTTTTTTTCAAGCCACCGGTCTCTCTCATCGCAAATGCGATAAATACTCGTGGGAAGGCTAAAAGTTATCCCCATTGACATTTAGTGAACGATTGTATACTCTATAAAAGAGTTATTGGCCAAAATATTTAAGCTGTTTATGCCAGAAAAAGAATATACACAATTCCTTAGCTTAGAGGATAAGTTGACGGTAAGGCTATTTACAAAAAATGGCAAAGTTGTATTTTTGTAGTTCAATATTACGCTCTTGTTAATGGCAGATGGAAAACGATAATGAGGGCTGATAATTGCCATAAAATAGCGCATATTCACACTTATCATTTACAAAGCAAGGAATTTAAGGTATCCTTAGATAAAGAAAATGACAAAGCTTTTAATGAGGCCAGAGAGCATATTTTGAAAGATTTTTTGAAAATAAAAGAAAATTTTATAAATACTTAAATATTATGAGCGAACAATTCATAAAAAAGAATATAAAACTTTCTTTGGAATTTGGCAGATACCTTTCTGGCAACCCGGTTTTGTTTAGGAAAATTCCTAATAAAGGCATACTCGTATTTACCATAAAAGGTGATAAGTGTTTTAATAAATCCAGTTGGTCCTTGGCAGAAAGTGCTAAAGCAAAAAAAAATAAGGTTGTGGAAGTTCAAAAACGAGGTAGTAAGTGGGAAATTTTTTCACCTGTTATGGTATAAAATCAAAAATATAAAACACAGGTAAAAGAGAACACATAAAGGTTCCTGACACATTTTTTTGTGCCAACTTGGTAAAACAATGCCAACCAACAAACGCCATCAATACAAATTGGTGGTTTTTGTTTTGTGTGGTATATAATGAGATATATGTCCAGAGAAACTAGGTGCCGGGCTATAATTTTAAAGAAGCAGGCTTTTGGCGAGAGTGATGAGATTATTACTTTTTTTTCCAGGGAGCTGGGAAAAATCCGATGCCTCGCCAAATCCGTCAAATCACCAAAATCCAAACTTCAGCAAAAACTGCAAAGTCTGTTTGTGGTTGATTTAAGTTTTACCAACGGCAAACTGCCAAAAATAATTTCCGTTGAACCGGTTAAGGTTTTTTCCGCGATGAGGGAAAATTTGGAAAGTTTAAAGCGAGCGTTTTACGCGCAGGAATTAGTGTTAAAGTTCACGGCTGACGAGCAAAAAAACGAACCGCTGTTTTTTTTGCTGGAAAATTTTTTGGAATTTTTGGACATGTCGGCCGGTGATGAAATATTTGATTTGGGATTGTTAAAATTTAAACTGGAAATTTTGCGGGTTTTGGGTTTAGGCGTGCATAACGAAATTGCCGACGGTAATCATCAACCGGTATTTTTTAGTCCGGTTAGGGGAGGGTTTAATGGGCAACCGTCGGCAGACAGCTTAAAAGTTTCCGCGGATGTTTACAAATTATTTTTAGAACTGCAAACAGCGGAATTTAAAAATTTATCAGATGTTAAAAATATCTCCGGCGAACCTGACCTGCAAAATCTACTGTCGCGGTTTATAGAATACCAATTGGAGAGGAAGGTCAGGTCGGAAAAGTTTTTAAGACAATAAAATATGATATAATATAGGTTGATAGTATTAAGCCTTTATGGCCATATAGGCGTTGGTGCAGTAATCCTCCCCTAAAATAGGGGAGGTGTCCCGCGAAGCGGGACGGAGGGGTATTTATCAGCAAGTATCTACCACCTCCCCCCGCCTGCGGCGGGGTACTCCTCCTGTTCCAGGAGGAGAGACTGCATTTCCGTAAAATTTTAACGTGTAGACATTTATAATTTTGATTGATCAAATTATATGGACGAAACAAAACCAGTTGCTTCAGAACAATCAAGCCCCCAGTTTATAAAAAAACCCGTGGAAACGCCGATTTTGGATTCGGATTTAAGAAGGCAAATTACGGTCTCCGATGGCCAAAGCACGGAAAGCGGGGGATTTAGGGGTTTTTATCAGGCCAACAAATGGTATTTTTACGCGATTTTAGCCGGTTTGCTGGTAATCGGCGTGCTGGCTTATTTTGCCTTTAAAAAATCCCCGGCCCAGGCGCCCAAGGACGCCAATGTTAACATTTCCGTGGACGTGCCAAGTTCGGTGCCGAGCGGAGGCGAAGCGGTTTATAAAATTACGGTGCAGAACAACGACACGCAAAAGCTGGCCAATATGACGCTTGAGCTTACCTACCCGGACGGCGAAATTTACGAAAACAGCAGTCCTCAGGCGCAAAATATTTCTGGAACCCAGTTTGCAGTGCCCGATTTAATCCCGGGCCAAAACGCCACGGTTATTGTGAAAGCCAAAGTCACCGGCAATGTTAACGACCAAAAAACTTTAAGCATAAAACTGCATTATCAGTATCCCAATTTCAGTTCCCAGTTTGAAAAAGACCAGTCATCCACCATTACGCTTTTGGCTTCCAACGTGATGATAGAACTGGACGGGCCGGCCACCACCAACAACGCCCAGCTGGTGGTTTATACCGTCAAATACCAAAATAATTCCGGCGCCGACATTCAAAATACGCAAATTAAAATGGTTTACCCGGACGGTTTTAGTTTTGCCCAGGCTCAACCTTCGCCTGGTTCCGGCACCGACACTTGGAATATTGGGACGCTTGCCAATAACGGGCAGGGGAACATTCAAATTCAGGGCACGTTTAACTCGGCCAATCCCGGGGAAAGCAAAACCGCCCAGGCGGAATTTTTGGTGCTTAATTCAGGCGGCCAATATTCACAGCAAAACAGCTCATCGTTTATTACCACCATTTCCAGCCTGCCTTTGCTGGTAACGCAAAGCCTTAATCCGGACAATTCCACCGGCGTAATTAAGCCCGGCGACACCCTGACTTTTAACGTCCACTATCAAAATAACGCCAGCACTGTGGCCACGGGCGTAAACGTGCAGGTGACTTTAAATTCCAAAGCTTTGGATTTAAGCACTCTGCGCGTTTCGGGCGCTCAGGTAAACAACAACACCATTTTGTGGAACGCTTCGGGCGTGCCGCAACTCCAAAACCTTTCGCCGAGCCAGTCCGGAGACTTAAGTTTCAGCGTTAAGGTTAATAATCCGGCGGTTAAAGATTCATCCAAAAATTTAACCGTGGTGTCCGGCGTGCAAATCCAGTCCAACGAATATACCTCTCCTTTCCCGGGCGGGCAGTTAAGTTTAAAAATTTCCAGCCCGTCTTCCATAAACACGGTTTTGAGTTTTGTTTCCGGCCAACTGCCGCCCCAAGCGGGCAAATCCACCGTTTATAAAGTTCGTTTGGCGCTGACCAATTCCAGCAACGATTTTAGCAACGGCGTTTTAACCGCCTTTGTCCCGTCCGGCTTTTCTCTAGGGAGCGTTACCCTAGCCGAGTCGGCCAATGTTCAGTTTGATCCTTCCACGAACAAGCTGACCTGGAACGTGGGGAGCCTTCCGGCCAACACCGGCCGTTTTAGCCAGCCTCGGGTTTTGGAATTTCAGGTCACGCTGAATCCTTCATCCTCGCAGGTTAACCAGTCGCCAAACCTGGTTAATACCATAAATTTTACGGCTACGGATTTATTTACCTCCCAGCCCGTAAGTATTTCCGCCGACGACATTTCCACCTCCGACGTCGCCGGAACCAACGGCTTTGGCAATGGGCAGGTGATACAGTAAGTTGAAAGTTGAAAGTTGAAAGTTGAAAAAACCTCGCTCCGGAATTCCGGAGCGAGGTTTTGCTTACAACATACAACTTTAAACTTACAACTATCTCTACGGATAAATATATCCGCGGATGGTGGAATCGTGGATGGAAATGGTGCGGGTGTCCACGCGGTTAAAGTGGTCATAGTTCATTTCGGAAATAGTTATGGTGCCGTTGTCGTTTACGGAATCCACGTAAGCCACATGGCCGTAGCGCTTCATCGCGCCTTTGGGGCCGGTCATTACCACGGCCGCGCGGTAGGCCGGCTCCTGGCCGGTAATGTAGCCCGAGGCTTTGGCGTTGGCCAGCCAGTTTTTGGCATTGCCGCCAAAGGTAATGTTCATTTTGCTCGCCACGTAATAGGTGCAGTAGCCCTTGGGAAAAATATGATTTACGCCGTCGTAGCCGTCGCCTAAACTTGTAACTTCGTTAATACTGTTATCGGGCTGGCTGGGGCTGGTTTTGGTTTTTGGTTTGGGAGTAACTTTGGGCGCGGGCGCCTGCACCATTTGTCCGCCGGGAATAATTATTAAATCCCCGGGGTTAATGTCTTCGGCGCTGTCCAGCGCGTTGTAGGAAATTATGTTCTGTAAAAGGGCATCGGCGGAATTTTCGCGCGCGGTAGCGTTGGTGTTGTATTTTTCCGGATTATACTCGTGCGCGATGTCCGGCAAAGTGTCGTTGGCAGTCGCTTTAACCAGCACGCCATCGGTGGGCAAAATAATAAGCTCCCAGCCCGGCTTGATAGCCGGAGTGGAGAGCTTGTTGGCCCACATAATAGTCTGCTGGCTAATGCCAAACTGCCGGCTTACAGACCCGAGGGTGTCGCCGGCCTGAGTCTGGTAAATTTTAATTTGTTTTTGAATCAAACCCTGCACGCTGTCGGGATTGGGCGCCAAAATGGTGTCCTCGTTGCCAATGACAATATCGCTGTTATTATTGGCGGCGTTTTCATTGCCGGTCTGACTGCCAAGGCCGGTAAAATCTTCAGCCTGAGCCTGGGGGATAATGCCGTCGCTTGAATAAACCAATGTAACAATACTGCTGTTTTTGGCCGCGAGCTGGGGGTTTAGGCCCGGGTGCATACTCAAAAAATTACCGGCCAGGCTTTGATCCTGAAAACTGCCGGTAAAATAAATTAAATTAAATCCGCCTACGGTCAAACTTAAAATCACCACTAAAATTTCGCTGGAAAACTTTAATACAAAATCCATCCAGTCCATCTTTTTTATATGTACAGCCGGAAAACTCTCAAAATGCAGTTTTTTGAGAGAAGGCGTTCTTTTTTTGATTTGAAAAAAGAACTTTTTAGTATAATATTGTAAGAAAAAAGCTGTCTTTTTCCACCACGATTTTACTTTAGACAGCCAGGATTTTAACTCGGGAATGGTTTTATTGTTAATATTTAATAGATTTTAGTTCATTTTTCTGTCACCTATAAAATACAAAATTAAGTCTATCAGTATCGCTGGGTATGAGCAAGGATTTCATCCACAGGTTATCCTATTTTCTTTTATTTAAGCCATTTCAAATTTAAATGGGCTAAAATTTGGCCGGTTTAGGTTTTTCCAAATTGTCTATATAAGTGGTATAATAATTATAAGTGGTATAATAATTTTGGCTATGGATTTATCATCTTTAAACGATAAGCAAAAGCAGGCAGTGACGGCCCCAATGGGGCCGGTTTTAGTCTTGGCTGGGCCGGGGAGCGGGAAAACCAAGACTTTGACTCATCGGGTAGCCTATATTATAGAACAGCGCCTGGTCGCGCCGCAGAATATTTTGGCTTTGACTTTTACCAACAAGGCGGCCAAGGAAATGCGGGAGCGGGTAAAGAGCTTATTGACGCGGAACCACGCGGAATCTAGCGCGGAAAATGCTGAATCTAAGTTTCCGCGTCTTTCAGCGTCAAGTTCCGCGTCTTTCAGCGATTTGACTATGGGAACTTTCCACGCGGTTTGCGCCAAAATTTTGCGCCACGAAATTAAAGCCTTGGGATACGGCAACGATTTTGTAATTTTTGACAAAGACGACCAGCAAAAATGTTTGCGGGAAATTTTGGAAGATTTGCGTATAGACAGCAAAAAAATGCCGCCGTCTTTGTTTGGGGCTTTGATTTCGCGCGCCAAAAATTTATTGCAGTTGCCGGCTGATTTAAATTTGGGTCTGGAGTCTCCAATGCGCGAAAAGCTGGCCGAGGTTTACGCCCGCTATCAGGATTCTTTATACCGCCAAAACGCGCTGGATTTTGACGATTTGCTTTTGCTTACGGTAAAGCTGTTTGAAAATTTCCCAAAAGTTTTGCAAAAATACCAAAAAAAGTTTACTTATATTTTGGTGGATGAATATCAGGACACAAACCAGGTGCAATATCAGCTGTTATCTTTGCTGGCAATTCATCACGATATTTTTGTGGTGGGAGACGACGCTCAGAGCATTTACAAATTCCGCGGCAGTGACATTACCAACATTTTAAATTTTGAAAAGGATTATCCCGAAGGCCTGCTGATTAAGCTGGAGCAGAATTATAGGAGCACCAAGAATATTTTGGAGGCCGCGCAAAAAGTTATAGAAATGAATCCGGAGCAAAAACCCAAGACTTTGTGGACGGAAAACGTTCAAGGCGAGAAAATTGTGCTGACCTGCGAGGACGACGAGCGGGCAGAGGCGGAGTTTGTGGCGCGCAACATTGTTGCGCTTGCAACCGGTGTAGTGCAGGCCACTGGCCTGCGTTCATCGGAAGACCTTGAATACGAAGCCGATAACAGCCACGCCGAACCCAAACCCTTTTCCATCCTTGACCGTTTTATCAAAGCCAAAAAATTGCAGGCGCAGTATTCATCGTCTTTTGGCCGGGCGCTGGTGCCGCAACTTCCAAAAAAACACGAAAGCCTCCGCGAGTTTTGTATTTTATATCGCACTCACGCCCAGTCCCGCGCCCTGGAAGAAGTTATGATAGAAGCTTCCATCCCTTACCAAATTGTGGGCGGATTAAAATTTTACGAGCGCAAGGAAATTAAAGATGTCTTGGCCTATTTGAGGCTGACCGTGAATTTTCGCGATCTGGTATCTTTGCGCCGCGTCATTAACGAACCGCCGCGGGGGATTGGGGATAAGTCGTATTCTGTAATAAGAGACTTTATTTTAAATTTAAGGGACAGTAGTCCAGGCATATCTGTGTCATTGCGAGGGAGTGCATCCGACCGAAGCAATCTTTCCCATGACAAGATTGCTTCGTCGCCGGATAAAGCCCCGGCTCCTCGCAATGACACAGAAAGCTCTCTCAAAGACTTCCGCGCCGCTTTTGCCGATGTCAAAATCCAGCCCAAGGCTTGGGCGTCGGCCCAGGAGTTTTTTAGGATGCTGGAAGAATTCACCGATTTTAACGAAAAGTTTGCTTTGCCCGAGCTAATGAAGTTGATTTTAAGAAAAACCGGCTACGAAAAGTATTTGCGGGACGGCAGTGAGGCCGGCGAATCGCGCTGGGAAAACTGCGAGGAGTTGATTAACGTGGCGCACAAGTTTGGCAATTTGGGCTGGCGCGAGGCGCTGACAGAGTTTTTGGAAGAGGTAGCGCTTTTATCCGAACTCGATCAGAAGGACGAAAGCAAAGACGCGGTTACATTAATGACCTTGCATTCCGCCAAAGGTTTGGAATTTGACAATGTTTTTTTTGTCGGCCTTGAAGAAGGCATCTTGCCGCATTCCAGAAGCCTGATAGACCCGGCCGAGCTGAGCGAGGAAATCCGCCTGGCTTACGTTGGCCTGACCCGCGCGCGCAAACGTTTATTTTTGGTTTACACGCATAACCGCCGCGTTTTCGGCAACGTACAAATTAACCAACCCTCGCGCATTTTAAGAGTTCTGCCTCGCGACAAAGTTGACTATCGGGGAACGGCAAAGGAGCATTTTAGGGAAGAGGAGGGGGAAGATGAAATTTCAAATGTCAAATGCCAAATTTCAAATGAATGACAAATGCCTTAATTTTTTTAATTTGAAATTGGGATTTTATTTGGAATTTGAAATTTGTAATTTGAAATTTTGAACAAACTAAATTTAAAATATGGACGCTGAACAACTGAAGCGTTTTCTTAAAAATCACAACCTTCGCCCAAACTTTACCTATGGACAGAATTTTTTGATTGACGATTTTGTCCTGCAGGATATTGTGGACGCGGCGGAAGTGTCATCGGAAGACGCGGTTTTGGAAATCGGTCCGGGCATTGGCAATTTAACCAGACTGCTTTGCGAGAGGGCGGGGCTGGTTTTGAGTCTGGAAAAAGACCCAAAGTTTTTACCAATCCTTAAAGCCATAAAAAAAGATTATCCAAACAATTTTCGTTATGAAATTTGTGATGCACTTGAATATGATTTTCAGGCAACGCTGAAGGACGCGGAATTTAACGCGGAAAAACGCGGAAGCGGAAAACAGGATTTCCGCGTCCTTCCGCGTCAGGTTCCGCGTCCTTCCGCGACATACAAAGTCGTCGCCAACATTCCTTACTTCATCACGGGCAAAATTTTAAAGATGTTAATGACCGCAAAGTTTAAGCCATCAAGCATCACCATCCTCACTCAAAAAGAAGTCGCGCGCAACATCACGGCCAAGGCGGGGGACTTATCCATTTTGGCAATTTCTGTCCAGCTGTTTGGCGAGCCAAAAATTGTGCAAACGGTTTTGGCCAAAAGTTTTTATCCGACGCCCAAAGTTGACAGCGCCATTGTTAAAATAGATTTGTTTAAAAAACCCAAATATATTTTGGCGGATGAAAAAAAGTTTTTTAAAATCCTCAAAGCCTGTTTCTCCGGCAAGCGCAAACAGATTCATAACACGCTGGTAAATAATTTGGGACTGGAAAAAGAAATGGTTTTAAAAATATTATCGTCGTTAAAAATAAAACCCGAGGCCAGGCCTCAGGAGTTGAGTATAGAAAAATGGATTGAGTTGAGCAATAAGATAATTTAAGTTGTGTCATCCCGACCGAAGTCCGGCATAAGAAATATTAAAGCGGACGAGTGGAGGGATCCCTTTGACTAAAAATTTAAAGGGATTCCTCGGCTCCCCCTCGACTTCGCTCGGGGTCGCTCGGAATGACACAAGCAGAGAAACTATTTTACAAATCGGACTTCACTGCCGGTTTTTATTTTGTTTTTTTCCGCCCACCCGGCGTTGACTTCCAAAACCTGGTTTACCGGTTCGGGCGGATAGTATAGGGGTAAATTTTCAATTTCCAATTTCCGATTTCCAACCGGAGCCTGGGCATCGGAAGTAACGCCTACGACTTTGCCGTCGGCTATCCAAATAAAATCCAAATTAAATTTCATATCCTTCATCCAAAAAGGAGTTGAGTTTGGAGTTGCAGAGAAATCAAAAAGCATCCCCTGGTTATCATCCATTGAAACTCTGTCCGAAAGCCCCTGTTCCATTTGCGCCGTTGTGGTGGAAATTTCCACCATCAAATTTTGCCCGCCGACTTTTAGCCGGTGAGTGTAGTTATATTGCGGCAGGGGAGAGGCGGCAGGGTTTGCTGGTGAAATATTTTGTTTTGTACACCCGGCAGAAATAATTGACAGCAGGGTAAGTGTTATAAGAAAATTTTTCATAGACTTTTTACTGTCATTGCGAGGAGGAGTGCATCCGACGACGAAGCAATCTTTTTCAACTTGGTAAGATTGCCGCGTCGCCGGATAAATCCCTGGCTCCTCGCAATGACAAGTTATATCAAAAGTCTAACAGGTCTTGCAAAATTTTTCCAGATGTGCTATAATAAGTATAGAAGGTTAGAGAAATAACTTCGAAACAAAAAGAAAAAACAATTTGCCAAAAATCTCCTTTAATTTAAGCTTTTTAACGAGGCCGTTCTTTTGTTATGTGACAACTAAATAAGACTTATGCAAAACAAAACAAAAATACAAATACAAGTTATAGCAAAAAAAATAATCATTGGTTTTTTGAGCCTGACTTTCATTTTAGGAGCGGGATTTGTTTTGTCGTCTGCCTTGGCTCCAAAAACAAAGGCCGCGGTCGCGCCTTTTGAAGCGTTTGGCGGTAAAGTAGTGGGTCCGGCGATAAATCCTATTGCCGCAATTCCGGGGGCCGCGTTAACCTGCCCGACCTACACGGTTATCGCAAACTTCAGTCCGGCGACTAATGGATTACCTCCGACGTTTGGAGTTTTTATTCCGGCGGTATTGCCAGGACCAATTTATTCTTATGGGAATATGTTTTTGCCCGGAGTGGCGGTGCTTGGGGGATTGCTTCCGACTCTCTGCCCGGCTCCAATACAGGTTTATCCGTTATTCTATAACGCGCCAATATATTTGATGGGCACGGGTGCGGTGCCGGGTTTTTAAAATAAAATTTATGAACAACTATAATACGACACTGGAAACATCCGTTGACCAATCAATCCACTGGGGGCATTTTGGCGCCATTATGATGGTGATGGTTTTGGTTTTGGGAATGTCGTTTATGGAGAAGCCGGAACTGTTTAGTTTTAAAAAGAACATCGCGGCGGAAGATCAAAATACTCCGCATTACTACGCTTACGTTCCGCCGGCCAGCAATCAACAGCCGGAAGTTTTGGGTGCCAGCACCAATCCCGGTCCGAGCGTCATCAACGACGATGGCACAGTCTCGCCGGTTGATATGGGAAATGTTTTGGCGGCCAGCACTCAGGACATTCAGTTGTCTTTGGATAATGTAAAAGTTAATCAAGTGCCGGATTCCAACGCGGCCATTATGAAATATTTTTTGGATTCTAAAAAAATAGAAATTAATCCGGTCGACACCGCCGCGTTCCAGTCCGCCTTAACTTCCAACAACCAAAACCAGATTAACCAGCAGGCCGGGCAGTTAATCGGCGTCCGCGACGCTTTGCAAAAACTTTCCGTGCCTCAAGGTCTTGTCACACTGCAAAAATTAAAAATTATTCAGTATACCGCGGCCATAAACTTATTGCAGAATTTTTTACAGGCCGACAGCAACCCGACTTTGGTAGACCAAAATTTAATGGAATTTATAAAAAGCCAGCAGGATTTGGATAATGAGAATACCGCCATCTCACAAAAATATGCTTCGTTGTATCCGAGCCCTTCTTTGTCTATTGACTCAAGCGGCCAGCCAATTCAACAGCAGTCGGCTTTGACAGGAACGGACGCTTCCAACGGCTTGCAAAATTCTTTAGATAATTCAGGCAACAGCGATGCGGCACAATAGAATTACAAAAATTATTGCGGCGTTTTTATTAATAAGCCAGATTGCATTTTGGCCGGGCGTTATTTTGGCGCAAATTGCGGTGCCCACTCAGGACACCGGTCTTGGAAATAGCGTTGGCGGCGCCGCCGGGGTGATTCAAAATACAGCTGAGGCAAAAGCTTTATCCGCGGCGTTTACAGTATATCAAACATGTTTGAATGTCGTGCAGGCGGCGGAACAGGCCGCTTCAAAGGCAAACGTAGGCCTTTCTACTGCGGCGGTTTTAAGTCCCACGGGCAATAGCACAAAATTGGACGCAATGAATACTTTGAGCTTGGCTTACTATACTTTTTTGAATTGTGATATGACGCAATATTTGGTTTTTAATGGGGCCGGCGGCGCCGATAGCGGCCTTCCGGCATCCAGTCTTTATACCAGTAACATAAAACAACAGTATGTTAGCCGTATTAGCGCCGGATGGACTACTTATTCAAAAAAATCATCAGACATAGACGCCCGCATTGATAACGCTAATCAGGGTTTTTGGAAAACTTTGTTGATTAGCTTACTGCTACAGACCAGCAAGTCCGTGGCAGACGCTTTGGTCAGCAAGTTGGTGAATAATTATAAAATTTCCAATTTAAAACAATACGTGGATTCCGCGGCCACGCTGATGTATGATAACCAGTTTATCCGCGAGAATTTTCCCAACGCGCAGGATCAGCTGATGGCGCGGGCGATTTTAACCAATCCCGCTTTTCGCTCGCAAATCCAGCCGGGAATTTTTGTGGCGGCCAACGCGGCTTTGGGTTACAATCCCAATGCTATTAATCCGGCAAGCCCGAATTTTTACGGACAAATGGCCGCTATGGGCAGTCCATCGGCCAATCCATACTATTTACAAACTTCTTATGTGGGAGGCGTGGATCAGTCGCACGCGGCGGCTATGGCTACGGCCCAACAGCAGATTAGCCAGGGCAGCGGCTACAAAGCGCCGGTAAACTGCGCCGGAAGTTTAACTCAGCAAAGACAGGTTGACGCCCAGTACCAGGCTTTACAGGCCCAGGCGCAAAATCGCGACGCTCTGCTGGCAAACCTTACGGCGGCGGTGCAGGCTAATCCCAAAAGCGTCAGCCCCGGCGATCTTGCCAAGGCTCAGTCCGATGATACTGCGGCTCAGCTCGCGTTGGTTAACGCACCGCAGGCAGTAATGTCAGGCTCCGGTAACAGCACCAGCACAGATCCTGCCATTATTATGTGCGAGGCTATTTCTTCGCCCGCGGTTTTGGTAAACCAGGGAATTGACGCGCTATTTAACGCGGTGGGAGGCAACCTAACCCAATACAATGGCAGTAATTTGCCGGCTTATATTAATACTATTACCGGCATAGCTTCGCAAATCGGCACAAGTATGGTTTTGGGCGGCGTAGGCGCCGGAGCCAGTAGCGCACTGCTTAATGAGAACAAAGCCGTCGCGGCTACTGTCGCTTTGGCCGCGTCAACCAATTCCGCGACCAATAGTTCAACGTCAGGCGTAAATGCCGCGAGTAATTTTGTTATCGGCATCTATCCAAGCTCGGGTAATAACACGCTTGTAAACTGGCAGGTTCTTACCTCAAATCTTCCGACCGCGAGTTATGTAACCGTTACGGGCCCCGGAGCGCCGACCGGCCACTTGCCGCTTACGAGTAATATAACCGTCAGCCCGACAACAAACACCTCTTATGTATTAACCGTATTTGATGCTACCGGTAAAAGTCTGGCCAGCACCAATATGAATGTTTTTGTGGATACCTCAAGCTCGCAGTCTTTTAATTACAATCCCAACGCCCCAGCCGTGGCCGGTGCGTTTACCAACAGGCCGGTTATAGAAACCCGCGGTCCGGTAGTCCAGCTTAGTATTAGATAAAAAATCAAACAAAATAACAACCTAGCAAAAAAGCCGTCTAAAAACCAAGACGGCTTTTTTGCAATTTTTTGTAAATATGCCAAAATGTGATATAATAAAAGCATGTCAACGATTGATAAAATTAAATCCACGGTAGTTCCATATTTAAAGCGCTACCCTATTTCCTACGCTGGGATTTTTGGCTCTTACGCCCGCGGCGATTTTCGTAATGACAGCGATATAGATATTTTAATAAGGTATTCAAAACCTATCAGTTTATTTGAATATGGCAACTTATTAAATTCTCTGGAGAAGGCCACGGGGAAAAAGGTTGATGTGGTTATGGAAAGCACGGTACATCCTTTAATGATGAAATATATAAAAAAAGATTTAGTAACCATTATATGAACAGAACCGCTCTTCAGGACTATTTTTCCATTGAAAATTTTCGGGAACTTGTTGAGGATACTCAAAAAGATATTCAACAATCCGGGGTTGATTATTTAATCGGCAACAAACTCTCGTTTTCGGGTATTTTACACCGTTGTGAAATATTGGGAGAAATTGCAAAAAATCTTTCAAAAGATTTTAAGGATGCTGTCCCCAATATTCCCTGGAATGATATTGCCAAAACCAGGGATATTATTACACATCATTACCATAAGATTGATCCTCAAATTATTAGGAAGATTTTGGAAGAACAAATTCCAATTCTCTTAACAGTTTTGCCAAAACTTCGCAAAACAGCTTTTACCAATCTTGATCCTGACGACCAGAAAGACATTAATATTTGACCTCAGCCGCCCAAAATCTAGGGCGGCTTTTGTTATTGTGTTAATTTTGAAGCCATCTTTTAACCTTGGAATATCCACACCTCCCAAAATTTTGTGATTTTTGGGGTTTGTGGTATAATTTTGATAGAAAGTTGATAAAAACTTCAGGTAAAAAAGCCCAATATTAACAACAAAAATTATGTTAACCGACGAAGACATCAAAAAAATCACCCAGGCTCAAATAGAGGCGCAAAAGGAGATATTTTTTACCAAGGATGAGCTGGAGGAAAAATTCTATTCTAAAACAGAGATGGACGTAAAGTTTTTTAGCCTTCAAGATGTGTTTGCAACCAAAGAAGAGATGAATACAGGTTTTGAGATTATAAGCAAGAAGATTGATAATCTACAGACTTCTGTGGATGCTATCGCCAAAGACAACCTTGCCAAAACCCAGGAAATGCCGGTTGTGAATCACAGAATAGAAAAAGTGGAAAACTGGATAGACAAAGCCGCGCCAAAATTAGGCATAAAATTTCAACACTAAAAACTAAATCAATTATAAATAAATTAATCAGTAGAGATGTTTTGATGTATGGCTGAAATATGTATTATTGATGTACTTGATTATCGGGGTATACGCACGGTATTTACAAAAAAAAGATGGAAGATAAAAGCGCTTCAGCATCCTGAGCTTAAAAACCGCAAGTTTTTAAAAAATGTTGAACGAACCATTAAGGAGCCTCAGGAAGTTTGGCAAGATTATGGGGATTCTAAAAACAGACGATGCTATTACCGTAAATATTCTATCCATACTTATGTCAAAGTTGTTGTCTGGATGCGCGGGAATTGCCAAATAATTACCGCGTTTGAGACCAATTTTATAAAAGAGACAAAGTATGGTAATTTAAGAAGATTGGTATAAATAAATAATTTTTTATGACGCAAGCAATTAAGGAAAAAAAACAAATCTTTGATTTTGTTTATAATCTTTCGGACATTGCGGCTAAACAGGCCTGGGTTTTTAGATATGACCCGGAGTCCGACGAGCTTTCTGTTACGGTTCCCAGGCTTTCCAAAGACGCGCGCATTCGTTACGTTAATGACGAAATTGCTTTATATTTTTCTAAAAACAACAAAATTGAAGGCCTGTTTATTGAATACTTTCGGCACAATTTTATTAAGCATCAGTCGGCGTTTAAAAATTTAAAAAACCTGGTTAATAAAATTACAAAAAAACAACCCGTTCAGCAGGACGGCTTGGTTGAGCTTTCCTGGGATTCCATAAAAAAAATGGCTCCCGATTTTGACAATGCCATCAAGTTTTCTCTTGTTAAGGATGTCCAACTGCAGGTTTAACTACTAAAAAATTTATTTATAAATTTTTGAAACAAAAAGCCACCCCTAAAATCACCCCTCCCAAACCCGCCGCCAAACCCCTCTGGCCGTGGTTTTCTTTTATTTTATTTGTATTTAGTTTCGCCTTTATCCCTTTTTGCGTCAAAGCAGATGTTACCCCGGTAACTAAATCATTTTCCAATGCCTTATCAATAAGTTTTTCGCCCACACAAACGGTAAGCCCTCCCCAGTTTCAGGCAGGACAATCGTTAACGGTTGTTATATCTTTGAGCGACTCCAATGCGGCTTCATCGCAGTCAAAAAATGGATACACTTTAGAATCTAATGCCTGTCCGGCTTCTTCCGGGGCAGTTGATTATGACTCTTGTTCAGTTAAAGGAAATTCAGTTACCTTTACAGCACAGCCAAATCTTGGAACGGGTTCTACTTCCCAGAATTTTACTATTTTATTGCCGGCCACAGGTTTTCAGAGCGGCGCGTATAATCTGTTCTTTGACATGCAGTATGTTGACAGGTCGACACCGCCAGCTATTACAATATGGAATTATAACGGCTCATCGTCTGTTAGTATAACGGCCGCGACACAAGGTGCAAATGCCGTATTAAAAATTCAGCCTCCGACAAGCGGGCAAAAAAGCGCCGATGGAGCACAAGTTGTTGGAAAATTTGGAATTTCTTTTACTCCGGCGGCCGGCGGTGCTGCCCCCGACCACTTTGTTTATAGTTGTGGAAATGGATCTTTAAACCCTACAACAGGATCTGTTCCGAACACACAGGCAAACAGCGGGTTTAATTGCGTTTATCCTTCCTCACAATCTAATTACATCGTAACTTTAACTGCGTATGCCAGTTCCGATAGCACACAACCAATAGGAAATCCTGCAACATCGCCGTTTTCTGTTACCGGTAACGAAACTGCTCAGGGCGGGGCGGGAACCGGCACCCCCCCTGCTGGTGGTTCCAGCCTCGTCACTTTTTTAAACGAAATTGTTGCTTTTGTCTTGGCTTCAATTCAACAGCTAATTTATGGAATTTTCTTTTTGCTTGTTTCGCCGGTAATCGTCGCGGTGCTTGGCATTCACGCTTATCAGGATACTTTTGTCGCGGTAATTTATTCGGGTTGGGAAACTATTAGGAACTTGTGCGATATATTTTTCATCGTGGCATTGATTGTTATCGCAATGGCCACGCTGTTCCGAGTGGAAAGTTATAAAGCTCGGCATTTACTGGTGCAGTTAATTATCGCGGCTTTGATGATAAATTTTAGTTTGGTTATTGGCCAGTCTATTTTGGCCGTTGCCGATACCGTTCAGGCTCAGTTTTTGCCTGCCGATGCCGCTTCGGTAAACGCGTTGGCTTATAAATTGATGACAACGAACAATAGCTCGTTAATGATTTACCTTCAGGGACAGCAGAACGCCAACGCATCGGCAACAAACAGTGGTATTATAGGAGGATTGGTTGCTTCTGTATTTTGGGTAGCTTTGAGCCTGGGTTCACTGGCCGTATTTGGCGCGATTGCGGCGTTCCTGGTTATTAGGGTTATTGCTTTGTGGCTTTTGCTAATGATATCTCCGGTAGCTTATGCCGTCGGCGTTTTGCCAAGCACGGCGCATTATCGCGATGAGTGGTGGAAGAACTTTTTAAAATATGCTTTCTTTACTCCCATAATGGCCTTCTTTTTGAATATAGCCGCCTTAATGGCAACCAACGCGACAGTCAACAGCCAGCTACAAACCGCGGCAAATAACGCCACTATTTTTAACGGGCAGAACGGTTTGGCCAGCCTGATTGTAACTTTGGGCAGTAATATTTTGCTCCTTGTCTTTTTAATAGCCTCCCTAAAAGTAGCCGACCTAGCCGGCATCTACGGCGCCTCCGGCATAACCGACATCGCCAAAAAAGGAATCTACGCGCCGTTTGGTGTTGCCCAAGCCTTGTCTCAAGCGGGCGCGCAAAAACTTAAAACAAAATATGACGAAAAAACTTTGGGTTTGGCAGGTAGCACAAGCAGATTTAAAAGATTTACATATGGCGCTTTACATGCCCCATCTTATGTTAAAGCAATAGGAGCAGACTCTCAAAAAGAAAGAGAAAAAATGAAGCACTTAACGGAAGCGGCTTCATTAAAAGTAAAACGCCAGACCCCTTTTCTTAAACGCGAAGGACGGGATCCGCTATACCATGCACAGTTAGAACAAGGAGAAGAAAGATTAAACGAAGTATACGGACATTATACCGGCAATGAAACGGAAGAAGTAAGACGTCTTGAGGAATTAGAAAGAAAAGCCAGAGGAGGCGACAGGAATGCTCAAATGATGCTTATGGCGCAAATGCTCCGTGCGGCTCCAAACAAGCACTTAAACCAATTTATGCAAAATAAGGGACTGGATTATAGTCAACCAAATATAATTGGTCTTTTAAATGAGTGGGAGCATGCCGGAATAATGTCTAAGAGTATTAATGAAGAATTCCAAACGGCGTTATCCGAGCAGGGTTATAAAATATCTGATTTTACTTTAACAGAATTAAGTGATGGTAAAAATGAGATTCATGTGGAAAAGGCTCTTGGGACAAACGGCAAAATGCAATATGCTGTAGTGGGTCAAGATGATTGGGAAGCATATAATGAATTTGTGAGAACTCACACAGCCAATCAAGCAGATTACAAAGCGATGCAGAAAGGTTTGTTAACCGACCCTGCTTATGCAACTCAAAAAGCGGCGTTTTTGGCCGATTTTGCAAGTGGAACTAGGATGATAAACAAAGAAACTCGGGCTACGGGAACCAGAAACTTTAATGAACATAATTATCAAAACGCGGCTATCGCCCAGGAACAAATTCTTAAGCGCGATGTTAATGCAAGCAAGCTGGAAAGAAAGCCCGCAATTTTCCATAATTCTTTGGCAACGACTGACTCCACCCAATCTTTGAATGCTGATGGTAACGCAAAGGTTGTGTTTGGTGAAGCCGGTAACCATGTATTGACGCATTTGGCAGGGACAGATGTTTGGGGGGCTAGCCGTGGCCAGTGGACTGAAAAACAAAAAGAGTGGATGTATCAAATGGTTAAGGATCATGATATGCCTGCAATAAAGAAAATGGTGGAAACGGAATATAAAAAAGAGGTTGCAAGGAAAGGGGTATACCAGAGTGACGCAGATATTACAAGAGAGACTAATAAAAAAACTGCTTCTTTATTGGCTACTATATATGCGAGCAAATTTCAAGCCGGGACAGATCAGGTTATTGAACAGGTTAAGGCGGTTACAGATGCGGCTGGAGTTGCGGCTAATCCCAATAAATATGCAAAGAAGGGAAGCGAATTAGAGACAATTTTTAACGATGTTGATTTGGATCAAATGGTTACTAAGATTAGAACATAAATTTTTATGAGTTCGGAAACCTGCAAACAAACAGTAAATAATTGTAAATTCCCGGCTGACTTAAAACAGCGGCTGTTATTGATTTTGCCTTTGCTGGAAAAACATACAATGGATGGTTTGGAAAAAGAGCTAAGCCGTGGCGATAGTGTATTAATTCAGGTTTTTTTAACATCCACCTGGGAGAACTTCGCGCGGCTACTAAAAGGCATAAAGGCAAATGATAGCAAGGCGTTGCAGTTATTTTGGGAAGAATTTAAAGAAAAACAGAATCTCTTAAACGACGAAGACAAGGTGTATTTTTTATATTTGGTTATGGATGTGTTTAAGTTGTCTTGGTTAAAAAAGAATGCCTTTAATGAAAATGAAAAAATCGCTCTGCTTGAGTTTGAAATTGGATTATTCAATTATTTGCCTAAGGAAGAGATTGTAGCATTATTGGGGAATTACCTTATTTTTATAGCAAAGAAATGGGATTTATTAAAAGCTGTGCAAATTGTAATTGTAGATAATTTTTGGGACGAAGACAATAAATTTTTAGTTGAATGTTCAAAATCGTTGTTAAAAAATAAGGAAACTATCGGTTCCATAAAACCAAGATCTATTGAACAATGGGTTTTGGAGTTTACTAATTTTAGCCCTACGCCGATTTCAGAGAGGGGTAGTTATCAAATAACTGATTTTTTTGTAAAGAATAATTCTGTAAAAGAACTGTCGGAAGAAGAAAAAGTTTTTTTAACAGAAGTGTTGAAATTATTTTTGTGGTTTGCTAATCCGGAAGTAAATACACAGGAGTTGGATGATTATAAAAAGCAACTTGAGCGGCAAAAAGCGGAATACGAAAGGAAGCTTTATGAAGCGGAAACTGGTTATGTAGCAGATGATTTGGAAAATGAGATAATTAAAAAACCAGTTCTTCCTAGAGTTCCAGTTCCAAAGAATGTGTTTGCTCAGAGGGAGATGGGGGAGATAAGCAGAATTTCAAATGACAAATTACAAATTTCAAATGTATCACCCCCACCTAGCCTCCCCCCTGCAGGGGGAGGAATAAAACAGAACGAAAAAACCGCTGACGGTTCAGCGATTGATTCGTTGATAGTAAAAAATCAAACAGGGGCCGGGGGTAGTCTCGCGGGTGCGAAACCCCTCACATCTACCCAGAACCAGTCATCTGATTCCGGTTCTGGGCGCGCCACCCTCCAAGAGAAAATATATCAGGGAAATAATAACGAGGCAAGCGGTAATAAAAAAGCCGCTCCTTTCGGAGCGGCCTTAGGGTTTCAGCAAGTGCCTGAAAGCCTGGCTTTGACATCTGAAAATAGTATATCAGAATCTCAAAGTTTGTCAACCCCTCAAGATACTTCGGGATCTTCGAGTGGTGGACCCAAGGGGAATCGAACCCCTGAAACCCGGATGTCAAAGCCAGGCTCGGCACCAGCCTGGGCCCACTCAAATGAATTATACCATAGTTCCGCGCAAGTTGGACAAAACAGGGTTAATAATCAGGATGTTTTAAAGGACAGAAAATCCTCATCTTTTATCCTTAACCCTTTACTGGAAAAGAAACCAGTATTGCCGCAGAGTGGTCAATCAAAGCAGGCGGAAATTAACAGGAAGCTGGAGGAATTAAAGAGGAAAATTAAAAATTAAGAATAATGAGTTATGAATAAACCGTATGAAGGCATATCAGTCAAAATTAAACGCGCTAAGCGGAACGGATTATAAGGAACTATACCCAGTTGCTTATGGAATATTTAAAAAGCTTAAGAAACAAACCAAAAGAAAGCCGTATATCAGGTCAGCATATTTTAATAAAGAAAAAATCTTTTTAGATTATTTTTGGCAACATCTGCATCAAAAAAACTGGTGGGATCAAGTTAGGCGCTTAAGGTTTTACGAATGCGCTTTGGATTTGATAAAAAATACTAGGAGCGACCCTTTTACCGCGCAAGATCCTAACAAACCCAAAAGAAGCCTCCATCGTTTTAGCGGGAAAACAAACACTGGGGATGAATTTATCGTTCAAATTGTTGAGGACAAAAGAACCAAACAAAAATATTTTATATCAGTTTTTCCAAAATAAAATAAGCCTTCCGCAAGTGTGGTATATTAACCACGGGCCAAAGACTTACTTTAAAGGCCTTCCGCTAATTGTGGTGCAAAAACCACGGGCCGAAGACCTATACTATAAGAATACCAGAATATGTATTGATGTCAAGTAAAAAAATTAACTCATAATTATAAAGGAAATGGCATTTAATGGACATTAAAGAAGTGGAAAAAATTAAAGGGCTGATAAATTCCTCGCCGATTTTAACGGCTACGGAGCGGACGGAATGGCTGGGGCTTTTGGATGTGATGGATGACAGGCAGAGGGTGGAATTGGAGAGAATTTTGTTGGGCGGCATACCTCCTAAGCAAGGAGGGGAAGCTTCCAACTTCGCCAAGGCTTCGTCGGACAAGCCGCAGTTGTCCTCTGCTGGATCTCAAATACCCAGGCTTAGCCATATTATGAATTTGCCGAATTTGGGGAATGTCGATCAGAGAATAGGCAATAGGCAAGTTTCGCAAACAAAACCTTCGGCTTTCGCTTCAAAGTTAAAAAATATATTTAAGGAAAAGGAACTGCCTGCCGGAAATGAGGAATTGGAATTGCCGGATGGGGGAGCAAACAGAAATAAAGAAATAGAGAATAGAAATAGGGAAATTGATGAAATTCGGGGTCAAAAAGTCCAGACTCCGGCGCCAAAACCGTTTTTTCCGGTTAAGGAAAAGCCTTTGGCGGATTTTAAACCTGTTAAATCAATTCCGCCAGTTAAACCAATCCCATCCGCTCCAAAAATTCCTCAGCCACTTGTGCCAAAGCCAAAAGCCGCTGTGCCGGTTGAAATGCCGGTCAAGCCGACTCCGATTGCCGCTGTGCCGGTTGCAAAAGCGCCTGCCCGGGGCGCGCAATCAATAAACAGTCCCGTGGATCTTGCTTTGCTCGGAAATCAGGTGTTGCGCGATACGCCTTTGGACACGCTGGTAAAAATTATTAAAATATTAACAGCGAAATACGGTTATTTTGAGGTTATCTTTAACCTGGAAAAAAGTCCGGTGTTTAAAAATTACATTGACAGCGGTTTAAAATTGCTCGCCGGACAGTCCGATTTTGGCGGGGATAATTTGACCAAGGAAGAATTTGAGGAATTCGCCGATTTATTGGCAAAAATCCAAACAGGATAATTATCCTTCATCTTTTATCCTTAATCCTTTACCTATGGCAGACAAATATGGATTTAAATTCAGAGATTGGGATGTTTATAAAGACTCTAGAATTTTAAGAACAGAAATTAATAAAATTGTAAAAGATTATCCAAAAACAGAGACTTATGCTTTAACCGACCAAACAAAGCGCGCGCTAAACTCAATACTTTTAAATTTAGCGGAAGGTTCAAATAAAAACACAGATAAAGATACAAGAGTTTATGTAAACAGATCGCAGGGTTCCTTAGACGAAGTTGTTGCCTGTTTGGATTGTGCTTTGGATGATGGTTATATTACAGAAGATGTTCACAATCACTTGCTCACACAGGCCAGTAGTATAGCGCAAAGGTTAAAGAAGTTTTCTAATTATCTTGGTGCGTCTGGTAATGGATCAAAGATGAAGGATAAAGGATAGTTTGTGTTATAATGAATGTAGACCTATGCAATTTCCTGTGCCACAATTTACGGAAGTAGAGGATAAAATTATCGGTCCGCTTACGCTAAAGCAGTTCGGTATAATTTTTGCCGCGGGCATAATTATTTTTATGGGTTTTTCGCTTTCCAAAAGCGTTTTGGTTCTGGTTTTTTTGTTTGTGCTGTTCGGCATCCCGGCTCTGGGTTTGGCTTTTGCCCAAATTAACGGCCGGCCCATATACAGCAGTTTGGGTAATTTTATAAAATTTTTAACCGCCCCGAAACTTCTGATTTTCCACAAGGAAGCGCACGCTGAGTCATCGGCCAAAATGTCCGACGCCCAAATGGCATCTCCGGTTAAAGTTGAGGTCAAAGTTCCCCAGGACCCGCAGGCTCGCCTTAGGGAAGTTCAGGAGCTGTTAAGAAAAACAAATACCGAGGAGAGCGACATCGCTGGAAGGTTAAAGTAAATCCGATCCGGATATACGGATGGCTGCAATCCGGATTTGCGGATTACTACGGATACTTTTAAATGAAACCAGTGCAAAAATAAAGTTATTGATAAAAAAGAATATTAAGACTTACTAAAACGTATCCGCAGTCATCCGTTGATCCGGATTCTATCCGTATATCCGGGTCGGAAAATATATGAAACTTGAAATGCAAAACAAAAAAAAGCCGGCGGGGAAGACTACCCAGAGTTTTTTACGGCTTAGTGAAATCAAGAATGATACCGTGGTGGTGGATGACGGCACTTTGCGCGCGGTTCTAAACGTGTCCAGCACCAATTTTGACTTAAAAAGCCAGGACGAGCAGGATTCTATTATTTTTAATTTTCAGCGGTTTTTAAACTCCCTGGATTTCTCCGTGCAAATTTTAATGCAGAGCCGGAAAATGGAAATCGGCGGGTACCTGGAAAAACTCAAGGCGCTTTCGGAAAAGCAGACCAACGAGCTGTTGCGGGTGCAGACCGTGGAATACACGGAATTCATTGCCAGGTTAATAGAGAACGCCAGCATTATGAACAAGAATTTTTATATAATCGTGCCTTTGGGCGAAAGCATCTTTCCGGCCGCCGGCGGATTTATTTCCGGTTTGTTCGGCGGCGGCAAATCCAAACAAATTACCCAAAAAATAGAAAATTTTGAAAAGGCCAAGGAAAAGCTGGACACGCGGGTTTCGGCCGTGCTTTCTAACCTTTCGGGCATCGGCGTGCGCGGGCAGAGGCTGAAGACCGAGGAAATTATTCAGCTCTACTATAATTCCTACAACTTTGACGCCGCTCCGTTAATAGACCCGGGACAGCTAAAAGACATCAAGATATCAGAATAAATTTCAAATTACAAATACCAAATTTCAAATGAAAATCAAAATTAAAAATGCCCAAAATTTGAAATTGAAAAATTTGATTTTTATTTGTAATTTGTAATTTGATATTTGGAATTTTATTACTATGTCAATATTCAGCAAAATCACTCCGGAGGAGCTGGAGCAAAAAAAACAGAATTTAAAGGAAGCCGAAACGGAACGCGGTTTGAGTTCCAGTTTGGGCGATTTAGACAAGACTTACCGCGAAGGTTTAACCACCTTAAAAGACTTAATCGCTCCGGCGGCTTTAAAGTTTGACAGCTCACATTTTGAACTTAACGGCAAATTCGGCAGAACCTTTTTTGTTTTGGCTTACCCGAGGTTTTTATCGTCCAACTGGCTGTCGTTTATTATTCAGGCCGAGGGCGCGTTGGATCTTTCTATGTTCATTTATCCCATAGATTCTGCCGACATCTTAAAAAAACTTAAAAGCAAAGTCGGCGAACTCGGCTCGCAAATGTCCATTAACCAGGAAAAAGGAATGGTGCGCGACCCGATGCTGGAAACCGCTTACAAGGACGTGGAAGGCCTGCGCGACAATTTAATGCAGGGAACGGAAAAATATTTCCGCTTCGCGCTGTATTTTACCATTTATGCCGTGGACTTAAAGGAGCTGGATAAATTCTCCAGCACTTTGGAAAGTTCGCTCGGCTCCAAACTGATTGTGACCAAGCGCGCCCTGCTTCAAACCCAAAACGGGCTTAATTCCACTCTGCCGCTTGGCCTGGACGAGCTGGACGTGGCCAACAATATGAACACCAGTCCGCTTTCTTCCTGTTTTCCGTTTGTATCATCCGATTTGACTTCCAATGACGGAATTTTATACGGCATCAACCGCCATAACAACAGCCTGATTTTGTTTGACAGGTTCGCCATGGAAAACGCCAACTCCGTGGTGTTTGCCAAATCCGGCGCCGGAAAATCCTACGCCGTCAAGCTGGAAGTTTTGCGCAGTTTAATGGTCGGCACCGAAGTCATAATCGTTGACCCGGAAAATGAATATCAGCATTTGGCCTCGGCCGTGGGCGGCACTTATTTGAGCGTGTCGTTAAACTCTCCATCAAGAATAAATCCCTTTGACCTGCCCGTGGCCATAGAAGGCGAAAGCAATGCCGATGTTTTGCGCACCGCGGTCATAGATCTTTTGGGATTATTCAGTTTGATGATTGGCAAGTTAAATCCCACCGAGGAAGCATTAATGGATAAGGCCATTTGGCAGACTTACGCCAAAAAAGATATTACGCCGGATTTGGCCGACTTCCGCGGAATGGAATATCCGACTATGAACGATTTGGTGGAAATTTTAAACGGGATGGTCGGGGCCGAGGGTTTGGGCCAGCGCTTAACCAAATTTACCGAAGGAACTTTTGGCGGCCTGCTTAACCAGCAGACCAATGTGGTGCTAAATAACCAGCTGGTGGTATTTAGCATCCGCGATTTGGAAGAGGAACTGCGGCCGATAGCGATGTATATTATTTTAAATTATATTTGGAACATTGTCCGCTCGGAATTAAAAAAGCGCATTTTGGCCGTGGACGAAGCCTGGATTTTAATGCAGCACGAGGATTCGGCCAGATTTTTGTTTGGCATTGCCAAGCGCGCGCGCAAATATTATTTGGGTCTGACCACCATTACCCAGGACGTGGCTGATTTTTTGGCCTCGCCTTACGGCAAGCCGATTGTGACCAACTCATCCATCCAAATGCTGCTTAAACAGTCCCCGGCCGCCATAAACGTAATTGCGGAGACTTTCTTTTTGACCGAAGGCGAAAAATATTTACTGCTGGAAAGCGAAGTGGGCGAAGGCATATTTTTCGCGGGGTTAAAACACGCGGCCATCAAAATTTACGCCTCCTACGTGGAAGACCAAATTATTACCACTGACCCCAAACAACTGTTGGAGATACAGGAAAGCCAGGAGAAGCTGAATTGATAACCTATAATTAATAATTGATAATTTATAACGATAACTATAACCATAACACCCCTGGCGTCATTCCGAGTGAGTGCATCCGAACGAGGAATCTCTTAAATAATTTGAGATCCTTCGCCCCTCAGCTGCATTCGGGGCTCAGGATGACGCCTTAATTTTTTAAAGCATGGCAACATTAACGCCAACTCAAAATTCCGCCGATGTGGAAAGGCAAAATGACGGCCGGTCGGCCGGAGGCGGCCGGGAACCCGGGGTTTGGGCAATCCCCGGAAGTTTTAATTTGGGCCGGAGGCGAATTGAAGTCGCGCGGATTGAAGTCGGCGGCAAAATTATTCATCCGACTGCTTCGGGAGGAATTCACCTTAAAAGTAAAGATACCGTAAGGTTTTTTGGTTCGGAATTGAATGTTTATAACCGCGCTGAATTTTTAGGAGAGGGTTCGGACGCGGTTTTGGATCGGGCGCTGATAACTTCGCAGGACAACGGAGCGGTTATAAGTTTTACGGTTCCTGATTTTGACAACAGTATAAAGGACGGCGGTTATTTTTGGTTGAGATTGTCAAGCCGGAATGTCCCGCAGGCCAACAGAACCATTTCCCCTTATTTGGTTTATCAGATTGAAGAGGTTAAAGATCAGGCGGAAAGAAGCAGGGCGGAAGAGGCGGCGGGGAGGGAAGGCGAAGGCGGCGGTGCGGGGGCGAGGGTGGTTTCGGAAATTTTGAACGCCGGGCTTGGCCCGATTGGAGCCGTTGCCGGGACGCTTGCCGCTTCCGCGGCCGGGGCAAAAGCAATCAGCACATCCGGAACAGTCGGGGCGTCCTCTGCGGTAAAAAAAGCGTCTGATGAAACTTCGGACGGCGGGTATGAGCAAACAGAAACAGAAGAAACCGTCAGCCGGCCAATTACTTCTACTTCGGAAATTTCCACGGGCGGGCGGACAATCAGCGAGTCCGGAACAGTTTCGTCGGGCGGACAAACTGTTGGCGGTGGAAGTACAAGAATCGCGCAAACAATTTCTTCCGGCGGAACTGCTGGGGTTTCCTCAACTGTGAGCGGAGGCGCTACCGGCGGCGGAACAACGTCCGGTACGGCGAGTGTTGGCAGTCGGACTGTTGCCGGCGGACAGACAAAAGCATCAGCGGCGGTGAGCGGACAAGCATCCGCAATTGGCCAATCGTCGGTAACCGGACAGGCAAGCGGAGGCGCGGGCGGATCATCTGAAGCGAAAGTTACACAAACCGCAAACCAAAGCGCGAACTTACGGGGTTCCGCGGAAGTTAAAACAGAGGCTGGCGCAGGGGCATCGGCCGCAGGCGGCCAGCCATCGGCAAAATCAGTAGCGCCCGCTCAAAGCGCTCCTTCCACGGCCACCAGCCAGGCTGTGGGCAAATCCACCATTTCCGGTACCGCGGGTTTGGGAACAACATTTGGCAGTGGGACAAATTTAAAAGCTCCGGCGGGTTTGGGCAGTATGCTTAAGAATTCTGCCGCGCTGAATTTAAATATTGCTTCCGGCGGAACCGCCGCGCCTCAACCGGCGGAAACATCATCAGCTGGTGCTAAACCATCAGGTAATCAAAACCAAATCGCTCCGGCCGGTGATGGTGAAAACAAATCGCCCAAAGAACAACTGCCGAAAACCCCCGATGAAGCTCCCGAGGCAAGCCCTAAAGGAGAGGAAGGTAAAAATTTGTTGGCTCCGGAACCGGTTGCCGAAACCGCGCCAAAGGGAGAAGAAAAGCCGGCCTCGGAAGCCGCTTTGGGTCCTGCGCGTCCGGCCAGAAGTCCAAATGACACCCGTGTTTCCTCTCCGCTCGGCCCGGACGCCCTAAACCGTTCGCCGGAAAATCGAGCAGAAGGCCGACAGTCTCCAAATGCTGCGCCGACCGGCGGTCCGGTTGACGGCATTAGCCGTCCTTCAAATAGGGAGACACCGGAGTCATTAGCTCCTGAAGCCGCAGAAGAGGGCTCTCCGTCAGGAGTTTCCAAGGAAGACAAACCCCAACCTCTTGGTTCATCGCCATCTGGC
>Ga0265316_10001121_pt1 | contig 29042 bp, 24 predicted proteins | sample 4522metaG_FD_202092 | JGI IMG/M metagenome (GOLD analysis project Ga0265316, IMG submission 202092) | Rhizosphere microbial communities from Carex aquatilis grown in University of Washington, Seatle, WA, United States - 4-5-22 metaG | ecosystem: Host-associated > Plants > Roots > Rhizosphere >...
AATCACTGCCGGCTTCGTTTCGGCGGCGGGCGCGGCGCTGGCGCTGGCAATCAGTCCCTGGTTCGCCATCATTCCGCTGCTGGCCGGCTGTGGACTTTTGTTCGCCGGACTCACCGGCTTTTGCGGCGTTGCCTTGCTGCTGGCGAAAATGCCGTGGAATCGGGTGGCGAACTGTAATTCCAATTCCTGTTGCGAGATTAAAAATTGATTTTAAGAAGGCTCCGTTGAATTCTCAACATCGCGCCGGTGGCAGTGCCGTTGCTTTGCTTCGTGGCTTGCCCATGCCGTCTATCCTCAAATGGCGGGAGCGCGACAGGAATTAAGAATTAAAACTGGAAGTGCCTTTCGGTTTCGGCTCGCGGGGACGCTCGCCCCACCAATAAGGAATTCGCGAAATTCGCGAAATTCGCGGATAAAATCAACTTTTTGCAAACCCTTCCGCCATCGCCACGGCTTTGCGCATGGCCATGGATTTGTTCACGGTCTCCTGAAATTCGCCTTCCGGTGTCGAATCGTTCACCCAGCCGCCGCCGGCCTGCACGTAAGCCTTGCCATCCTTGATGAGCGCGGTGCGGATGGTGATGCAGGTGTCGAGATTGCCGTTAAAGGAAAAATAGCCGACGCAGCCGGCATACGGCCCGCGCGCAGTCTGTTCGAGTTCGGAAATGATCTGCATGGCCCGGATTTTCGCCGCGCCGCTCACGGTGCCCGCTGGAAACGTCGCGCGCATCAAATCGTAAAGCGATTTGCCGGCGGAAAGCTTTCCCTCAACCTGGGTCACAATGTGCATGACGTGGCTGTAGCGTTCGACGGTCATCAGTTCCTTCACCTGCACGCTGCCGAAGTCACATACGCGCCCGATGTCGTTGCGCGCCAGATCCACCAGCATCACGTGCTCGGCGCGTTCCTTCGGGTCGGCCAGCAATTCCTTTTCGAGCGCCTTGTCTTCAGCCTCCGTTTTCCCGCGCCGCCGCGTGCCGGCAATCGGACGGATTTCAACCCGGCCGTCTTCGCAACGGACATGGATTTCCGGGGAGGCGCCCACCAGTGAAAAGCCATCGAGTTCGAGCAAAAACATGTAGGGCGACGGATTGATGGAGCGCGCGGCGCGATAAATGTCGAGCGGCGACGCCTTGACTGGTGCGGAAAATCGCTGTGAACCGACGACTTGAATGATGTCGCCGGCGGTGATGTATTCCTTCGCCTTGAGGACGTTGGTGGAAAATTTTTCCTTCGTCTGGTTGGATTCGAACGGCATCACCGGCACCTCGTTCGGCACCGTTACCGGATGATGTTCGCTGGGTTGTTCGAGCAGCGAAACGATGCGCTCAATTTCACTTGTCGCATTTTCGTAGGTGTCAGCCGGACTTTCGGCATCATCCAGGATCGCGTTGACCAGAATCGTGATGGTTTGGGCCGCGCGGTCGAAAATCAGCAATTGGTCGGCAATCAAAAAGACCATTGTGGGTGTGCCCAGTTCATCCTTGGGCGGGCGCGGCACGACCGGTTCGACGTCGTGAATGAATTCATAACCGATGAAGCCGATGGCGCCGCCGGTGAAGCGCGGCAGACCGGGCAGCGCCACGGCGCGATATTTTTTCATCACGCGCTCGACGACTTCGAGGCCGTCCTTTACGTCCTTGCCGACGGAAGCGGTTTCAACAACCTTGCCGTTTTCGATGACGTCGACGCGGTCGCCGGTTTGCCGGATGACGGCGCGCGGGTTGCAGCCGACGAACGAGTAGCGGCCCAAATGTTCGCCGCCTTCGACGGACTCGAACAAAAAGGATTCGCCCTGCCCGCGAATTTTCCGGTAGGCCGACAGCGGCGTTTCAATGTCGGCCAGCAGGCGGCGCGTGACGGGAATAACATTGCCCTGCGCGGCCAGTTTCAAAAAATCGTCAAGTGTCGGCGAATGCATGCGGCCAACAGCTTAAACGATTTGGTCGGGCGGGCGCGAGTACGTTTCGACCACCAAAGCCGGGGCATCCGGCGGTTGATTTTGCGCGGCCTGCGACCGGCGCGCTTCGCGCTTGGTGGCGCGATGGATGCGCCAGATGGCCAGCAGCGAGTAAAAGGCCACGGCGATGGCGTAGGCCACCATGCCCATGCCGATGGCAAAGGGCACCTGCCACGGCTTGCTGAAGCCAATCAGTGCCGCGCCGACCACGGCCGTCAGCACGGTGTTGCCGGCGAGGCAGAAAAGATGCAGGGTGACGCGCGTTTCCCGCACGCGCTGCACGTGCCATTCGCGATAGGCGTCCTCGCCCAGCGAGCGCATGAGCCACGCGGATTGGAAATTACGCGCGGCCACCAGCACACTGGCGGTGGCAACGACGATGGCCGACAACGGCCACAGGGCCAGGGCGAAAACCAGCACCACGTTCAGCAACAAACCCCATTTCCAGCCCAGTTTTTTGGCGATGGGATTGCCTTCCAGCGCCAGATTGGGGGTGGCGATCCAGGTGCTGAGAAAATCCATTCCGCGCCCAAATACCAGCAAGGCGAGCATTAGAAAATACCCGCGGCTGCCGAATGAAACCGGGTCGTCCATTATTTCTTTCGGTAAATCTGTTCCGGTGTTTCGAGTTGGGCCTCCGTCAGCCTTACCGATTTCCCGTCCTTTTCCACCGACCGGAAGAAACAGGACTGGTAACCTTCGTGGCACGCCGCGCCGGTTTGCTCGACCTGGATGAGCAGCACGTCGCCGTCGCAATCGAAGGCGATGTTCCTGACCTGTTGCACGTGGCCGCTGCTTTCGCCTTTCATCCAGAATTTCTGGCGCGACCGGCTCCAAAAGTGTGTCTTGCCGGTTGCGAGGGTTTTCTCCAGCGAGGCGCGGTTCATCCAGGCCATCATGAGCACGCGCCCGGTCTTCTGTTCCTGGATGATGGCGGGAATCAGGCCGTTGGCGTCAAATTTCAGATTGTCGTAAAAATCCATGTGTTGACCACATTAGCACAAATCAGCCGGGACAAAAGTTGAATCTACGGCGCATCAAGGCCGTGACAGACCGGAAGCCTTTGGAGGATCCGGCGGCACATTCGTCAAAGCGCTGACGATCTTCGGAGAAAAAGCGGGCGAATTGGTGAGTGCCGGCACACTGTTTGATGGAGTGATTTTTACGTTGCTGATAACCGTCAAAGCGTTTGTCGGCGCATTGAAATGATTTGCCGGGAAAACCGGGGTATTTGTTGAAAGGCCGGCGGCCGCTGTATTCGTCGCCTCGCTTTCCCGCTGGGCGATGGCGTGTTCGAGGGTGTGTTTGAGGCCGGAATACGTCGCATTGGTCACAGCGTCGAGTTGTGCGCGGGCTTCGGCATAACGTCCGGCCAGCATTTTGATTCGGGCGAGATGAACGTAAACGCCCTCGCGCTCGTCGTCATCGCGGGCGATTTGAAGCGCGTTGGTCCATGCCACCAGCGCGTCATTGGTGCGGAGCGGGCGGATGCCGTAGTAACTCTCCGCGTAATCGGTTGCGAGGGGAAAATTATCCGGGCTGAGTTGCATGGCCTTGCGGTAGAGCGCGAGCGACTTGTCAAAGACCTGTTGCTCGTTGAGCTGATAAAAGGCCATGGCGTCCTTGCGGTAGAGATAAACGATGATGCCGAGATTTTGATAATAGACCGGCTCGGCGGGGTTCAATTCAATGGCCTTGGCGTAATACGCAAAGGCGTTGGTCAGCCCGCCGTTTTCGCCGTAATAATTGGCAAGGTTGTTCCACGCCGCCGGATTTTTGGGGTCGAGTTCCAGGGCTTTTTTGCTTTGGAGCATCGCGGCTTCTTCATCGCCCAGGTTGTCCAGAAAGCTGGCATAGGCCAGGTGCCCGCGCGCGGAATCCGGATGACGCCGCAGAAAATCCTCATAGCTTTTGCGCACCAGGTTCAGCCGGGCCAGGATGCGCTGGTTGAGTTCCGCTTTCGATTCCCCCGCGCCCTGGGCCGCGAAGGCGTTGTTGTCGCGAATCCATTTGTCCACCTCGGCCATGGCCGCGTCGTCCCCGGCCATCAATTGCTCCAATTCCTTCCCGACCGGGTCGTTTGGATTCGGAATGGCGACCGACAGGCCGGCATTCTGCTGGATCAAATTGCTGACCGCCTGCGGCTGGTTGGTCGCCAGCACCGCCCCCAGCAGGCCGATAAGCAATTCGTTCATGTCGGCAACGTAAGCCGTTCGGTACGGTGAGTCGAGGCGCAAGGAGGACGGGCGAACATTCTTCGGTTACGTCACCAGGGCAATCCAAATCAGCAGCCCGGCCAGCGCGGCCAGCGTTACCGGAATGCCCAATCTGGCAAAATCCCAGAAGGAAATTTTAATGCCCAGCGCACGAGCCTGCTGGACCACGATGATGTTGGAAACGCTGCCAATGATGATGAGGCTGCCACCAAAACTGTTGGCCAAGGCCAGGATGTAGGCCGTAACCGGTTGTGAGAGATTGACAACTTTGAGCAGCAGCATCACCGCCGCCGAGTTGTTGATCAGGTTGGACAGCCCCGCGGTTGTCAGGGCCAGGGTGGCCGGCGCATTCAAATTAAAACCGCCTTGGGCCAGCCATCGCACGGCTTGATCGCCAGAGCCGGTGGATTGAAAAGCGCCGGTGACGACGAACAGTCCCATGAACAAAATGAGGATCGGCCATTCCACCAACCCCAGCAAATCGTCGGTGCGAAACTTGGTGCTGGCCAGATGAATTCCGGCGGCGGCCAGGGCGATGATTTCCTTGGGCAGCGGCGAGAAAAACAGGCCAATGACCACGACCAGAATAATCAACCCTTTGATTGTGTGCGGGCGGTTGAACGGATGGGATTGAAGGTTTAATTCCCCAGGCACGGGAAAGGCAGACTGGAGTTTTTTGCGCGACAACAGGCAGATGATCCCGTAAGCGGCGGCCATGGCCACCACGACCGGAACCGCGCTCCAAAGGAGGTAATGGCCGAAACTCAGGCGCGCGACCTGTCCAATCATCATGTCCTGCGGATTGCCGATGAGCGTTGCCGCCGCACCGATATTGCTTGCGATGGCCAGCGCGATGAGAAAGGGGATGGGATTGAGCTGTTTGCGGAGCAGCGCGGTCCCGACAATCGGCGCAAAAACATAGCAAACGATGTCGTGATTCAGGAATGCAGAGAGACCGCCGGTGACCAACATCAGCACGAGCAGAAACCGTGCGGGGTTTCCGAGCCGTGCCGAAATGCCGCTGGCCACCAGGTCGTAGAATCCGGACAGGCGAAGTTGAGCCGAGAGGACGAAGAATCCAAAGAGCAAAAATATTGTCGGCCAGCTGATGTAGGAAACGGCGTCTCTGGTTCCAATGTCGCCGAAAATCATCATTGCGATGGCGCCGAGCAAGGCGATGCCCACGCGATTGAGTTTCAACCCGGGCACGCGCCCCACGGCAATCCCGATGTAAGTAATCGCGAAAATCGCCAGAATAACTGGCCGCTGTGGAAAATACGCGGGCACCGTGGCAAGCAAGCCGGTCATGGCGGAAAACCCCATTTCATTTCGCGAGTAATTTGCGGATGGATTGCAATTCCCGGCGGTGCGCCTTGCTGGTTCGGGGATAATTCATCTTCAATGAAGATAATGTGTCGAGAACAATCTGCGAAATGATGAGCCGCGCGTTTTCCTTGTCGTCAGCGGGAATGACATGCCACGGCGCATGCGCGGTGCTGGTCGCGCTCAGACAGGCTTCGTAAGCCTTCATGTAATCCTTCCAGAATTTCCGTTCCGCGAGATCGGCCTGGCTGAATTTCCAATTTTTTACCGGGTCGTCAATGCGTTCGAGGAAACGGCGGCGTTGTTCGTCCTTGGACAGGTGCAGGAAGAATTTGACGACGCGCGTGCCGTTGCGATGCAGATGTTTCTCCAAATCCAGAATGGAGCGATACCGTTTCTCCCAGATCGTTTTTTCGTCGAGCAGTTCCTCCGGGATCTGCTGGGCGTGGAGAATTTCGGGATGCACACGCACGATGAGCACTTCCTCGTAATAGGAACGGTTGAAAATGCCGATGCGACCGCGTTCCGGCAGCCGGCAGGTGGTGCGCCAGAGAAAGTCGTGTTCCAAATCATCGGCGCTCGGACGCTTGAAGCTGAAAACCTCGCAGCCCTGCGGGTTGATGCCCGACAAGACATGTTTGATGGCGCCATCTTTGCCGGCGGCGTCCATCGCCTGAAAAATCAACAGCACGGCATACTGGTTCCGGGCATAGAGGAGGTTTTGTTGGCGGCTGAGCTCGGCAACGTGTTCGGCGAGGATTTCCTGGTAATGCTCCTTCGATTTGTAGAAGGGTTTAATTTTTGACGGCCAGCGCTTGAGCTTGACCTTTTCACCCTCGCGGACGCGGAATTTCTGGGGCTCGATTTTCATGGTTGGTCAATGGACGTTGAAAAATAATACTCCCCCCGGCAGCGCCATTTCAACACCGCGTTGGCGATGCCATCGCCCAAGGCTGCGTCATCCCCACGCAACCGGCTTCAGGCCACCTGCCGCATCATGTCCTCGCTGCCAAACGGATTCGGCGCGCGGAGAACGCATTCGGGATCATCGTGCCACTGGCCGTCCACGAGGAAACGATAGTGATGCGTGCCCGGCGACAATTCCACCGTCGTCCGCCACACCCCGTCCATGCCCTTCCGCAGGTTGATGGGGCGCTCCTGCCACTGGGTAAAATCGCCCACCAACTGCACGCTCAACGCATCCGGTGCGGAGAATGCAAAACTTTGTTGCCGGCCGTTACGGCCGCTTTTCGGGTATGTTTTGTTTGCCATGTTCTTCCTTTCGATGCGCGCCATTGCCACGACGCTTTGGTGTCTTGTTGTTTTTGATGCCAAAAGTTTCCCGCACAACCAACAGCTCCCTTCTCAAACGATGATACGGAGTGAACTCGACCGTTTTGCGGGTATTTTGCCCACCCCGCGCCGCGGCGACGGAAATTTCCGCCGCCGGAAATTCCGGCTCTCCGCAAATCAGCTTTCGCCACTCACACTTTAACCCTGCAGCGGTGGCAGGCAAACATCAAGGCGAATTTATTCATTGATGCCCCAATGGTGTGGCGACGGCAACCGTCCGGCAAACGGGGGCACCGCGGCTGGTTGAACCAGCCGCTTCCGTTGTTGCAACCGGCGGACAAACGATGACGAATTTTCGTCATTCCAAACGTTGTGACTGCCCAAAAAGGTCAGGTTATGTCCTTTGGCGAACACCTTGATTTCATCCCAACAAGTTGATTGCGTGTTTTTTTTGTCAGGGCACAGCGCCACCATGGCGGCATCCTCAATTTGCCGGTGTTCGGCCCAACTTTTCAGCCAGTCCCGCAGTTCGGCCGGTGGCGAATGGACGCGATTCAAGGCGAGTACGATTAAATCCGCGTTTGCGGCCACCGCCAGGGTCAGGGCGGCCAGCATGGGTTGTTTCAGGACGTCGAGCCGCCACGGCTTGATGTCCCATTTCATGGTTTCGTCCGCGCGCTTGGCCACGCGTTCCAGCAACGCCGTGGCGTGCGCCGCAGAATCGAAGTCATCGTAAATAATCACGGCCTTCAAGACCGGGTCGAAAAGACTTTTTTTATGTGCTGCGATGGCATTCATATAAATCCACCTCTCCTTTTTCCATCTCCGACAGCGCCGGTGCGGAATCGGTTCAACCGTGTGAATAAGTTTTTGAACGCCGAATCAGGGCGGAGGCATTTTTCCATTCCGCGCGCCAAGCGTGGAGAAGCGAAGGGTGATTTCCCCCCTGGCCGCCTGTGCGGACCGTGTGCGACAGGCTTTTAGATCTCTTTCACCACGCCCCAATAAACGTCGAGGCGTTTGCCCAGATAAAGTTTTACGGCTTTGACGAGCACGCCGGCTTCAAGTTGCCGGCCGCGCGCCACGATGTCCTTGAGCATCATGCCGGGACGAATCGGAAACGAACCTTGCGCGATGATCGGGCCTTCGTCCAGTCGCATGGAAACGAAGTGCGCGGTCACCCCGGCAATCTTCACGCCACTTTCGTACGCCTGCCGATACGCCTGCGGACCGGGAAAACTTGGCAACAGCGACGGGTGAATGTTGATGATTTTATTTTTGAACCGCCACACGAGGTTCGGTGAGAGGATTTTCATGAACCGCGCCAGCACGACGAAATCGATTCCGTTCTCTTCGAGCAGATGCAACGCGCGGACCTCGGCGCGCGCCCGCTCGTTCCACGGGATGTGGACAAACGGCAGTTTGAATTTTTTGGCGAGCGGCGCAAGGTCGGGGCGGTTGCTCAAAACGAGAACCGGGTCGGCCTTGATTTCGTGCCGGCGGTGCGCGGCCAGGAGCGCCTCGAGGCAATGCGGTTCTTTCGTCGCCATGATGGCGAAGCGCTGCCGGCGGTTTGGCTCGGTAAACTGAACTTTGATTTCCATGCCGAGTTGCCGCGCGAGTTTGTCCAAACCAGTGCGCAGGATGGCGGCATGGCAATCGCTTGCAGGCCACGAGGCTTGAAGTGTCATGCTGAACTGGCCGCGGGTGACTTGCTCTTCGAGCGCCTCGATGTTGGCTTTCTGTTCGAAAAGGAAGGCGGTGACGCGCGCGATGACGCCGGTCTTGTCACGCCCGATGACAGTGATGGTGGCAAATTGTCTCATTTTTGGTCGCGTCAGACTTTGCCGGTTTTTCGCGCCCAACCGCAACTTTTTTTCACTGCGGTTGTTGATATAAGCAGGTAAAACTTGAACAACTTAAATGGGTTTCAGCTCGGTAAAAAATCTGGTCGCGACGGTGGCCGAAACGACTCCCGGTCAGTTTGACGACTGGCGCAAGGCGTGGCGCGCGGCGGTCGACAACGGCTCGGGGGAGTCGTTGTTGTCGTTCATTGCGCGCGAGCGCGGCGTGGCCGAGGACATTTTTCTGCAACGCCTGGCGAATGCGCTGGGCTGGCCGTATCTGGATCTGCCCAAGCACGTCATCCCGCCGGAGACGCGGAACAAACTTTCCACGAAGGTTGCGTTTCAATATTTCGTCCTGCCCACGGCGGTGAACGACGACACGTTGCAAGTCGTGGTCAGTGATCCGTTTGACGCGGCGATGATGAACGCGGTGCGGTTCGACGCGCACAGTCCGGTGCAATTTGCACTCGCGCCAAAAATGGAAATCGAAAAGGCGCTCAAAAAATATTATGGCGTCGGCGCGGAAACGCTCGATGAACTCGGCGAGAGCGAGCCGATGGAACTGGAAATTGCCAGCGACAAGGAAATCACCGAAGACGATCAGGAGGCCAGCGTCATCAAGTTCGTCAACCAGATCATCTGGGAGGCTCACAAGGACCGCGCGACGGACATTCATTTCGAGCCGGCGGAGGACGAGTTGCGGATTCGTTATCGCATTGACGGCATTTTGCACCAGACGCCGATGCCGCCGCAACTCAAGCGGTTTCAGGCCGCCCTCATTTCGCGCATCAAGGTGATGAGCGGCATGAACATCTCCGAAAAACGGCTGCCCCAGGACGGCCGCATCAATGTCCGCATCAAGGGCGAGGAAATTGACATCCGCGTTTCGACCGTGCCGACGGTGTATGGCGAAAGCGTTTCGCTCCGCCTGCTCACGCGCGGGAAAATCTTTCTGAGCCTGGACAAACTTGGTTTTGCGCCACAGGACGAGGCGATGATTCGCGAAATCATCGTCAAACCCCACGGGATTTTTCTCGTCACCGGCCCGACCGGTTCGGGAAAATCCACCTCGCTTTACGCATTTTTGAGCGCCATCAATTCCGTTCACAAACGCATCATCACGATTGAGGAACCGGTCGAATACGAGCTCAAAGGCATCAATCAAATCGCCGTGCGGCCGGACATCGGCCTGACCTTTGCGATGGGGTTGCGCCACATTTTGCGGCAGGACCCGAACGTCATCATGGTGGGCGAAATTCGCGATTTGGAGACGGCGGAAATCGCGATCCGCGCGTCCCTGACCGGCCATCTGGTGTTCAGCACGTTGCACACGAACGACGCGCCGAGCGCGTTCACGCGTTTGATTGACATGGGCATCGAGCCGTTTCTGGTGGCGTCCTCGGTCGAAGCGATCATGGCGCAACGCCTCGTCCGCACAATATGTCCCACGTGCAAGACGGAGCAGAAGGTGGAGCGCGATTACCTGCAGAAAATCGGTTTTCCCGAAAAGGAAATTGACACGGCAAAATTCTGGCACGGCGCCGGTTGCGAGGATTGCCGGCAACTCGGTTACCAGGGGCGCAAGGGCATTTATGAGTTGCTCATCCTTAATGAAGCGATGCGCCCGCTGATTTTGAACCGCACGCCTGCCTCGACCATTGCGGCCAGGGCCATCGAACAAGGCATGCGCACGCTGCGTACCGACGGTTGGACCAAGGTCAAAGCCGGCGAGACCACCATCGAAGAGGTCCTGCGCGTCACCCAGATCGAAGAACACATGGACGCGCTCGTCGGCGATGCCAAAACCGAAATGTGGGTGAAGACGTGAGACTAATCCTGCCACTTCAAAACTTTTGCTGATATGGCTCGCTGGCAATTCTGCAACATCCTCCACGTGGGCGCCGACGCGCAACAGCTCTGGCAATTTGACGCCAAAGGCAACGGCTTCGCGCTCAAGCGCGAGTACAGCGGCGCGGCCGGCGAACCCTTGCCGTTTAATCTGGTGGCCAAATCGTGGCGCTCATTGTGGCAGCCAAAGTTGAACGTCGCGTGGCTGCCGCCGGAAAACGTTTTTCTTCGCGTGGTCGAACTGCCCAAGATCAACTTCGAGGAGACGCTGGCGATGGTCGAGCTGCAATTGGAGAAGCTGTCGCCCCTGCCGGTGGCCCAAATCGTGTGGATGGTCCACGGGTTGCAGCAAACCACGGGCGATTTGCAAACCGTCATTGTCGTCATCGCTGCCCGCCACGCGGTCGAGGAATTTCTCGGCAAACTTGAAGGTCAGGGCTATCTGACCGACCGGCTCGAGGCGCCCATGCTGGATGAATTGGAGGCCACGCCCGCGACGGAGGACGGCGCCTGGATTTATCCCGCTGCCTTCGCCGGGCAGAATGTCGCGCTGGTGGCGTGGTGGTGCGGCGGCATGTTGCGGAATTTAAGCTTCATTGTTTTGCCGCCGACCGGGGACCGCGCGAAAAGCCTGAAGGATCAACTGGCGCAACTCACCTGGGCCGGCGAATTGGAGGGCTGGCTGACCGCGGCGCCAGTCTGGCATCTGGTCGCCGACGGCCCCGTGGCTGCGGAATGGGAAAGCGTCCTGCTCGCGAGCCTGGGCGAGCCGGTGCAAGTGGCCCGGCCGTTGCCGGTGGCGGAACTGGCCGCCCGTACGGCGCGGCGTTCGACGCAAGCCCGGGTGCAGACCACATTGCTGCCACGGGAATTTTCCGCGAGCTATCACCAGCAGTTCGTGGACCGGTTGTGGTTGCGCGGCCTGGTGGCAACCGGAATTTTATACGTGGTCTGTGTGGTGATTTATTTTTGCGCGACGCAGGTGCTGGGCTATCGCACCCGCCAGGTGGAGCAACAGGCCGCGGCGTGGAGCGGCAGTTACACCAACGCGCTGCAACTCAAGGCGCGGTACGACGTGCTCAACAAGCGGCAGGATTTGAAATACGCGGCGCTGGATTGCTGGAAAATTGTCGCCGAGCAACTGCCCGCCGGGATTTCGTTGCAACGGATGAGTTTTGCCGATGGCGAGAAATTGTCCCTCAATGGAACTGTCCCGTCGGACAAAATCGTTCAAATCACCGATCACTTTTACGACGCGGTTCGCAAGGCGCGGCTGAACGGCCAGCCCATGTTCGATGCTTCAGGCGGTGACGACCTGACCTATCGCCAGCAGGGCAATAATTCGATGAGCTGGTATTTTTCGCTCGCGCTTGCGCACAAGCCGGAGGAAGCACCGTGAAAAAATATTTTGCCCAATTGCGTCCGCTGGAGCGCCGGCTGGCCGTCGCGGTTTTGGTGGTTTTGCTCCTGGTGCTGAATTACATTTTCATCTGGCCGCATTTTTCCGACTGGAGCAGTTTGCGGTATCGTCTGGAGGACGCCCGGCGCAGGCTGTCGCTTTACCAGACAACCATCGCGCAGGCGACCAACTACGAAGCGCTGGTCAAGAAAATGGAGGGCGAGGGCGGGACGGTTGCGCCCGAGGATCAGGCCATCAATTTTCTGCGCACGATCCAGTCGCAAGCCACGCGAAGCGGCGTCAGCCTGGTCAGCATGTCGCGGCAAACGACCACCACGAATGAATTCTTTGTCAAGCTGGCGCAAAACATCAATGTCATTGCCGACGATCAGCAACTGGTCGATTTTCTCTACAAACTTGGTTCCGACGCTTCCATGATTCGCGTGAGCGACCTGGAGTTGCAACCCGACCCCGTGCACCAGCATCTCAATGCCAACATCCGGCTTATTGCCAGCTATCAGAAAGTCGCACCGAAAACGGATTTGAAGAACACAACCGCAAAACTGAAATGACTGTGAAAACGACCACGTTCATCCTGCTCCTGCTTTTAACCACCCTGGGTCTCCGGGCGCAAATGCCGCCCAACCTGCGTCCGAGGCCGCAACGCCCCGGTGCCGTGGCCGCCAATCCAGCCGCCCCCGCTGAAACCAACCTGTCCGTTGTGCCGCCGATGTTTCCGTCGCCACCCGCCGCCACCCCATTGGCCGGGTCACCCCCTCCCGCCGCTGCGGCGGAGGAAATGGTTCCGGCCGGCGACATCAATTTTGAAGGAGTGGATGTGGATCAGGTCCTCGATGTTTATACGCGGTATGTGGGGCGCACCCTTTTGCGGGCGGGTTTGCCCGCGGCGAAAATTGTGCTTCATACGGAGACCTCCTTGACCCGGGGCGAAGTGATTCAGGCGTTGCAGGGCGTGCTTGCGCTCAACGGCATCGCGCTCATCAATATTGGCGACAAATTCGTGAAAGCCGTGCCGGTGGCGCAGGCCAGCCAGGAAGGCGCGGCGTTCAGTGAAATGACGGCCTCGCAATTGCCCGATGTCGGCCAATACGTCACATACATTGTCCAGTTGAAATACACCAAGCCGACAGAATTGGCCCCCATCTTGCAGCAATTCGCCAAAATTCCCAACGCGGCCTTCCCGATCGACAGCAACGGAATTCTCATCCTCCGCGACAACGCCGAAAACGTCAAACGGATGCTGGAATTCGTCAAACGGGTGGACATTCTTGTGCCGGAAGAATTCATCTCGGAAGTGATCCCGATCAAGTATGCCATGGTGGACGACATCGCCAACGCGCTGAACAGCCTGGGCGGTTCCAGCACCGCCATTGGCAATGCCACCACTCCCGGCGGTGCGGGGGGGCGTCTGGGTGGCGGCGGCGCTGGCGGCGGCCTCGGCGGCGCGGGCAACCAATATCAGCCGAATCAGACACGGTCGTTGGGAACGACGCCAAACGGAACCCCGAGTTCGGGCAACTCGTTCAGTCAACGGTTGCAGTCCCTCATCCAGCGCGCGTCGTCGGGCGGGGCGGATCAAATCCAGCTTCTGGGTCCGACGAAAATCATCGCTGACGAGCGCAGCAATTCGCTGCTCGTTTTTGCCACCCGGCAGGACATGGACACCATCACGAACATTGTGGCCAAGCTGGACGTACTGCTGCCGCAGGTGCTCATTGAATCGGTCATCATGGACGTGTCGCTGGGCAGTTCGTGGAACCTCGGCGTGTCTGTGGCACAAAATCCCAAAACCTTTCAAGGCGACTCGTCAAACATTGTCCAGAACTTCATTGGCGGCGGCGGCATAAACAATGGCCAGTCATTCTTTGATTTTGTGCATGGGGCTCTGGGCACCAATGCGGGCTCGGTTTTCGGCAACAACCTTGCGAGCGGCATTAGTTATTTCGGGAACCTCGGACCGACATGGGACGTGGCCGTGGCGGCGGCGGCGGCGGACAATTCGGTTTCCATCATCCAGCGTCCGCGCATTCAGACTTCCCAGGCCAAGGAGGCGCAGTTTTTTGTCGGCAACACGGTGCCTTATGTTACCAGCGTTTATTATAACAGCGGCATCGGCGGCGGCCCCAGTTCCTCATATCAGCAATTGCAGGTGGGCATTTCGCTGGACGTCACCCCGTTCATTAACCCGAACGGCTTGGTGGTGATGGACATCAGCCAGGAAATTGACGATTTCAATGGCAGCACTTTCATCCAAGGCGTGGGCAATGTGCCCAACACCGACAAACGCCAGCTTTCCTCCGAGGTCGCCGTCAAAGACCGGGATACCATCATTCTCGGCGGCTTTATTCGCTCGGAAAAGGACAAGACCAAGAACGGGGTGCCCGTGCTGGAGGACATTCCCATATTGGGCAGCCTGTTCAGCAGCCGCTCCAGCAACAAGACCCGCAGCGAGCTGCTGGTGCTGATGCGTCCGAGCGTCCTGAGAACTCCGGAAATTGCCGCCGCGCAAACGGTAACGGAAGAACGGCGCCTGCCCGGCATTTCCCAGGCTGCAGCGGAGGACGAAATGGAAACGCGCAAGGCCGAGCTGGCGGAGCAAAAGCGGGAACGCATGCTGTTGCGGAATGCATTGCACCAGCCCGTGCCGCCGCCGGATGCCTTGGTCACCAATGCTCTTGTGGTTCCCGATTCGGGAGTGGTACCGGGTGGTGTGTTGGAGCCAATCCCCGCGGAACAGACACCGGGCCAGCCGGTGCCTCCACCGGCTCCTCCCCGGAACAACTTGTTTCAGCCGGTGACACCGGAAGGTTATCTTGAAAGCAATGCTGTGGCGAATCCAAGCCAATAGGACACGTTGTTTTTATTTTTATCTTAACGGCGGCGCGTTGGTATCGGCGCCGCCGGAAAGCATCTCTTCCAGGCTGCGGAGCGGGTGCAGCGGCATCAGCATGAATTTGGGGATGTACACCGGCTTGAACTGCGGCTGCCGGAGGGTGCCGGTGATCTGGTATTCAAACAGTTTGCTGACCGGCCACAGCGCGGTGCTGAGGAACGGGCCGACCACCCACGTGTCGCGCAGCAATTGGGCGGTGACGCGCGCGTTCACCCGATTTTGCAAGTCCACCGTGCCGGCATATTGCATCCGCATCATGGTCGAACGGATTTCCAGGTTGTCCGAAAACGCCACGCCGTTGGTCATGCCAAATTGCGCCGTGGCGTCCGTTGCGCGGCTGCTGCCCAGGCCGGGTGTGACGGTGTTCAACACCGGCGACAAAATGCCAAAAATGGCTACGTCCCAAATCAATCCGTCGTGCAGGCTGGCCTGGCCATAGCCGTTCCAGGTGCGCCAATCTTCCGAGTTTGCGCTCGTCATCACGAACCGTCCGCTCAACCCGCCTTCCAGATGGTTGGTGGGCGATGACAAATCCACTGCCAGCAAATGCAGGTTCAGGTTTCTGACGTTGGCGGTAAATTCGAAATCCGCGCCGGCCTTGGGACGAAAATCAAAATGGGCATAGCCGTTCGCGTCCCCGCCGTAAAACGGCGCCGTCAGATTGGTCAAAATCAACGTTTCGCCCAGCCAGTGAATTTTTCCGGTGATCCCGGGTGTTTTGAGTTTCAGCCATTCGAGCGGCGCGCCATCTGCTTCGAACCACAAATCCGCATCGTTTATACCGCGCAACGGCGCGTAACCGTTCACCCGTGCCGGGCATGGCTGCCCAAACCGATAGGGTTTCATCACCTCGCCGGCTTTGGGCCCGATGGCGCGCGCCACCGCCCGCGGATCGGCGGTGCTGAAGCCGTTGGTGAAGTAAATCCGCCACGAATTGAAGTCCGCCGCGATGCCGTCGGCGGTCATCCTTTGTGCGCCGGTTTGCAAACGGGGCTGGAAAAATTCAAGAAACCGGTTTGTGTAACGGAAGGTGCTTTCGACACTGCTCACGGCTTCGCCGCGGAGGGTGAAATTCGTCAGCGCCAGATGCCCGGCGGCGCCGATGCTGTCGTCATCGTACAAACGGCCCCATATGTCTGCGTCCAAAAACAACGGCCGGGTGAACGTGAAAAGTCCCAGGACCCGTTCGACGTGATTCGAGGCCAGGAGCGGCCGGATGGCTTCCGGGGCCAGCGCGCCTTGCACACGCCAGTGGTAACTTTTCGTGCCGTCGTTCTCGACGTTGGCGAGCGCGAGGGCGCCTTCGGGGCGGGTTACGACCAGCCACGGGAGCCGCCAGACGAGATTGGAGTAGGAAAAATCTCCGTGTGCCAGGTCCACTGCAATGCCGCGAAACGCGCCGTTGGTCACGGCAAACCCGCCCGCCAGCCGTATCGTTGGCCGCACTTCGCCGGGCCAATCGGGCTGGCGGTTTGTCCACGCGGGCAGTATGAATGAACCTGCGGCATGTAATGCCGGGGGCTGCGCCCACGAAAATTGCGCCAGCCAGTTTTGGGTTTTTTCCGTCAACAGCGCCGCAATCGCGCGCGGGTCGCAACACGATGAATTGGTGAACGCGAGCTCGCGCGTATCCACATTCAATCGCACGCTGGCGTCCAGGCGGCCGCCGCCCAATTCGGCGGACAAATTTGTCACCACCAGTTCCGGCGCGCGCCAGGACCCGCCACATCTGATTGACTGCACGTTTAGTTGTTCCGATTCCAACTGTGCCAGCCGCGCGGTCCACTCAATTTGATACGGTTGGACGTTCGTCCACCAGGCCCGGGATGGGTTGGAATTTGTCGGCGCTCCGGTCAGCGCCGCCAGCCGGGCAGCAAGTTGAATGGCGCGTGCGCGGCCCCAGGGGGTGTCCGCGGCGGGAACATTGGCCAACAGATGAACCTTGAGCGAGCGGGGATCGCGTGCGTCGCCATTCATCACCAGACTCAGTTGGGGCGTGCCGGTGAAATGAATTTCATGGAACGTATCGCCGAATTTTTGCCAGCGGGCCGGCCACGCGGCGGGGTTGGTGGTAGTGCCGCGGAAAATCTGCCAGTGGCGCAGGGCCGAAGCGTGGGCGATGTCGCCGGACAGCATGAGTTTTGCGCCCGCAAAATCAGCCTGAAAATCATCCAGTGACCAGGTGTCGTTGGCCTGGAAACGCAAATCCGTCTGGATGTGGTCGAGCATCAGCGCGTTGGTCGGTGAGAGCGGCCACACGAATCGGCCCTGGCGCAAAACCAGTCCATTGATTTGCAATTGGCGGTGCATCAGCGCGTGATAATCCAGCCGCAGTTGAACCTGCTGGAGCGAGAGCGCCGGGCTTCCGGCCTTTTCCGTGCGGCCAATGTGAACGTTGTCGGCGACCAATCCGTGCCGGAGACTCAGCCGCAGGCGGGTAAATTCCAATTCGATTCCGCGGGTGCGCAACGTTTCGACGAGCGGCCGTTTTAGAAAATCCGGCAAACCGATTTGATTGAGCCAGACAATGACGCAAATCAGGACGAGCAGCGCGAGAATCACAAGGCGGCGCAACCGGCGGAACAGCACCCGACATCTTTGCCAGAAGCCAGATGGAACGCGCATATCAAGGAGTCCCGCCTTGCGGGACCGGAATGGAAAGATAACTCAGGACGAACTGATAAAGCACCGGCGGAAACACAAAGGCCCACCGTTCCCCGTCCAGCGTCACGGCGGCCAGCGCGGTTTGCGAGGCGGACATGCCGAAATCCACCGTGTGCTTCACGCCGTTTTTGAGTTCGAGGGTGATGGAAAGATTTTCCGGTATCAGACCGAATTTTTGGGGTTCGGTCACATTGCGTGCCAGCCAGGCGGCGGCGGTGAGTTCGCCAAACCGGTGCGCGGTCTCCTCGACGGCCGCCGGGACGATGATGCCCTGTGAGCCGGGTGCGAGCGACCATCGGTTGGGGCCGTTGTGAATGATTTGCCGGGTCTGGCCGTCCTGGTGAATGGTGATTTGCGCCACGTCCGCTTCCGTAAAATTCCAGATCCGCCGATCGCGAAAAGCCCAGCCTGCTTCCGGCAGCTGATTGAAATCCTCCAGGGAGATGGCGTAAACAAAATCCTCGTCCGCGCGCCGCACATAAACTTCATTGGTCTGCGTCGCGCCGAACAGCAATTGCGCGATGACGGCGTTGGTGTCGCCCGCCGCCGAAAACAAGGTAATCTGCCACGTGGGCGTTGCCAGTCCATAAGCCGGCCAATCCGGTGTGGTGACCACGTCTTTGACGAATTCCGCAACGCGCAGGTTGGCGAGGAGGTTGATGAACTGCTGCACGGTTCCGGCGTCCGTTGGAAATTTTTCCCCGGCCACCCGCCAGTCGTTTGTGCCCTGCCTTTGCAGGGTGAAATTGTTTGTGCCGCGCACTTCAATTTCGGCGACGGGGGCGGACAACTCAAACAGATAGGGGTCACGAAAATCATTCACCGTGCCCAGCCACGGAGACAGCGGTTCCCGGGCGGTGGTGACAATGGTGTTCCAGCCTTCACGCCTGGCATAAAACAGCGATACATCGTTGGTCGGGCTTTTGCCGATGTGGATGGCGGTGACAAAATTGGCTCCGTCACCGATCCACAAATCAAGATCAGCGGGCTGCAAATCAAGCGAGGTCAAATCCACCTTTGGGTTGTCGGTGATGAATTGCGCGACGCGCGCGGTTTGCAGGCTTTGGAGGGCTTCGGTAATCCGGCTGCCGTTGGCCCGCGCCACGAGCGGGCGGGTCATCTGCCAAAGATGATTGGTGGCGTTGCCGTGCAGTTCAATCACTTTCGTGCTGTTGGTCAGGACAATCCAGCCGGGCGCGTCGCCGTGGAAATCCACCAGCGCCGTGTCGCGCCAATCGTTGAACGCGCGCGGAAGGTATTTGAGCCAGTCGGCAGCGGTGACGAACGCGCCGTCGGTCCCGACGACGCGGAGAAAAACCTGGTCGCCGGGCGCGGTTTTGTTCCCCACCAAAAACTGCCAGCGTTGGCTGCCGGCTTCAATCACAAGCGAGATGCGCGGCGTTTCGAAGCCGTAATCCGCTTCTGCGCCGCGTTGATCGCGAAGCTCGCCGGCGCTGATGCGAATGGCGGGCGTGAGTTTCTGCAACGCTGCCAGCAAGGCTTCCATGGCGGCGGGTTGCGCGGGATAAACCACCGGCTTGGTCAGGAGCCACATGCCGTTTGTGCGATCGGCGCGAATCTCGAGCGCGTTGGCTGGAATCACCTGGACGCTCGTGACCGTTGCGGGTTGCAAGCCTGGCAGAATGGCGAGCGACTCCGTCCGGGCCGGTCGCAGAAAATGGTCAAAACCAAAAATAAAAGCGAACAACGCCGCGGCGATGACCAGCCAGATCAAGGTGTTTTTCGGGTTCATTATTTTCTCCGGCGCAGCCAGACCAGTCCGCCCAGCGCCAATACACCGCCCGGCAGCGCCCCCAGCAACAGCCAGCGGACCTGGGACTGTTGCTGCCGCGTCATGATCAACCGAAATTCCACCACGGGACGCGGGCCGATGCCTTTCAGCAAAGTGGGCCGGTCCAGCAGCCAGTTGACGGCGTAACCGGCGAAGTCGCGGTTGGCGGCCGCCACTATCAACTGGTTGTCCAAAAACAACGAATCGCCAACCACGACGAGCCGGGCATCGCTGCTGGCGGTGGCCACGCCCTGGACCCCTTTTTGTTCAACCGCCACCATCAGCGGATAGCTGCGCGGCGGCAGGCCACGTTCGTTCGTGAGCCGGGAGACCGGGCTGGAAAAAACCAGCTCATCCGCCTGGGGCGCGTCTGCGGGTGGATTTTGCCGGTTGATGCGGCTGACGGGCCGCGGCAGGAGGAGTTCCAGTTCCAATCCCGTCAGGGGATTGACGACGGGATGCTGGCTGAAATTGTAAACAATCACATCCTGTCCCGAGTACGTGTTCTTGGGTTCCTGCACCACATCGGCGCCGACGTTCACGCCCCAGGGCCGGAGAATGTCTTCAAGACCCGTGGGGTGTTGGATGGATGAGTAATTCAGCAGCAAAAATAATCGCCCGCCCTGCGAAAGGTATTGGTCGATTTTTTTCAGTTCGAGATTTGAAAACAGGGTTCTCGGTCCGGCGATGACGAGCAGGTTGCAATCCGCCGGCACAGGATTGTCCCCCACCAGTGCCAGCGGTTCCTCTTGAATGTAATTCTGCCCCAGGAGGGCGTCGAATTTAAGATAGCCATTGTCGCCGCTGTCGGTGAGCGACGGTTCGCCATGGCCCTGCAGAAAATACGCCTTGAACGGCCTGGAGTTTTCGAGCGCGAGCAGCGTGGACGTAAACATCATTTCGCCCAGGAAAGCGACCGGTTTTTTTCGAAATTCACGTTCCTTTTCATTGGGCACCTGTTCAAGGGTGTATTTGGCCAGGGCGTCGCCGGGAACAACTTTGGGCAGCCGGCCGGCGCCGCAGTCAAAGATGATGAGGTTTTTATCGGTCGGCGAATTGAGCTGGTATTGTTCCTTGATTTTTTCGGCTTCGCCCGCGTCGCGCACGTAATCCACGATTCGGATCGAAATGTTCGGGTTGGCCGCGCGGTATTCGTCCAGCAAGGCCACAATGGTGGGATAAAAGTCATCCTGCGTGTCGTAGTACAGGGTCGCCGTGACGTGATTCGTCAGGGAGTGAAGCACATCCATCGTGCGCGGGGAAATTTTGATGCGCGTCTGCGGACTGAGATAAAACCGTTCGGAGAAAAGGCCGCCCAGGTAATTCACCATCACCACGACGGCCAGCACCAATACCGTTCGCATTGCCACGTCGAATCCGATTTTCCACCGGCGGGCCGGCGAAAAACTCGGTTGGGGTTTTGGGTTGGCGGTCATCTTATTTCCAGCGCCGGCTTTCCAGCACGCGCAGGGTCAGGAAAAGGAAAAACAGTGTGAGACTCACGTAAAAAATCACCGTGCGTGTGTCCACCACGCCGCGCGCAAAATCGTTCATTTGATCGAACAATCCGAAGTACGAGAGCAGTTGCGTTCGCCATTGTGCCACCGCGGTAATTGCCTGGGCCAGGAATCCCAGCGAAAACAGGCTGACGCCGAGCACGAAGCTGATCATGGCCGCGGCCATCTGGCTGTGGGTGAGCACCGAGGCAAAGCAGCCCAGCGATAAAAAAAGGCAGCCGACCAGGAACACGCCCAGATACATTCCGCCGATGGTACCCGGGTCCAGCGTGCCCGGCTGGTCCGTGAAATGCCGCACAACGAAGAGGCACGCCAGCATCGGCAGCCACATGATGGTGTAAAATATGGCCGCCGCCGTGAATTTTGCCGCCACCACCTGCCAATCGGAGACGGGCGTCGTCATCAGGGTTTCGAACGTGCCGGAAAACTTTTCCAGGGCAAACAATCGCATGGTAATGATCGGCGTGGCCAGCAACACGATGAGCCAGAAAAAATAGGTCCGATAAAACATTTCCGTCACCGGCATGGGCGACGGGTCGCTGCCGAGGTTGGTCATCAGCACCACAAAGCTCCACCCGATCAGCAGCGTTACCGCCGCGATGATGACGTAACCCGTGACGGAAAAAAAGAAGGCCGCCAGTTCCCGTCGTGTGAGCGTCAGAAAAATTCGCATCAGTTTTCTTCCTCTTCGCCCGGCTGCGTTACATGCACATAAATATCCTCCAATGAATGACGGTTGCGCGTCAACTCGCGCAACACCCAGCCGTTTTGCAGCGCCAGGGCAAAAATCACCGGACGCAAATCCAGGCCATCGCGGGGTGTCAGCGCACAACGCTGAAATTCACCGTCGCTGGCCGACACGTCGAAATGTTCAATCTCGGGCACCCGCGACCAGCACTCGCGCAGCGCCTCGGCCGGCGCGGCGAGTTCCACGATGATTTGACTGTTCCCCGCCACGAGCCGTTGCAGATTTTCCGGTGTGTCAGCGGCGAGAATCTTGCCGTCGTACATGATGAGCATCCGGTTGCACATCATTTCCGCTTCGGGAAGAATGTGCGTCGAAATGAGCACCGTGTGCGCGTGCGCGAGACCTTTGATCAACTGCCTGACCGTGCGAATCTGATGCGGATCGAGGCCGATGGTCGGTTCGTCAAGAATGATCAGTTCCGGATCATGCACCAGCGCGTCCGCCATGCCCACGCGTTGCCGGTAACCCTTCGACAGTTGCCCGATGATGCGGCGGCTCACGTCCGTTAATCCGCACTGCTCCATTACCACGCTCACACGTTCGCGCGAACGCCGCCAGCCCAGCCCCTTCAGCCGCGCGCGGAATTTCAAGTATTCCCGCACGCGCATTTCGGAATAGAGCGGGTTGTTTTCCGGCATGTATCCGATCCGTCGGCGCACTTCGGCCGACTGGTGGAAAACGTCAAAGCCCGCCACCCGCACCGTGCCGGATGTCCCCGGCAGGTAACACGCCAGAATCCGCATGGTCGTGCTTTTGCCCGCGCCGTTCGGGCCGAGCAGCCCGACGATTTCGCCCCGCGCGACCGTGAACGAAATGCCGGCCACGGCGGTGCGGCCGGCGTAGCGCTTCGTCAAATTTGACACTTCAATCATCGCATTATCGTTCATCGCAGCGTCGCGAAGTTTAACCGGAAAAACGGGGTTTCGGCCAACAAAAACTCACCCCCAATCCATTGCCGGTTTCCGTAAACAGGCAAGTCTGTCATAAGCTGTGTTCGAAATTTTACACACCGACTTGACTTTGCCCGGTCGCTGGCGCAAAAGCAATTTCAAGATGTTTCCGCCTGCTGAGAATTTTTATGCCTTGTGGCGCGCCCGGCTGGGTGCGGTGAACGTCCTGCGCGACGAAAATGACCTGCCGGCCGAACGCCTGCTTCAGGCCGTCTGGCTGCATCAACGCCTGAGCCGTGACCGGCTCAAAACTGCGGAGGGAAGGCCCGTTCGCATTTTTCACCCCGGTTTCGCCAGTGCCGGGGGCGGGCCGGATTTTTGCGGCGCGGTGATTCAAATCGGCGCCGACGCGCCGCGTTCGGGCGATGTGGAAATAGATTTGCGCACCGGTGGCTGGCACGCGCATGGGCACGACCGCAATCCAAATTTCAAAAATGTCATCCTGCATGTCGTCTGGGACGACGTTGGCGTTCGTGCTTCAGCGTGTCAGAATCAGGAGTCACCGGACAAACTGAAGTCTGGACTCCAACCGCTGCCGCCAAGGTTGTCGTTGAGCCACGCGCTCGATGCGCCGTTGAGTGAACTTTGTTTGTGGCTCGAAACTGAATCGCCGCGTTCGTTTCCCGAAAATTCGCGCGGCAAATGCTGCGCGCCGTTGAGCGGCTGGGATGAAACCCGGTTGACCGGCCTTTTGCGCGAAGCCGCCAGCGCGCGCTTTCAATCCAAAGCCGCGCGCTTTCGCGCCCGCGCGCGGCAGGTGGGTTGGGAACAATCGCTTTGGGAAGGACTGTTCCGCGCGCTCGGCTACAAACACAATGCGTGGCCGATGCAAAATCTGGCTGAATCGCACGGGCGGTGGGCGCGCGGCGTGGATTCGGCGTTTGGCTTGCAGGCGCGGCTGTTCGGCGTCAGCGGTCTGTTGCCGTTGGAATTGTCCCGCGTGCACGCGGGCGGCGATGGCTATATGCGGCGCATCTGGGATCGCTGGTGGCGCGAGCGCGAGGCCTTCGACGATTGCATTTTGCCGCGCGCGGCGTGGAAATTTCACGGCTTGCGCCCGGCGAATCATCCGCAGCGCCGCTTGGCGCTCGCCGCGCACTGGCTGGCGGCCGGCGACATGGTCCGGCAACTGGAACGCTGGTGCGCCACGGATTTGCCGGACAACGGGTTGCCCCATTCGCTGCGCGAAATTTTTGACGTGGGGCGCGACGAATTTTGGTCGTGGCACTGGACGTTCCGCTCGGCGCGTTTGAAGAAGCCGCAGCCGCTGCTGGGCGACGCGCGCGTGACGGATCTGGCCGTCAACGTGATTTTGCCGTGGCTTTGGACGCGGGCGGTCGAAGGCAAAACCGGGAAATTTCAACGCACCATTGAGCGGCGGTTTTTCGCGTGGCCGCCCGCCCAGGACAATGCGGTTCTGCGTCTGGCGCGGCAGCGTTTGCTGGGGCCCGGACGAAGTCGCTGGTGCCGGAGCGCCGCGGCTCAGCAGGGGTTGATGCAAATCACGCGCGACTTCTGCGGGCACGCCAATGCCGTGTGCGAGCCTTGTCGCTTTCCGGAATTGGTGCGCGGGTTGGCGGGGCGAACCGTTACTTGACCTCGACTTTTGCGAACGGATTGTTCGTAAAACCGGCGGATTTTGGTTCGGACGAGGTCGGCGGGGCAAGATGATCGTTCACCGGCGCCGGGGTCTGGCCGCCTTCGACCGCGCGCGGATTTTTTGCGCGTTTGGCGCGCGGCAGCGGGCTGACCATCACGTTGATGCCGCGTCCGATGAGTTTCGGTTCGAAGTCGGGATGCCCGTAGGGCGACAGGTCGGCGAGAAACTTGCGGATGACCTGGAACCCGAATTCCGTGTGCGCCATTTCGCGTCCGCGGAATTTCAGCGCAATTTTTACCTTCATGTCCTCGCACAGAAAATCAATCGCGTGCATGACCTTGATGCCGAGGTCGTGCGGGTCGATGCGCGGGCTGAGTTGGACCTCCTTGACGGTCGAGGCGTGCTGATGTTTCTTCGAGTCCTTGTCTTTTTTGGCCTGTTCGTAACGGAACTTGCCAAAGTCCACAATCCGGCACACGGGCGGCGTCGCGGTCGGGGAAATTTCCACCAGATCCACCCCCGACTGCCGCGCCAGCATCAGCGCTTCATTCAGCGAGATGACGCCGATGTTTTTGTCGTGCGCGTCAATGACCCGCACCTCGCGGGCACGGATTTTGCCGTTGACCCGGACGAACGAGGCGGGGGAAAAGCTGCGTGGAACAAAAGGGCGGCTCAAGACACCCTCGTCGGTTGTGGCTGTACTGGATGGTTCTGCATCAAAAAAACCGGCAACTGCCAAAATAGATTACAATCCGTAATTAAGCAATTCATGGGCCTTTACGCAAGGAAAATAAAAATAATTATCCCCCCGCCAAAATGGCCCGGTTTGCCGCGTCATAGACCTTTTTTAAGGGGACCTTTGCCCGGGCCGCCAGTTTTTTGCACGATTCAAATTCCGGCGCGGCTTGAACAACTTTTCCGTCAAACCTGCCCAATTTTACGGTGACCCGGCCAAATGGCGTTTTGACGTCGGCGAATTCACGCCGCAACTTGCGCCGCTCCGCCCGCGTCCGCCGCACGCCAAACGCGCTGGTTTCGCATAATATCATTTCGCTGAATTTGTCCGCGTCTGATTCCACACACAAAACCGTGAGCAATGCGCCCGGCCGGTTCTTCTTCATTTGAATCGGGGTGTAAAAAACGTCCAGTGCGCCCGCCGCCAGCGCCGTTTCGACAAAATGACCGAGAATTTCGGGATTCAGGTCGTCGAGATTGGTTTCGAGGACCGCAATGGTGTCCGTTTCCCAATCCGGCTTGGACCAACCTGTGGTTTCAACTTTGTTTTTTGGATTTTGGATTTTGGACGTCTTGCCGAGTGCGGCGCGCAGGACATTCGGTCGCGTTTTGTTTTCACGTGTGCCCAGGCCGAAGCCGGTCTTTTCGGCAACCAGATTATTCATCGGCTCGAACCCTTCGGCGAATTCAGCCAGCAACGCCGCGCCCGTGGGCGTGACCAGTTCATGCGGTTCGTCGCATTGCGTGATGCCGATGCCGCGCGCGCCGAGGATTGCTAGCGTCGCCGGGGCGGGAACGGGAAATCGTCCATGCGCGCAATCCACCCAGCCCACGCCTTCAATCACCGGCGAGGCGAGCACGCGCGGTTTGCCGAGCATTTCCAGCGCGATGCAGGCGCCCACGATATCCACAATGGAATCCAGCGCGCCGACTTCGTGGAAATGCACGTGTTTTGGCGGCAGGCCGTGAATTTTCCCTTCGGCTTCGGCGATGCGTTGGAACACGGCGATCGATTTTTTCTTCACCCACGGCGATAATTTGCTTTGCGCGATGAGCTTTTTGATCTGGGTGAACGTCCGGTTCCCGCCAGGATGATCGTGGGGATGATGGTCGTGTTCGTGATGATGCTCAGGGTGGTGCGCGTTGGCCAGATGGACATCCAGTTTCACGCCGGCAATGCCGGATTTTTGTTTGCGGGTGACGTGGAGGTGATAGCCATCGAGTTTTAACTTCTTCAATTCGCGCTCCAGTTTGTGCGCGTCCACGCCCAAATCAATCAGGGCACCGGCGAACATGTCACCGCTGATGCCGCTGAAGAGGTCGAGATAAAGCGTTTTCATTGTCATGTAGCGGCGGTCTGTGACCGTCGCAATCTTTCGTTCAGACGCAAGGGCTGTATTTCTCCCTGATAGGGCCATTGTGGCCAGTCAGTGACCAGACCAGCACGAACCGAATTTTCAACCATGTAAAGCCAATTTTTTGAATAGGATTCCGTTGAGCGAAGGATATGGTCGAAAAAACCTTTCTGCCAATGTGGTGCCGCGATCTTGGAAGATCTCAGTGCTTTCGACAAAAAGTTTTTCAGGCTTTTGATCCAGTCGGAAAGATTTTTGGATGGCGGAGGCAATTTGACAAACAAATGAATATGATCGGGCATCAAAATATATCGACCGACAAAAATATTTCTCTTCAGGGCCTCGCGGCAAAACTGAACAAAAGCCTCATGGACTGACCGTTGGACGAGAACTGCCTTCCGATCCTCCGTGCAAAAGGTTACGAAATAAACCGGATTTTCGACATACAGCTGCTCCAGGCGATGCAGGCGTTCCATAAGATATTTGCGGCGGTCACAGACCGCCGCTACATAACGCATTGATCTGGCTCGCGGCAAATCCCGCCCCGAAACCGTTGTCGATGTTCACCACCGTTACGCCGCTGCCGCAACTGTTCAACATGCCGAGCAACGCGGCCAGCCCGCCGAAGCTGGCGCCATAACCGATGCTCGTCGGCACGGCAATCACCGGCCGGGAAACCAGGCCGGCGACGACGCTCGGCAGCGCGCCTTCCATGCCGGCAACGACAATCAACACGTTCGCGCTTTGAATCGTTTCGAGATGCGGAAACAGCCGGTGCAGCCCCGCAACCCCGACATCGTGGACGCGTTCAACCCGGTTGCCCATGATTTCCGCCGTGACCGAAGCTTCCTCCGCCACCGGCAGATCGCTCGTGCCGGCGCAAACGACGGCGACAAAGCCGGGATGTTTCGGCAATGGTTTTTCTTCGATGGTCACACAGCGCGCCAGGGTGTGATGAACGGCGTGTTTGAATTTTTTGCACAACGCGCGGGTGTGTTCGGACGCCACGCGTGTGGCCAGCACACGTCGATCGCGGGCCAGGATTTTTGCGGCGATTTTGACCACCTGCTCCGGCGTTTTGCCGGAACCAAAAATCACCTCGGGAAAGCCCCGGCGCAACGCGCGATGCGTGTCCACCTGCGCAAAGCCGAGATTGGCCACCGGCGCGGATTGAAAGGCGCGCAGAACCTTCCCGCGCGAAATTTCTCCGGTGCGGAACGCTTCCAACAGTTTTATGGCTTCACCAGTCGTCACAAGGGGAGGATGGCTTTTCCGCGGTGAAAATGGAAACCGGAAATTTCAAACAAAATCAACGGTGATGCCGGAAGAGCCGCTGCCGGTTTTTAAGCAGATACCAGACGATTAACACATTCAACGCCAGCAAGATCAGCAGTCCAATCCTGGGGTGACTGAACAACGCCATTCGGGGATGATCCGGCAAACCGGGGTTGCGACGACGTAACAGTTCAAAAATTTCAATCGGGATAAAAAAAGCCGACTCGCCAATCGCCAGCCAGATGGCCCATTTCGCGCGAAACGTCAGCCCCAGGCTCTCAACGAGCAGGAACAATCCACAGAGAAACGTGCCTGACGCGAACACGCGCACATTGGTCGGCGTGATGGTGTCCAGCCATTCGCCGATGCTGGTAAAAAAGGTCCGTTCCGGGTCGAGATGCACCCACCGCAAAAATTGGTCGAACACGTCCGACAAATCCCGGTTCGCCAGCGAAAAGACGCCCAGCGCCAGCAGAATGAGCACCGCGCTCTTGATCAGCTTGACCGCGATGATGAAGTAAAGCGTCGGCGCGGGATTCTTCGGAACGGACGGTTTTGCGTTTTCAGTCATCAGCGGATTTTCGGCAGCAACCAATTTAACAATTCGCCAATCGCCAGGCGCTCCTGTTTGCCGTCATCGCGGTAACGCACCGTCACCGTGTCCTTCAGTTCCGGCTTCTCGCCCAGCGTGTCGAAATCAATCGTCACGCAGAACGGCGTGCCGGCCTCGTCCTGGCGCGCGTAACGGCGGCCAATCGAACCGCCGTCGTCATAAAAAACATTCATCCAGGGACGCAGCCGGTCGCGGACTTCCTGGGCCACCCTCACCAGATCGGGCTTGTTCTTGAGCAACGGCAGCACGGCCACCTTGATGGGCGCGACGCGCGGATGAAATTTCAAAACCACCCGCGTTTCGGTTTTGCCCTTGTCGTCGGTTTCGGTGGCTTCGCTGTAAGCGTTGCAAATCAAGGCGAGGATTAGACGATCCGCGCCCGCGGACGGTTCAATGACGTGCGGAATGTATTGGCCCCTGGCCAGACCGTTGGCATCCTCGGTGGCGTCCTGCGCGGACTGTTCTTCCGCCACGCCCATTTTGACGAGATATTTTTTGCGGTTTTCGTAATAGCGCCGCCAGAGTTCGTCCTGTTTTTCCTTCGGCAGTTTGCCCCAGGCGGCGCGCAGTTCCTCGTCGAAGACGCCCATGGCTTTGCCGGAGAAACGTTCGTGCTGGCTCAAATCAAAATCGCTCCGGGCGGCGATGCCTTCGAGTTCCTGCGTGCCAAACGGGAACTTGAACAAAATGTCCACGCAGGCGCGCGCGTAATGCGCGAGTTCCTCGGGCTTTTGCCAATACTCAACCAATGTCGTGCGCGGCAGGCCGATGCCTTCGTAAAACTTGATTCGTTCCTCGACCCAGTATTTATGCCAGGCCTCCCAGCCCCAGTTTGCTTGCAGCCGCGTCTCGTCAGAGCGCGGACCGGACTCCGCGTTTTCACAAACGCGGCCACCCGCCTCCGCCGCACTTGCGACTTTTCCGCAAATCGCCTCCACCACTTCGTCCGGTTTGATGAAAAATTCCAGCTCCATCTGCTCGAACTCGCGCGAA
>Ga0265316_10001122_pt1 | contig 29035 bp, 20 predicted proteins | sample 4522metaG_FD_202092 | JGI IMG/M metagenome (GOLD analysis project Ga0265316, IMG submission 202092) | Rhizosphere microbial communities from Carex aquatilis grown in University of Washington, Seatle, WA, United States - 4-5-22 metaG | ecosystem: Host-associated > Plants > Roots > Rhizosphere >...
GCTTTGTTGCTGGAACAGGAGATGGCCGACACCGATCGCGGTTATCACGTGATGATGGCTGCGTTGCGACTGCGGCCACGCGACGCGGATCTGCTCGCCGACGCCAAGCGCTTGGCCGAAAAGGCGGGCCAGTGGGACGACTTCGCCAAGGAGGTCGCCCAGCTCGAGCACCAGGGGGCTGACGCTGCGGATTCGACCCAGATCGCGCTGGGCGTGGCGCGCGTGTGCGCCCGGGACGCGGGCCGGGCCGACGAGGCCATCGCGGCTTTCCAGAAAGTGCTCGACCGGGATCCGCAGAACCCCGAGGCGCTGGCCGAGCTGGAGAACCTCTTCCGCCAGGCCGAACGTTGGGAGCCGCTGCGTGCGCTCTACGAAAAGATGCTGGCGCGCGATCCCAGCAGCAACACGGCCTTCGCCAAACTCGAAGCGCTACTGCGCAAGACCGAACAGTGGGCGCCGCTGACGTCGCTGCTGGAAAAGGAGCTGGCGCGCAACCCGGCTGATCCGGCGGCCTTTGCCAAGTTGGAGGAACTGTATCGCAAGACCGAGCAGTGGAAGCTGCTGACCGATCTGCTGCGCAAGGGGCTGGCGCGCAACCCCAGCGACGGGGCCACCTTCGCCAAGCTGGAACAGCTCTACCGCAGCACCGAGCAGTGGAAGCCTCTCATCGAGATGCTGGAGGCACTGACCGCCCGCGAGCCCGCGAACGGCGAGGCCCTGGCCAAGTTGGAAGAGCTGTACCGCAAGACCGAGCAGTGGACGCTGCTGTGCGACCTGCTCGAGATGCGCGCGCAACGCAAGGGCGACGCCGAGCTGGCGCGCGGGCTGCGCATGGAGCGGGCCAGCCTGCTGCTCGACAAGCTGAAGGATGTGCAGAGCGCGCTGGTGGTGGCCCAGGGTTTCGCGGCCGAAGATCCGGCTGCGGCCGAGGCGCTGTACTTGAGGGCGCTGGAAAACGATCCCGAAAATTCAGTCGCTCTGGCGGCGCTGGCTGATTTGTGCAGCCGCAAGGGCGAGTTCGAGCGCGCGGCCAAGTTCGCGATCGACGGCGCGGAGAAAACCAAGAACCCGATCGAGAAGGGGCGCCTACTGGCCCAGGCTGGCTTGCTGGTTCTCGACCATCTCGATGACCCGGATACCGGGCGGGATCTGCTCGAGCGGGCCCTGGCTGCCGATCCGGAACAAGTGAGCGCGGCCGAGCGTCTGGCCCAGTTGCGCGAAGCAAGCCAGGAATGGCTGCCACTTGAGCCGGTACTCGACATGCTCTTGCGCCGGGCTGCGGCCCAGGAGGATGCGGCCCGAGCTGCCTTGCACGAGCGGGTCGCCCGCTGCGCGAAGCATTTGGGAAAGATGGACAAGGCGCTGGCCAACTTCGAGGCTGCCACCCGATTGTCGCCGCATTCGCTGTCGCTGGCGCAGGCCTCGGCTGACTTGCACTTCGAGCGCGAGGCGTGGGCCGAGGCGGGCGCGGCCTACGAGCGCGTATATGCGCTAGGCGTGACCAGCCTCGGCGCCTCGGAACGGGCAGCGCTTTGCGTGCGCCTGGCCATCTGTTCGGAGAAGATAGCGGACAGCGAAGCCACGCTGCACTTTCGTGAAGAGGCGGCGACTCTGGAACCACACGAGCGCAGCCACCTGGACGCGCTGGTCGTGCTGCGCACCGCCAGCCAGGATTGGCGCGAGGTGGTCGATCTGCGCCGCAAGCAACTCGCGCTGGTCAGTGGCGATGAGGAGCGGGCGCAGCTTTGGGACGAGCTGGGCGACATCCTGCGCGACAAGCTGAATGATTCTGTCGACGCCGTGGCTTGCTACACCAAGGCGTTGGCGGTGCAGCCCGAGCGGCGCCAGACCCTGTACAAGATGCTCGACCACTACAGCGTCGACAAGCAGTGGAGCAAGGCGGTCGAAACCCTGGAGATCCTGTCCGGGCTGGAGACAGAGCCCACTATTCGGGCCCGCTGCCGCTACACCCTGGCCGCCATCTATCGCGACGAGATGAAGGACAATGCCAAGGCCGTGGCAGTGTTCACCCAGGTGCTCGAGGACGATCCGATGTTCGTGCGTGCATTCGATGCGATCGAGCGAATATTGACCGAGGGGCGCAACTGGAAGGAGCTGGCACGCGCCTACCGCCGGCAGTTGAAGCGCCTGCCCGCCGAGGCGCCCGTCGAAGTAAAACTGCGCTTGTGGGATGCGCTCTCCGCGGTGGCCCTCAAGCACCTGAAGAATCGCGAGAGCGCCATGCTGGCCCTCGAGGTCGCCGCTTCGCTCGATGGGGACAATTTCGCGCGCCAGGAGCAGCTCGCGCAGATGTACCACGAAGCCGGTCCCTCGGCGGTGGGTAAGACCATCGCGCAGCACCAGCTGCTGATCAGCAAGAAGCCGGATCGTATCGCTTCGTACCAGGCGCTGGCGCCGCTCTTCTATCAGACCGGTGCCCACGACCGAATGTGGTGCGTGGCCGCAGCGCTGGTCTATCTGGGGAAAGCCGATGCGCCACTGGCCAGTTTCTACGAGGGATACCGGCCCAGCCAGCTTCCCAACGCAGGCGGAAAGATGAACGAGGAGCTGTGGCGCAAGATCCTGCACCCGGGAGAGGATCCCTACGTGGGCGCCTTGCTCGCGCTGCTGGCCCCTGCCATCGCCATGTCCAGTGCCAGCCCCCACAAGGCCATTGGCGTGGACCGGTCCGACCGCGTGGACCTTGCGGGCGCGGCTTGGCCGCACGCCGCAGCCTTGCGCTACGTGGCCAACACCATCGAGGCCAACCTGCCTGATGTGTTCGTGAAGAAGGATGCGCCGGGCACCGTGTCGATCGTCAACCTGAAAGAGAAGAACACGTTGACACCGGCCCTGGTGGTGGGCCCGGGTTTCGAGCAGTGGACGCGGCAGAGCGAGGTCATCTTCGACTTGGCCAAGCGGATGGTGCTGATGCGTTCGGAGCGGTTCCCACGCTTTGCTCTGGGCACGCCGGCGCTGTTGGAGATAGCAGTACGCGCGGGGCTTGCACTGGGTGGCTGCCCGATCGGCAACGGCCCGCACGGGGACGAAGTCGACAAGATGGCCAAGACCATCGATGCGCTGCTGTCATCGGCCTTGCGGGCCGAACTGAAAGTGGTGGCGAAGAAATTCGTGGATGCGCGCGGGGACCGGCTGGACTTGCCGAGCTGGATCGTCGCTGCCGATCTGACGGCGGCGCGCGCGGCTCTCGCGTTGTGTGGCGATCTGGGCGCAGCGGCGCGGGTGCTGGCCAGCGAGCCGTCGGGGCAGAGCCCGCTATCGGCGCGCGAACGCATCAATGACCTGCTGGCCTTTTCGGTCAGTGAAGACCACTTCGCGGTTCGCACGGCGCTCGGGTTGCACGTGAACCTCACGCCGCCCAACCCCGAGGCGGCAGCTCCTGGCGCCCTCAAGCGCCGCCTGAGCCACGCGCAGATCAAGTCGTCGCCGTAGCGCCTGGGCACAGTTACGGAGGCCGCTCCGATGCCTCTGTCACCTCTGGCCCATGGACGCGACCAAGGTTCCGCGCGACGATGTCAGACCAGAATGGATCCTACGCCGACCAACGCCGACAATCCGTCGCCGGTAGCGCGACCCCGTGGTCCCGCCCGGCCCGACGTGACGGGACATCTGCTTCGCGCCAGCAGCCCTTCGCATTGGTTCCAGCTGGCTTGTCTGCTGTGTGCGGTGCCGGTGTTCGTGGCGCGTTTTCCGCCGATGGTCGACCTGCCGCAACACGCGGCGCAGATCGCGGCGTTGCGGGAAATGCTGTCCGGCCACTGGGCGTTTCAATCGCTCTTCGACCTTCGATGGCTGACGCCGTACTGGTTCGGGTACTTGGCGGTGTTCGTCTTGAGCCCACTGGTCGGGATCGTGCTCGCGACCAAGCTCGTGGTTGCAGTCGCGGTCTGCGCGCTGCCGGCGGCCGCCGCGCGGCTGCGCCAGGCGAGCGGCGGCGACCCGCACTGGGATTGGCTATTCCTGCCGCTACCGTTCGGGTTTGCGTACGAGTGGGGCTTCCTCAACTTCATCGTGGCGGCGCCGCTCGGGCTCCTGTTCCTGGCTCGGGTGGTGCGATGTGGCCCGGCCATGACCAGGCGGGATGCCGTCGCGCTCGCACTGTGGGCGAACGCGCTCTTCTTCTTGCACGTCCTGGTGCTGGTGTTCTTTGGCACCGTGGCGGGGCTGATGTTGCTCGCGCGCGCCGGGACGCGACGCGCGCGGCTTGTGCGCGTGCTGCCCCTGGTGTCGGTCCTGCCCGTGGTGCTGGTCTGGTTGGTGTACGCGATCCTTCATCCGCAGGACGCGCAGAGGAAGATGCCGCTCGTCTCTTTCGAAATGTGGGGGCTGGGCTGGCGACGCCTGGCCGAATTCCTGCCGGCGCTGATCTCGCAGTCGCCCTCCGCGCCCGCGTTCGCATTGCCCGCGGTCGTGGCGTTGCTTCTGCCCTGGGCACTCGGCGCGAGGCTCTCGGCGTGGTCGCGGCGGCTGCCCTTCGCGTTCTACTTGCTGTGGATGCTGCTCGGGCCCGACTACCTCCTCAGAAATAGCTTCACCTACAACCGTTTCAACATGGTGGGCCTGCCTCTCTACCTGCTGGCGATCGAGACCGCCCCGGGACTTGGCCTGGGAGCGCTACGCCGTCGGCTGTGTCCCGTGCTGGTCGCCGTCCTTCCTTTGGGCCTTCTTCTGCTGCAGGTGGTCCGCACTGTGGCGTTCCAGCGCGACGAGGTTCGTGGCTTCGACGAGATCCTGGCCAAGATGGCGCCCGGCAAGCGCGCGCTGACCTTTGCCGAGCTGCCGTACAGTCGCTACTTCGACGCCCCGGTGTTCGCGCACTTTCCCTCGTGGTACCAGGCGACCAAGGCCGGCCTGGTCGACTACAGCTTCTCGAACTTCGCTGTCGTCCCAGTTCGTTACAAACCGGGCGTTCATCCCTTCACCGGGCGGAGCTTCAGCAAGGCTCCCCGCGAGGTGAGGCGGAAGCTACTGCTCGACAAGGAATACGATTACTTCGTCGTGCGCGCGCCCGACGACCGAAAGCGGTCGCTCTTCGGCGAGGACGCCTGCCTGGTCGAGCTGGCGGCCAGCGCCAACCAATGGTGGCTGTATCGTCGGGTCGACGACGTGTCCGCCTGCCCGCGCTCACCTCGGGTCGACTGATCGATCGACGCGAGGCGAGTCTTCGCCCGCAGAGGGCGGTGCGGTGGCTGCCCGATCGGCAACGGCCCGTACGCCGACGGGGTCGCCCAGGATGGACAAGACGCGCCTTCGTCAGCCTGCGCCGCGTCGGTTACGGACATTTCACCGCCCGGAAACACAACGGCAACCTGTTCGGAGGGATGCTTGGGTCATGAAGAAGATCGAAGCCATCATCAAGCCGTTCAAGCTGGACGATTTGAAGGACCGGCTGCGCCAAGTGGGCGCCCAGGGCATGACCGTGTCGGAAGTCAGAGGCTTCGGCCGCACCGGCGGCAAGAAGGAAGTGTACCGCGGTTCGGCCTATGTCGTGGACTTCATCCCCAAGGTCCGCATCCAGATTATCGTCGACGACGACATGGTGCAGCCCATAGTAGAGGCGATCTTGGCCACCGCGCGCACGGGCGAGATCGGGGATGGAAAGATCTTCGTCAGTTCTGTCGTCGACGCCATCCGCATCCGCACCGGCGAGCGTGGCCACGACGCACTGTAGTCCGCAGTCTGAATGATTGCCGCCAACGACAAGGCTTGCGCGGCTTCTCGCCGGCAGCGGCGCGAGCAAGACGCCGCGCGCTTTGCAGAGGTATTTCTTGCGCTGACCGGATTTCGTCCCGCCTCGGCCTACCGCGAGGCTTTGCCGCGTGAATTCCTGGCACAATCGATACCTTCACCTGACGAGCTTGTCGCGCGATTTGGCGATCGATTTCAGTTACGCACCAGCAACGCCCTTCGGCGCTACGTCGCGGGCTCAGTCGAGCGCGTGGGTTGGACCTACGGCCGCCTGCTCGACCTGCGCGGCTTTGGCATCTTCTCTCTGCTAGACGTCATGCAAGCGTTGCACGATTCGGCGCCGTGAGCGCGAACATAACGCAGCCCAGTCGTGGTAACCTTCGGTCCCATGAAGAGCCACCCAGCGATTCAAGTGCGAATCATCTCTTGCGTGGTCGCCTCTGCGGGCCTCTGCCTATTCATCTCTCCGGTTGCGCTCGCCCAGGCCACGCCTCCCGTTTCTGAGCCGTCTGCGGCCGCGCCGTCTGGAGAGGCGCCTCCAGCCTCTGTGATCGCGCCGTCTGCCGCGGCACCACCTGTCTCAGCTGTACCCCCGCCCGGCTATGGATACCCGCCGCCCGGCTATGGGTACCCGCCGCCTGGCTATGGATACCCGCCGCCTGGCTATGCCTATCCAGCGCCTGGCTATGGATACCCGGCGCCTGGCTATGGATACCCACCGCCTGGCTATGCCTATCCACTCACGGAATACGGGCCAGCCCAGCCCTATTTGCCTCGGAGCGGGATGGGTATGCCTGGCTACCATACCCACGATGGATTCTTCATGCGTCTCGCGCTGGGCGCCGGCGGAGCATCTGCCAGCAAGTCCGGGGAGAAGTATTCGGGCGGTTCGTTGGCTCTAGGCGCAGCCTTCGGCGGCGCCATCACACAACACCTGATTCTCTACGGAGAGGTATTCGGCCACTCAGTCCACGAGCCCAAGCACAAAGTGGGCTCGGCTGCCGCTGACACCGCGAAGGGGGTTGACATGGAAATCTCCGGCGTTGGCCCTGGTGTCGCGTACTACTTCATGCCCCTGAATCTCTACCTGTCGGGCACGTTGCTGCTTCAACAAGTGTCGTTGAGTGACTCGAACGATTCGAACTCCACGCTCAACCTTACCAACGTAGGCCTTGCTGCCAGCCTGATGGTGGGCAAGGACTGGTGGGTTTCGGAGAATTGGGGTCTTGGAGCTGCCGCTCAGTTGCTTCTCGGTTCAGCCAAGGATCGCTACGTCGACTCGAACTGGACCACGGCGGCCTTGGCGCTCATGTTTTCGGCCACCTACAACTAGCAGCTGCGAACCCATCCGGGGCCGCGACGTCGGTTGGATGGGCGTGCGAGCGGGCTTCGTTCCTTGCAGCCTGCGGTCCAAAGAAAGGGACGTCGCTACGGGCCGCCATGGATCGATCCGCCACCGAAGCCGCCAGGCCTCGTGATTTCGCGGAAATCGCGAGTAGTGAGATGTGGTGAGAGGTAGGAAGGTGGTCTCACCCGAGATCCTCGCAGCTTGCGCAGCTCTTGCGGTGCGCGGCCAGACGCGAGCACAATGGACTCAACGGTGATTTCGCCACCCAGTGACGTCAATGACTGAGCCTCAGCAAGCCGGTCTTCCTCGTCGAGGGCCTCGTCTGGGCCTTCTGGCGGACGCCTTTGACGACGAGTTCCAGAAACAGGTGCTGGTGGCCGCGGAGCGCGAGGCGCGCGAGCAGAATCTGGACTTCGTCGCCATATCCGGCGGCATGCTGGGCGTTGAGTTGCAGCATCCCAAGGGCTTCGTGTTCGACATGGTGGGCCCGCACAACGTGGATGCTTTGCTCATTTGCGCGCACACCATTGGCCACCACGTGACGGCGGACCAGATCGCTGCGTTCGTGCAGCGTTTCGCTCCCCTGCCGCGCGTGTGTCTGGGCGTGGAGATCCCGGGCATCTCCTCGTTGCTCATGGACAACGAGGTCGGGATGTACACAGCAGTCAGGCACCTGATCATGGCCCACGACCGGCGCAAGATCGCCATGATCGCCGGCCCGGCAGCCAACCCCGAAGCGCAGGCGCGCTATCGTGGTCTTGAGCGCGCGCTTGCCGAGCAGGGAATGCATATCGATGCGCGCCGAATAGGCCACGGCGAGTTCACCCGCGTCAGTGGTAGCCTGGCGGTGACCGAACTGTTCGACAGCCGCGGGCTCGCGGCCGGCGAGGTGGACGCCATCGTGTGCGCCAATGACGTCATGGCTCTAGGGGCGCTCGACGAGCTCGACCGGCGAGGGATCCGTGTGCCGCGCGATCTCTCGCTGGTGGGGTTCGACGATCTGGATTTCGCTCGCTACGCGCGCGTGCCGCTCACCACCGTGCGCCAGCCAGTTACTGAACAAGTCCGCCACGCGGTTCGTAGCTTGGCCGGAGCCCTACGCGGAACCCCGCTGGTCGAGCGCGCTATCACCTTTGAGACGGAATTCGTGCGTCGTCGCTCCTGCGGGTGCAACACGCGCAGCCGTGAGCGCGTCCTGTCCTGGCCCTTGCCCGGCCAGACGCAAGATTTTGCTGGCACCTTGCGCGCTCGCCAGGACAGCGTTGTCGCCAACCTCCGTCATGCCGCGCACGGCGGATTCGACTTCGTGTCCGAGGACTGGGAGCGGCGGCTGTTTTCGGCCTTTCTGGAGCAAGTGGCCGAACCGGAAGCGCTCGCCTTCGTCAACTGCGTGGAAGACATTTGCTATGCCCTGCTCCGTCGCGATAGTTCGGTGGGCAGCGCGCATGATGTGCTGTTGGTTCTGCGCCGCGATGCCCTTGCTTGTGTCCACGATCCCGCCACGCGGGGTCGTATCTACGACCTCATCCAGGAGGCGTTGCTGGTGGCCAGTGACATGGCGGCCATTGCGCAGGCTCAGCAGCGGGGCGAGTCGCTGTCGCTGATGGGGACGGTAGCCGAGGCGACTGCCGGTATGCTGGCGGCGCCCAGCCTGGACGCGCTCAGCAAGGCAGCGGCGGAGCACTTGCCTCGCCTGGGAATTCGCGCCGGCGCCGTTGCGCTTTTCACCGAGCCCAACCGGGTCACTGAGGAAAGCGATGCCACGCTGGTGTTCAGCGAAACTGGTCGTCGTGAGGAGTCTCTGCGCTTTCCCACGCGCCAGCTCGCGCCCGCTGGTTTCCTCGATGGCCGCTCCGTGGTGGTGGTGCCGCTCGGCTTTCGCGGCGAGCAGTTGGGCCTGGCCTCGCTTGCGTTCGGCGCGCCCGACACCATGCTCTATGAAGAACTGCGTTTGGTGCTCAGCTCGGCAGTGACCGGCGCTCTGCTCACGCGAGCTGTCGATCAGGCGCGGCGTGAGGTCGAGAAGTTGGCCATCACCGATCCGCTGACTGGCCTGTACAACCGTCGCCACCTGTCCGAGCGCATACGCGACGAATTCGTGCGTATGCGTCGGCACCCACGCAGTCTGAGCCTGGCCCTGGTCGATCTAGACGGGTTCAAGCAGGTCAACGATCGCTTCGGCCACGAGGCCGGTGATCGCGTGCTGGTCACCGTGGCGCAGCGGCTGCGCAGCGGGCTGCGCGAAGTGGACATCGTGGCCCGCTTTGGCGGAGACGAGTTCGTCGTCCTGCTGCCAGAAACCAGCGCGGATGAGGCGTGCATGGTGTCGGGCCGCATTTTGCAAAACCTATCGGGCCAGCCCATTGACGAGCATGGCATCGTTGGCGCGACTTTTGGCGTCGCCACCACCGACAACGACGGCTCCCTGATTGATGCGGACGAACTCCTGCGCCGGGCGGATCATGCGCTCCTGTGTGGCAAGCGGGCCGGCAAGGGGCGGGTCTTGCACTTCGATGATTGTCCAGCCGTCCTGCCGGAAAAGTAGCTGCCCTAGTCTTCGTCTTTGCGGCTTCGCTCAATCTCTTGCACCGCCTCAGTCAGGCGGTTGAAGATGGTGGCCAGCTTGGCCTTGAAGCTGCCGAGGTTCTTGCCGAAGTAGCGGTCTGGGTGCAATTCCTTCGAGGCTACGCTGAATGCGCGTCTGATGGCTGACTTGGGCGCGTCCTTCTCCACGCCCAACAGATCCCACGCCGAAAGGTGCCGCAGCCGGCGGTGGAGCCGGATGATGCGGGATTTCAGCTCCTCGGGCGCGTCCGGCCAATCCGCCATGTCGTCGGCCGCCACCTCCGATCCATCGTCCAGCCGTTGCAACGGGCCAACGGGAGTGCGAGGAGCCTTCTCTGCTGCCCGCGAGGGGGCGGGTTCAGCCGCCTTGCCCCGCGACTTGGCAGCCTCCGCGACTGGAGCCGAGGGCTTTCCCGCCGAACGCGAAGGCGCAATGCCCGTCGCGTGGGCTGGCGCCGAATCCCGGGACCCAGCGGCAACCTCGACGGGCGGCGTATGCCCTGTGTGCGATCCCTTTCGCGATGACCCCAGGGCCACCTCGCCCGGCCCAAGTATGAGTCGCGCTTGTTTGAGGTCGCGAAGGATCCTTAGTGTCTCGTCGCGGCCCATACCTGACATCATGCAGATCTCGTCGTAGCTCATGCGTCCATCCACCCGCGACAGGACGAACCCCTCTGTGGGCGACAGCTTCTGCTGCGATAAATCGATGGTGGTGTTGAAATGGGGCCGATCCGTCGTGAGCCCCAGGCCGACTATCTCATCCTTCGAAGCCACGTAGCCCTTGTCGTCTGCCCCGGCTAGCTCAGCAGCCACTCCAACAATGCTTTTTGCGAATGCAGGCGGTTCTCGGCTTCCTGCCAGACCTGGCTGGCCGGGCCCTCGATCACTTCGTCGGAAACCTCTTCCCCTCGGTGGGCCGGCAGGCAGTGCAGGAAGATCGTGCTGCTGTCGGCCGCCGCCATCAAGGTGCGGTCCACGCCGTAGCCGACAAACGCGCGCTTGCGCGCCTCCGCTTCCTCTTCCTTGCCCATGGAAGCGAACACGTCGGTGGAGACCACGTGACGTCCGGCCACTGCCTCGCGCGGATCGACAACCACCTGGATGCGGCCGTGCCCCTTGCGACGAGCGGTCTCAAGCACGTCTGGATTGGGCTGGTACCCTGCTGGACAGGCCAGCATCAGATCGAGACCGAGCAGGCCGGCGGCTTCAACCCAGGTGTTGGCCATGTTGTTGCCATCACCCACCCAGGCGTAGCGCAGGCCGCGCAGCACTGGCACAACATCCGGCACCGAGCCCGCGGCGGACTTGGCGTGCTCGGCGAAGTGCGCGTACACGGTCTGAAGGTCGGCCAAGACCTGACAGGGATGCAGCAGATCCGTCAGGCCGTTGATCACGGGAACCGTCGCGTACTCCGCCAGCTCCGTTGCCCGCTCGTGGCCGAAGGTGCGCACCATGATCGCGTGGCAGTAGCGCGACATCACGCGCGCGGTGTCCTTGATAGGCTCGCCCCGGCCGAGCTGGGAGTCGTTGCGGCCCATCACGATCGCGTGACCACCCAGTTCCCAAACTGCCACTTCAAAGCTCACGCGAGTGCGCGTGGATGCCTTTTCGAAAATGAGCCCCACCACGCGGCCGGGCCGGGTGGCGTGAGGAGTGCGCACTTGGCGCAAGAACCGCAGCTCCTCGGCGCGTCGGATCAGCGCTGCAAACTCGGCCTCAGTGACGTCCCACAAACTGAGAAAATCGCGCTTGCTGCCCATGATTCACACCTCGGACAATACCGCATCAAGGATCGACAACGCTTCGTCGAGTTCGGCCTGGCCCACCACCAGCGGCGGAGCGAAACGCACAACATTCCCTCCTGCCACCGACAGTAGCAGTCCGTGGTCCCGCGCCTTGACTACCACCGCGGCCGCGTCACCTTCCATGACCAGGCCCTGCAAAAGGCCCCGGCCGCGCGCGCTGCGTGTCTTGGGCCGTCGCCGTTCGGCCAGACGAGCGAGCGCCGAGCCCAGGTAGGCGCCGGCCTCCTGGCAGCGCCCCAGTAGATTCTGTTCGTCCATGACTTGCTGGATGTAGAGCGCGGCAGCCGAAGCCAGCGGGTTGCCGCCAAAGGTGGCTGCGTGCGTGCCGGGCGCAAAGGCCTCGGCGACCGTCTCGTTGGCCAACATGGCGCCTATGGGCACACCACCGGCCAGACCCTTCGCCAAGGTGACGATATCCGGCACCATGGCCTCGCGCTCAAAGGCGTAGAAAGTTCCCGTGCGGCCCACGCCGGTCTGCACTTCGTCGAAAATGAGTAGCGCGCCCCGTTCGCTGCACAAGCGACGCAGCTCCTGCAAGTAGCCTGGCGGCGGAAGGTTGATGCCGCCTTCAGCCTGGATGGGCTCAACGATCACCGCGCAGGTGCGCTCGGTGATCGCCTTGCGTGCCGCCTCGGCGTCGCCAAACGGAATGAAGCGCACATCAGGTAGAAGCGGGCCGAAACCCTCGCGGTATTTGGCCTGCCCGGTGACCGACAGCGCACCCATGGTGCGGCCATGGAAGCTGCCCTCGAGCGAGATCAGTTCGAACCGCTTGGGTTGGTTGCGCACGACGATCTGGTAGCGTCGCGCCAGCTTGAGCGCAGCCTCGTTGGCCTCGGTGCCGGAGTTGCAGAAGAACACCTTGCCGGCAAACGCCCGCCTTGCCAGCGCCTCGGCCAGGCGGATCTGGGCCTCGATGAAGTACAGATTCGATGTGTGATGCAGACGCGTGGCCTGCAGCGCGAGGGCCTGCGACAAACCAGCGTGCCCGTGGCCCAACACGCAAACCGCGATTCCGGCAGTCATGTCGAGAAAGCGACGCCCATCCACGTCCCACAGGACGCAACCTTCCCCGCGGCTCATCACCACAGGAGCCCGATTGTAGTTGTTGATGAGCAGCCTTCGGCCCGCAGTCAGTAGTTCTTCGCTCAGGGACATGAAGCGAACACAATAGCAAATGTCGCCCGGATTCGCAGGTCATCCAGCACATGGGAACCCTGAGAGGGTTCGCTCTGCCCTTCGGCCCCCTCCCACCACCTCCTCCCCGCTCGCTTCGCTCGGCCTCGCCAAACTCTCCCGCGATGGAGCGCCGCCGGCCGAGCCGGCGGGCTCCCCACGCGCTACGCTTTTCCGCGCTGGCTGGTGAACGCCGCAGGATCGGCGCCCACAGTTTCGTGGTACGCCTCATCCCAGGCAGACGCTGCCGAGGCGTCGAGCACCAGATTGGGACGGACCGAGGTGGGCAGCCAACCGCCGGCGCTGATTTCGCCCTCGAGCTGTCCTGGCGCCCATCCGGCGCAGCCTAGCAGCAGCTTGAAGACCGCCGGGCCTTCGCCACGGATCAGCGCGGCGAAGGCAGCCAGCTCGCCGGTGACGCCGATCTCAGATCCAACCGCCATTTCCCCGGCCAGTGGTTGGTCGCCGCGGCGGTAGATCAGCCAGCCAGCGGCAGGCGCCACCGGTCCACCCAGACGCACGGGCGAGGCAAACGAGGTCGTCTCCGGGATCTCGTGCCCCTGCGGCAATAACTCGGACGACGCCAGGAGCTCGCGCACCGACATCAGTTCGCGGCCATTGATCACCCAGCCGAGGGCGCCATCGCCGCCGGAGCGGCCCAGCAGCACGACACTATGCTCGAAGTTTGGGTCGTGCAGGGTGGGCGCCGCCAACAGCATGCCTGGGGCCAGGTTGTTTCTCGCGGCGTCCTTCGCCATTGCCATATGCATTTGATTCTACGCCAGGGCAGGGCGTGACGGGGCGGAAAGGTTGAGGTCGAAAGTATCCAAGGCGGTCGTGGCCGTGGAAGCGGTCGTAGCCGACGGTGATCACTCCGGCCCCTGCCACGGACCTTGTGCAGCTATTGCGTGGCTTACCCCGGCTCGTCGCTGTGGGCGGATCCGTCGTAGCGAAGCATCCGGGGCTTGTCGTGGATCATGGTGCGCAGGTTGACTGGCCGCCGCCAGATGCGCGCCAGCGCTTCCAAGGTCGCCCGCGCGTGGTCCTGGTGCAGGTCTGTGCCTTCGTGCCGGTGCGTGAGCAGCAGCTCGCCGCGGTTTGCGTGATTGGCGTCTTCCACTGCCATGAACGGCTCGCCGAAGTTGGTCATCTGGAAGAGAAGCTTGTCTTTGATCTTCCTGAACTCGCGCGAATCGATCTCGTAGTTGCCGCTGCGCTCGTCGCGTGAAAACGAAAAGAACTGGTTCTCTGCGCAGAACTCTGCGGTGAAGTACTCGTCGAGAAATGTAACGTCGTCACACAGGCGTCGCACCTCGAAGATCTTCTGCCGTCCCAAGCCCAGGTGTTTGTCCCAGGTTCGACGGGCATCGTAGTCGTCGCACTCGTTCCATTCTTTGCCGAAGCGCCCCTTGTCCCAGCGCTCTTCGATGTGCCGAAGCAGCGCCAATCCCACCTTGTAGGGATTGAACTGGCCGGGCGCGGCGGCCAGCACACCTGCGTTGTGGTCGGCATAGTCGATCACCTCGGACGCCTTGAGCACCTTCTCGGTGAGCAGCTTGCTGTGCCAGTACGCGGCCCAGCCCTCATTGAGCACCTTGGTTTGGCGCTGGGGCGCAAAGTAGTAGGCCTCCTCGCGCACGGTGGAAAGCAGATCACGCTCCCAGATTTCCAGCGGGGCGTGATCGAGCAGGAACTGCAACACGTCTCGCTCGGGCTCGCGCGGAATCTTGCGTGGTTTGTCCCGCTCGTCGTCCAACTTCTTGCGCTGCTTTTCCATGAACTCGGGCGGATTGATGAAACGCTCCATGTAGCCCTTGGCGCGCAGGCGCGGCAGCTCGGCCGTGGGCACTTCCTCGGGCGCGGGCGGCTTGGCCGCGTGGCGCACGATGAAGGGCGACATGGGATCGATGAGATTCTCCAGGCACAGACAGGAGTCGACGAAGGTCTCCACTTTGTCCAGGCCCAGGCGTTCGATGTGGCGGCGCACGCGGGTGGCGTGGTTGGCCATCTCGTCGATCATGTGGCGGTTGCTACGCGAGAAGAAGTAGTTGTTCTTGAAGAAGTCCACATGGCCGAGGACGTGGGCGATCACCATCTTCTGGTCGACCAACGAGTTTCCTTCGAGCAGATACGCATAGGCCGGGTTGTTGTTGATCACCATCTCATAGATCTGCGACAGCCCGTACACATGGCTCTTGCTCAGCCGATCGAAATCCATGCCAAAGCGCCAGTGGGGATAGCGCACCGGGAACCCGCCGTAGGCGGCCACCTCTTGCATGCGCTTGTAGTCCAGCACCTCGAAGCTGACGTCCCAAAAGTCGAGGCCGTAGCTGCGCGCGTGCGCCTCAATCTCGCGCTGGATGTCGAGCAGGTAGGCCGGCAGGCGCGACTTTAGGTGCTGCACCCTTCACCTGCCTTTCCCCAAGAACGTGCGGATGGAGTCCGCGATGCCGTCCTTGCTCTTGATCTCCGAGGTGACCAGCAAGTCCTGGTCCTTGAACACGTCATCCAGATCCTTGATGAACTGGCCGGTTCCGTAAGGGCTTTCCACCTGGCCATAGCAAAACAGGTTCACCGACGGCAGAATCTCTTTCTTGAGGATCTCCATGCAGGTGGAAGTGTCGTCGGAAGACCAGTTGTCGCCGTCGGAGAACTGGAACGGATAAATGTTCCATTCCGAGGCCGGAAACTCACTGGCGATCATCTTGGCGCACAGGCGATAGGCGCTGGAGATCATGGTGCCGCCCGATTCGCGCGTGCGGAAGAAGGTGTCGCGGTCCACCTCGCGTGCGGTGGCATCGTGCACGATGTAGCGCGATTCCAGGCCGTCGTACTGGGTGCGCAGCCAGGTGTCGATCCAGAAGGATTCGATGCGTACGATTTCCTTCTGTTCGTCGCCCATCGAGCCCGACACGTCCATGATGAAGATCATAAGCGCGTTGGACTGGCGCATGGGCACGGTCTTCCACGAACGGTAGCGTCGATCCTCGCGCACCGGCACCACCATGGGCTGCTTGGGATCGTAGTGGCCCATCATGATCTGGCGGCGCAGGGCCTGGCGGAAAGTGCGCTTGAAGTGGCGCAGCGACTCGGGGCCGCTGCGGCGGATGCCCACGTAGCGATCCTTCTGAGTGATGAGCCGTTGTTTGCCCTTGGGCTCGATACGCGGCAGTTCCAGTTCTTGCCCCAGGATTTCGGCCAGCTCCTCCAGCGACAGCTCGACCTCCAGCGCATGCTCGCCCGGCTCGGACCCGGCCTTGCCCGCGCCGTTCTGGTCGGGCTGGCCCGGAGCGATCACGTCGCCGACCTTGCCTGGCCCCTGGCCCACGCCGCCCTGACCATCGCCGCCGAAATGGAAGCGCGGCACATCGATCTGGGGCATGGGGATGGACACGGTCTTGTCGCCCTTGCGCCCGATGAGCTCGCCGCTGGAGATGTACTGGCGCAGGTTCTGGCGAATCTTCCCCCGCACGATATCGCGAAAGCGGCGATGGTCGGGGTCGATGCGCAGAGCCATGCGTCGGTTAGTCCTTGGTGTCGCCGCGCGCGAAGATCGAAGCCACGAAATTCAGCACGTCGGTGGCGCAGATCTCGCAGTAGGCGTGGTTGCGGATGAGCCGATTCTTCACCACGTCGATCTTTTCCTGTGTCTCGCGGTCGATCACCGCGGACACCAGGCTGGTCAACTTGATGGAGTCCTTCTGGTCCTCGAACAGCTTCAACTCCAGCGCCTTTTGCAGGCGCTCGTTGGTGCGAAAATCGAAGTGCCGCCCTTCCACCGCCAGGGCGCCGATGTAGTTCATGATCTCGCGCCGGAACTCCTCCTTGCGCGAGTCGGGGATGTCGATCTTCTCCTCGATGGAGCGCATGAGCCGCTCGTCGGGCTCCTCGTCCTGCCCGGTGTAGCGGTTCTTGACCTTCTCTTTCTGTGTGAAGGCCTTGATGTTGTCGATGTAGTTGGCGCATAGCTTGGCGATGGCTTCCTCGTCGGCGCTGATGGCGCGCTGGACCTCGTTCTTCACGAGGTCCTCGTATTCCTGTTTCACCAGGCCGAGCAACATCGTGAAGTACTTGCGCTGCTCGTCGCTGGTGATGAGCGAGTGGTGGCGCAGGCCCGACTCCAGCTCGTTCATCACCATGAAGGGGTTCACGCAGCCCTCGCCCCGATCGCTGACCAAGGCGTTGGAGATCTTGTCCTGGATGTAGCGGGGCGAGATGCCGTCCATGCCTTCGCGCTGCGATTCCTTGCGCAGTTCCTTGATGTTGTCCTGGGTGAAACCAGGCAGCGTCTTGCCGTCGTACAGCTTCATTTTTTGCACCAGGGTCAACTGGTGCTTCTTGGGATCCTCCAGCCGGGTCATCACCGCCCACATGGCCGCCACCTCTAGCGTGTGCGGGGCGATGTGCTTGCCGCGGATCTTGGCCGCGTTGTAGTCCTTGGTGTAAATGCGGCGCTCCTCGGACACGCGCGTGATGTAGGGGATGTCGATCTTGACGGTGCGGTCGCGCAGGGCCTCCATGAATTCGTTGGAGATCAGCTTCTTGTACTCGGCCTCGTTGGTGTGGCCCAGGATGACTTCGTCGACGTCGGTCTGCGCGAACTTCTTGGGCTTGATCTTGTGCTCCTGCGAAGCTCCCAGAAGGTCGTAGAGGAAGGCGACGTCCAGCTTGAGCACCTCGATGAACTCGATGATCCCGCGGTTGGCAATGTTGAACTCGCCGTCGAAGTTGAACGCACGCGGATCGCTGTCGGAACCGAACTCGGCGATCTTGCGGTAGTTGATGTCGCCGGTCAGCTCGGTGGAATCCTGGTTCTTTTCGTCCTTGGGCTGGAATGTGCCGATGCCCACCCGGTCCTGCTCTGACAGAACCAGCCGGCGCACGCGCACGTGCTGCACCACCTGGGACCAGTCGCCCTTGTAGTGCGCCATCAACTCGCGGAAGATCATGCGGCAGGCGGGATCCAGATCACCGTCGACGCGCACTTTCTCCTGCTCCGGCGAATTGATGCCCATCTCGATGAGAGCCCGGCTGCGCCAGTCGGGCGGAATCAGGTGTAGCGGCTCCTCGTGCATCGGGCAGCGGAAGGTGCTCTGCCCGCCGGCGATGGATTCCAGGCCCGCCGGCAGCGTCCACTCGAAGGTGTACAGGGCGCCCTCGGGCACGCGCGAATAGTCCTCCAGGCCGCGCTTGAGCAGACGCGCGATGGTGGACTTGGAACTGCCCACCGGGCCGTGAAGGAGGATCACGCGGCGCTCGGTGCCGTAGCGCTCGGCCGCGCTCTTGAATACGCTGACCAGACGCATGAGCGGGATGTCGAGCCCGAAGATGGCATCCTGGCCCCCGTGCTGCTCGTCCTTGAAGAAGCTGAAGCGGGTGAGGCGCTTCTTGTTGTCGAGGTATTCCTCCTGTCCGTACGACAGGATCATGTCGTAGACCCGCTGGTACGCGGTGCGGGTCACGGCGGGATTTTGGCGGACCAGTTCTAGGTATTCCGCGAAGTTGCCCGTCCAGTTGATGGCCGCGAACTCCTTCTGATTCTGCAGGCCTGCGATCTTGCCGATGAGAGCGGATGGGTCAGGGGTGCTCATCAAGTCTCCTTGCCGACGTCGCGCCGGCGGCCCCACAGAGCGTGGTGATTCAAGCTTACCACGCACGCAGCCTGCGGGCTTGGCGGTGGACGTCGGGGAAAACGAATGCGGGGGGCCGATGATGACGGCGCAACGCAGGTTGGTCTGCCGCGGACCAGGTGAAATCGTGCGCGCTAGCGATAGAACGCGCTGATCTCGACCAGCGCGGACCCGAGGTTGGGGCTGGGAGGCGCCGCGATCAACCGATGTTGCGCATCGAAAACGCGAAAACGAACGTTGGATTCATCGGACACGCCGAACACGGTGGTAGAGCCGTTGTCGTCCCGAACCGCGCACTCATCCCACCCACACACGACCGCGAAGCTTGCCGCCGGGCCGTGCAGCAGGGAGTGTCCCACACTGTAAAGGGAGGGAGCGCTTCTCGTTCCCAAGAGCTCCATCAGGGTTGGGACAAGATCCACACCCCGCGCCAGATCGTGCCGCAGGGCCGGCGCTACCCCGGGAATGTGCAGGACGAGGGGGACATTCACCTGCTCGCGATCGAAATCCGTGTTGTGTCCCCAGACTCCGTGCTCGAAAAACGCCTCGCCATGGTCGCCTGTCACGATGATCACGGATTTCTCGAAGAGATTCTCTCGCTTCATTGCGGCGATGAGCTCGCCAACCAATGAATCGACGTAGTGGAGGGCGTTTCGATAGCGATTGAGCAGGCCGGGAGCTTCAGAGGGATCGCCGAGGAGATGGTATTCGACGCTTTCTGGAAACGGTCCAAAGGGCTGGTCCCCCGCTGGCAAGTGATACGGGGCGTGGGTGGAATCGAGCATGACGACTAGGGCGAAGTGGGATCGTTCGCCTTGCTCAAGTACGAACCGCAGTCCGTCATCGATGGTTGCGCGGTCCCGCTCAATGGTCGAACCGTGCACTTCGGGCGCTACGGACTCCCTCACGCCAGCAAACGCCGTCCGAATCAGAGGCGGTGCGGAAAAACCCGCCGACGATGTCAGTCGAAACCGATAACCGAGCTGCTTGAGGCGATCGAACAGCAAGGAGCCCCGCTGCTCTGCCAGGGACGCGTGCCAGTATGTCCCATGCAAACCGGTAAAGAGGCTGAACAGGCCAAAGCGTGTGTGGTTGCCTCCACTCACGCTTCGTGTGAACACCAGCGACTCCTGGCCCAGCCGTGTAATTTCGGGTGTCACTTGCGCATCGAAAACGTCAGCGCGCCAGCCTTCGATCACAATCCAGACGATGCTCGGCAAGGTTGACGGAGCATCAAACTCCAGGGGCGTGCGCGGATACTTGAGTCGCCGGCCCATCTTTTGTCCGGCGGCCAGCAGGATCCGGTCGGACGATTGAGGCCACCCCATCATCGTGGTGATCAACTGCTTGACGGCAAACGGCTGGTAGAAGGGAACGACTGCACAGGCTGGGATGGCGTCGGTGATGTCGGCAAGGTCCGCAGCCGCGCCCAGAGCACGGTCGGCGCCCACCACGACGATCCAGGCTACCAACCAACTCTTCCAACCACCCGGACGAGCCACTGCCCGACGCGCCGGCAGCGGATGTCGGGCCAGAAGCTGGAAGACCACAATCTCGCCGGCCAGCAGCGCCACGCAGGCGACCGTGAAGCCCATGAGCTCGCGCGACGGGATTTCCATGGTTTGGAATCCTCCCGGCGTGAGCAATACTTCCAACGCAAGACCATTGAAGTGAAAGCGAAAGAGACTGTAGAGGATCGAATCGATAAAGAGGAATACATGCGCAATTGCAAACAGCAATGGCGCCACCAGCGGCAGCACACCCAGTCCAAACTTGCAGCGACCGAGGGCATAGAGAAGCAACCCCAGCGCGGCCGCCAAGGTAGCAAGGACCGCCAGCAAGGCAAGCCAGACGAGGATGTGAGACACCACGCTCTTTGCGGGAGCGAGCATCGCCAAGCGGTGAGCCTGCAACAAGAAGCCCACGAGATTGATCAGGGCAAAGGGGCGCAGAGCAGCTTGGTATGCGGATCGGGGTGGCGAAGCCATATACCTTCTCACCTTCAATCGGCTGTTTCGGGCATCGCTGGAGATGGACTGGCTCCTGCCGCTGCCGCCTCAATTCGCGGAGAGGAGCTGGGCTGTTGGTTCCCAGCGGAGTTGATGATGAGACATCACCCTAGGCTGGGGCTACTTCGTCTTGAGGGCGGCGTCCCTTGCTGCCTGTTCCTGCTTCTCACGCTTCAGCTTGGCCATGGCTTCGATTGCAGCCCGGGTAATGAGGCGTTTCTCTTCCAAAGCTTTTTGGTTGTCCAGCGCGTGCTGGTCGGTGCTGGCCTTCCCCTGGATGGCGACGATTTCGGACGGCCTCCGTGCCTCGCTCTTGCAGCCAGCCACGCAACCAAGAACAACAATTATTGATGCTGCCTTACGTATCGGCATCATGGGGCCGCATCGTATCACGGTCCGAGGGATCGCAAACGAAGGACCGTCTTCGGTGTCGGGCCATTGCAATAGGCGCTGCGAGCAAGGTGCTCCCCACAATCCCACGATATGCCGTACAATGCTTGGCATGCCTACTATCAAGCGCATCGGGGTGCTCACGGGCGGCGGCGACTGCCCTGGGCTGAACGCCGTCATCCGGGCTGTCACCAAGACGGCCATCCACGTCTACGGCCTCGAGGTCTACGGCATCGAGGACGGGTTTCTGGGGCTCATCCAGAACCGCATGCGCCTTCTGAGCTGGAACGATGTCTCCAACATCCTCACCCAGGGCGGCACCATCTTGGGCACCAGCAACCAGGCCAATCCGCAATGCTTCGCCATTGAACGCAGCGGAAAGATCGAATGGACGGACGTGACGGATCGGGTGTACGACCACCTGCGTGCCAACGAGATTGACGCGGTGGTGTGCATCGGCGGCGACGGCACCATGACCGGCGCGGACAACCTGGTCAAACATGGCATCAACTGCATCGGCGTGCCCAAGACCATCGACAACGATCTGGAAGGCTGCGAACGCACCTTCGGCTTCGAGACCGCGGTGGATACCGCGTGTGAGTGCTTCGACAAGATCCACACCACGGCCATGAGCCACCACCGCGTGATGGTGGTGGAGGTCATGGGCCGCAACGCCGGCTGGCTGGCGCTGCACACAGGCGTGGCTTCCGGCTCGGACATCATTCTCATGCCTGAGATTCCCTACGACCTGGCCAAGGTGTGCGATGTTCTGCTCAAGCGCAGTCGGGCCGGCAAGCGCTTCTCCATCATCTGTGTCTCAGAGGGCGCCAAGCCCAAGGGCGGCGACGTTGTGGTGCAACGCCGGGTGGAAACCAGTCCTGACCCCATCCGCCTGGGAGGCATTGCCAACAAGCTGGTGGCCGACATCGAGGCCGCGACCAAGCTGGAGGCACGCGCCACCATTCTGGGCCACATCCAGCGCGGCGGCTCGCCCACGCCGGGTGATCGCGTGCTGGCCACCATGTTCGGCCACCACGCCATCGACCAGCTCATGCACGGAGCGCAGGGGCAAGTGGTCGTGCTCAGTGGAGGCAAGCTAGGCGCGATTCCCATCGCGTCGGTCGCCGGCAAGCAGCGCAAGGTGCCACCCGATGATCCGCTGGTGGTGGCCGCACGCGCGGTGGGCACCGATTTCGGGGACTAGAACTGAGACAGATACGGCAGCTTCTTGGCCAGCGCCACAATGGCGTCGCGATTGGCCAGCAGCTCGCCGGTGGTGTCCCAGCGGCCATCGAGGAATTGCTGACGCACGCCTTCGGGTATGCGCAGCGGAACACGCAGCGCACCGACGGTGACGACCTTGTCTTTCAGGTCAACGGTCACGGTAAGGGTCGGCTCGGTAGTGACGGCCTTCTGCAACGCCTCGACCGAAGCGGCGTCCGCCACCACGCAGGGCATGCCCAGCGAAACGCAATTGCCAAAGAAGATCTCGGCAAAGCTCTCGCCCACGATAGTGCGAATGCCTTTGTGCCAGCGCGCAATCGCCTGGGGCGCATGCTCGCGCGACGAGCCGCAGCCGAAGTTCCTGTTGACCAGCAATACGGTAGCGTCGCGGAATTTCGCGTCGTCGAATGGATGCACGCGCCCCTGTTGCTTGAGCTGCGCCCGGTCGTCTTCGAAGGCATGGTCGCCCAGTCCCTCGAAAGTGACCGTGCGCAGGTAGCGCGCGGGAATGATGCGATCCGTGTCGATGTCGTTGCCGTGCAGAACGATGCCTTGGCCTTTGATCACAATGCGCTTCGAGTCGTCCATATCTAGTTCTCCTCGCACTCAACCGTGGATGCCGAACACCTGGCGCGCGTCCGCCACTTCGCCAGCGATGGCAGCTGCGGCCACCATGATGGGGCTCATGAGCAGGGTGCGCCCGGTGGGGCTGCCTTGCCGGCCCTTGAAATTGCGATTCGATGACGAGGCGCTGAGTTCGTTGCCTTTCAGCTTGTCAGGGTTCATGGCCAGGCACATCGAACAGCCAGCCTCGCGAAACTGAAAGCCCGCGGCCGTAAAGATCTTGTCCCAGCCACGCGCCAGCAGCTCGCGCTTGACCTGCATGGATCCCGGAACCACCAGGGCCTGCACATGCGGCGCCACCTTGTGCTTGCCGTCCTTGAGCACATCGACCACCGCCTCGAAATCCGAAAGACGCCCGTTGGTGCACGAGCCGATGAAGGCCACGTCGATCTTCTGGCCCTTGATGGGCTGGCCGGGTTTCATCGCCATGTACTTGTAAGCCTCCTCGGCGCTCTCGCGCTCGTCGACGGAGAAGGCCTCGGGCGCGGGAATCTTCCCGTTCACCGCGACCGACTGCCCCGGCGTGATGCCCCAGGTGACCATGGGCTCGATGTCCTGGGCGCGATATTTCACCACATCGTCGTAGTGCGCGTCCGCGTCGCTCTTCACGTTGTCCCAGTAGGCGCGCGCGCGGTCCCAGGTTTCGATCTTGGGCGCATAGGCGCGGCCCTTGAGATAGTCGTAGGTGACCGCGTCGGGGTTGATGTAGCCGCAGCGAGCGCCGCCCTCGATGCTCATGTTACAGACGGTCATGCGCTCGTCCATGGTCATGCGCGTGATGGTGTCGCCGGCGTATTCGTAGGCGAAGCCCACGCCGCCGTTCACGCCCAGCTTGTTGATGATGTACAGGATGACGTCCTTGGCGGTTACCCCTGGGCCCAGCTTGCCGCTTACCTCGATGCGCCTGACCTTGAGCTTGTCCATGGACAGGGTCTGCGTGGCCAGTACGTCGCGCACCTGTGAGGTGCCGATGCCAAACGCGATGGCGCCGAACGCGCCGTGCGTGGCGGTGTGGGAATCGCCGCAGCAGATGGTCATGCCAGGCTGGGTGAGGCCATTCTCCGGGCCCACCACATGCACGATGCCCTGCTCGCCATTTTCCGGCGCGAAGTAGCGGATGCCGTGCTTCTTCACGCTGGCTTCCAGGGCGCGCAGCATGTCCTCGGCCAGCGCATCCTGGTAAGGACGCAGTTGGCTGTTGGTGGGGATGATGTGATCCACCGTGGCAAAGGTGCGCTCCGGGAACAGAACCTTGAGCTTGCGTTCCTCCAGCATGCTGAAGGCCTGCGGCGAGGTCACCTCATGGATCAGGTGCAACCCCATGAGCAATTGATACTGCCCCGACGGCAGGCGACCCACCGTGTGGCTGTCGAAGACCTTTTCGTACAATGTCTTTCCCATTTTCATTGCGTCCCTTCTTTGACCGATTCCGCGTAGTGCGTAAGACGTTGCGCCAGGCGGGTTCCGAAGTTGGTGAAGGCGTAGAGATCTCCGCTGTCGAACCCGTTCCACACCGCCCGAATGGCGGTTTCCCGCTCGCGACGCAAGCCCTCGATGCAGCGCTTGCCCTTGGCGGTCAGCTCGTAGCGACGCTGCCGACCGTCGCGGGCGCCCAGCCGAACCGAAACCAAATCCTTGCCCAGGAGCTGGCGCAGGATCTTGGAAACCGCGGCCGCCGAGCTTTCGCGCTGCTTGGCGAACAGGCTGGGCATGAAGTGCTCGCTGGAGATTTCCTCCAGCACGGCCCACTGCTGGTCGGAAAGGTCCACCGAGCGGGCAAGCTGCTGGCGACGCTCGGCGAACAGATCCGTGAGGCGCTGCAAGCAGGCGATGGCGGCATGGATGCGTGACGCCTGCTTGGTTGACATGGGTAGATAGTGAACCATGGTTAATAAAAGCGCAAGGTCTTTCTGGCTGCACTATCCCCTGTGCGCTGCGCCGGGGTTGTGGTGGAATCCGCGTATGAGCAAGAAGGTTCTGTTCATCGGTGGCTCGGGCAACATCTCGACCGCGTGTTCGCGCCTGGCCGCAGAGCGCGACGTCGAACTGGTCCATTTCAACCGCGGCCAGCGCCGGGTCCAGCCGCCCGGCCGCATGCGCACCATCCACGGCGACATCAACGACCGTCGCGCCATGGCGCAGGCGTTGGCGTCCGAAACGTTCGACGTTGTGGTCAACTGGATCGTGTTCGACCCAGCACAGGCCGCCGCCGATGTGGAGATGTTTGCCGGCAAGGTCAAGCAGTACGTGTTCATCAGCACGGCCACGGTCTACCAGAAACCGCCGCGCAACTACGTCGTCACCGAGGAGACGCCGCTGGCGAACCCGTTCTGGGAGTATTCACAGAAGAAGATTGCGACCGAGCAGTTCCTCATGGAACAGCACCGTCGGCACGGATTTCCGGTGACGATCGTGCGGCCTTCGTTCACCTACGGCGATACTTGGATCCCCACGGCTTTCGGCGTCGACTTCACTTCTGTCCATCGCATGCGCCAAGGGCTGCCCCTGCCACTCCACGGCGACGGCACCTCTTTGTGGGTGATGACCCACGCCAGTGACTTTGCCAAGGGTCTGCTCGGCCTGCTGGGCAGGCGCGACGCCGTGGGCGAGGCCTTTCACATCACCTCCGATGAAGTGATGTCGTGGAACCAGGTCTATGAATGCATCGCCAACGCGGCCGGCGCGCAGGCGAAACTGGTCCACATTCCCTCGGACTTCATCGCCCAGGTGGATCCTGCCATCGGCGCCGGGCTTCACGGCGACAAAGCGCACTCGCTGGTTTTCGACAACTCCAAGATCAAGCGCTTCGTGCCCGAGTTCCGCTGCACGGTCTCGTTGGCCGAAGGCATGCGCCACACCATCGCGTGGCTCGACGCCCATCCCGAGGAGCAACGCCTGGACAGCAACGCCACCGTCGAGAAAATTCTCGCGGCGTGGAATTCTTCACACTAGTTGCACACCGACGCGAGCGGAACGGTACATATCCCCACGGTGCCCGCCGTATACACACAGCGAGCGGGCGAGAGACACAATGGACCCAATTGAGTATCGCAGGCCGTGCCATCTGTTGCCTGTGCCACGCAGGTTCCGAGATCCGTGGCTGCGGCTGGGCCGCTGGCGGTGAAGCAGTCGCCATCGGCGCATTCTGCCCGCGAGCCGTCGGCCAAGGTTCCACAGGCTTCTCCGGCCTGAACATAGGCAATGGGCTGGCAAGTCTTGGCGCCTGCCAGTCCGACACAAGCAAGGCCGAGATTGTTCTCGCAGGTGGGATTGGTACTGCCGCAGATCGCGCCCACAGAGGTGTTGGTCAGTGTGCACACGCCCATCTTGGTCGGGTCACTCGCGCTCGCACCCACGCAACTGGAAAATGCCTGGCACGGGAGGTCGGAAGTGCATGTGCTGTCACCGACGCCCAGCCGATCCAGGCAGAGCATGTCGCCAGTCGATTCGGTCTTGCATTCCTGTCCGGGCGCGCACCCTGACGTCGCGCATGACGTCCCATCTACCGGCTGGTCGTCGCAAATCCCGCAGATCGCGTTCTTCGTGTTGGAACAGAACCTGGATGCACATTGGCCGGCGAACGCACAAGCCGCGCCGTTGGCACGCTTGCCTAGTGGAGCGCAGTCCGGCGGAGGATTGGCGGCGTTGTCGAACAGATCGACGCACGACCAGGTGGCGTATTCGGTCGCACATCTTTCCATCTGGGCTGGGCTGGTTCCGGTGTCGGGCGCTGCCAGGTTGTTTTCGCACGCCATCTTCACGCGAGACACACATGTGGCCATGTCGCCATACGTGGTCATGATGAAGACGCCGTTCGGGTCGAGCGGAAGCCCAGTGGCGGTTGCGGCCGTGTTGGTGCAAGCCTGCCGCCGACTGCATTGAGCCTGGGCCACATCCGCACATGCCTGAGCGCCCGAAACCGTGACTCCGCCGCCGCCACAGCCCGCGAGTGCCACCAAAGCGAGCCACGCGAGAGAAGTCGCTGCGCCCGCCGGAATTGCGAACACACGCCAGAGCCTATTCGGAAATCCCATTCCTAGATCGACGTTGACCATTCTCTTCTCCTTGCTTAGCCGACGATTGAAAACAACCGCAAAACCGGGCAGCGCGACTACATCATCGAGAGTTGGACGACCTTTCACCGATGTATATTCTCAAGCTCCGAAGTGGGACCGCTTGGCTCGGTTCAGGGACGGACGGATTACGTGCCTGCGGATTGGATGCGGCGGCAAGCCCGCAGTGTCATTTCAACTCGAAGAAGCTGCGAATGCGCTGTAACAAATGGCCTTCGTGCTCGGCGGTGTGGGCTGCGGCCTGCGCGCTCATCTCGTCGCCCTTCTTTTCGATGTGCAACTGCCGCGTGGCCAGAAGCGACGACAGCTGATCGGCCAGCGCGGGTCGCGTGGTGAGCAACTGCTGGAAGGTGGCGTGGTCCAATTCAAAGCTCATCACATCAGTGGCAGCCAGGCAGGTCGCAGCGCGCGGCTCCCCGGTCATAAGCGACATCTCTCCCACGAAATCGCCGGGGCCCAAGCGGGCAATTACCTTGTTCAACCCCGCCTGGGTAAGCGACACATCGACCTCGCCGCGCGCAATGATGAACATGGAATCGCCGGGGGTGCTCTGGCGAAGGATCGCCTCACCCGCAGCAAAAAGCCTGCGGCGAAGACCGCGAGCCAGCAGCTCGCGCTCGGCGGATTCCAGCGTGGCGAACAGATCCACCTGCTGCAACGCCGACACGCGTGCGGCCAGCTCCTGCGGCGGGCTTTGCTCGGCATCGGCAACCTGCGCGCCTTGCATGATCACGGTGTGAATGGGGAACGGAATTTCCAGGCCCGCGCGCGCGGCCGCGTACCATATGCGCGTGCGCACCTCGCCCTCGATCTCGGACGCCTGATCGAACTGATCGATCCAGTAGCGCAAGGCATAGACGATTGCGCTGTCGCCGAACTCGACCGGAAAACAGTCCGGCTCGCGCACAGTCAGCACGCCCGGCGTCTCGCGCGCGGCCGCGACCAGCACCTGGCGTACCTGATTGGGCGGGTGGCGGTAGTGCAGACCGATCTTCAGCCAGACGCGATGGTTGGGCGAAGGCCGCGAGTAGTTGTACACCTCCTGCGTGGTGATCTGACCATTGGGAATGATGATGGTGTCGCCGTCGGTGGTGCGCAGGACGGTCGAGCGCCAGTGAATCTCGTCAATGCGTCCCTTGCGTGCACCGAATTGCACCCAGTCGCCCACGCCCAACGAGCGGTCCATGTGCAGCAGGATGCCGGCCAGCAAGTTGGTCAGCGTGCTTTGCAGCGCGAGACCGAGGATCGCGGTTAGTACCGCCGAGGTGGTGACCATCGACGCGACATCGACTCCGCTTTGCCCGAGCACGCCGAACAACACCACCACGAAGGCCAGCACCAGGATGAGATCGCGCAGCAAGAGCGGGAAATGCACATTGGCGCGCGCCGGAAGGATCTCGAACATGGCCATGACCAGCGTGCCCACCGCGCCCATGGCGACGAAAAAGGTCGACAGCACGGCCATGACCCGACCGAAGGCCAGGTGACCGCCGCCCACCGCCAGCAAGCCCAGGCGCAGCAGGGCCAGCGACGCGCCGACGACCAGGAAGATCTGCAATACGCTACCGTGATCGCGGTTTTCGCGCGGAAGCCGGCGGCGCAGGAAGATGAGCACGGCCAACGTGCCCAGCGCTGTGAGCAGACTCATGCCCGGGCCGGTGAAGGGGCCTGCCTTGGTCAGATCGAGCAGGCGTTGCCAGAGATTCATGCTGCCCTAACCCCGTGATAGCCGCAGGAGATCGTGGCCGTGGTCGACGGTAGTCACTCCGGCCACGACCACGACCAGAACCAAGTCTGCGACCTCCGCCGGCAAGGCCGGGTTACTCATGCGCGGCCGGTTCGCTGTCGAGCGGGTGCGGAACAACTTCGTCGCGCGTGGGAAGCAGGTGCTCGAGCCCGTGTTTGCGCATGCGATAGTAGAGCGTCGAGCGGTTGATGCCGAGAGCGCGTGCCGCGTGGGCGATGTTGCCCTGTGCCCGCTCTACGGCCGAGATGATCTCGCCGCGTTCCTGCTCGGACAGACGTCGGTACAGCGAGCGTCCCCCTTCACTCGAAGGCCCGCTGCCACCCTCGGCCAAGGTCCCGAGGGGAGTTCCACCCGACGGGGTCATACCCAGACGCCGGCCGAAATCCAGATCCGCCACGGTCAAGCTCGGCCCGGAAACCAGGATCATGGCGCGCTCGATGACGTTCTCCAGCTCGCGCACATTGCCCGGCCAGGGATAGGCGGCCAGCGCGGCCAGGGCGCGCGGGTCCACGCTGCTGACCAGCTTGCCGCTCGACTGGGCGTACTTCTGCATGAAGTGCTCGACCAGCAAGGCAATGTCGCCGGGCCGCTCGCGCAGGGGCGGCATCGTGATGGGAAATACGTTGAGCCGGTAGTACAAGTCCTCGCGGAATTTCCCCTCGGCAATCAGCCGCTCCAGATCGCGGTGCGTGGCCGAGATCAGGCGCACGTCGACCTTGACCGTGTCCACGCCGC